>Ga0187867_10000246_pt1 | contig 49593 bp, 44 predicted proteins | sample June2016WEW_13_1_FD_132976 | JGI IMG/M metagenome (GOLD analysis project Ga0187867, IMG submission 132976) | Peatland microbial communities from SPRUCE experiment site at the Marcell Experimental Forest, Minnesota, USA - June2016WEW_13_10 | ecosystem: Environmental > Terrestrial > Soil >...
ACAATTCTCGACCTGACTCCCAATGGGCGCAACGAAACCGGGCCCAGGGGTAACCTGACCGACTGGGTGCGGCTGCACGATCAGTATGACGAGGACAGTGGGACCTGCTGCGCGGCATAACGTTGCCTTGCCGATTTACGCTGAGGCGTAACGTCTGTCTGTCGTTGCAAGCAGTGGGGTGGCGAGGCAGTCTCCTGGTTTCACCCGTGGCAGATTGTTTCGCTGCGCTTGCAATGATGGATGGTGGGGGGAACAGTGAGCCGCATGAGCGGCCGCGTGCTGTGGAGGAAAGCAACATGAATTCGCACTATCGTTGGGTTATCGTTGCCGCTGGCGCGTTCATGGGTTGTGTCGCGATTGGCGCGATCTTTTCACTGCCGGTGTTTCTGCAACCGATGTCGGCTGCGACCGGCTGGTCCCGCACCGCGATTTCGCTGGCGATGACCCTCGACTTCGTCACCATGGGCATCGCCAGTTTTGGCTGGGGCATGCTGATGGACCGGTTCGGTCCCCGTATCGTTCTGCTGGCCGGCAGTTCCATCCTCGGCCTCGGCCTGGTGCTGGCCAGCCGCGCTGCCACGGTCGAGCAATTTCAGTTGCTCTATGGGATCCTCGTCGGCGCGGGCGGGGGCGCGATTTTTGCACCGCTGATGGCGACCGTCACCGGCTGGTTTGACCGCCATCGCAGCCTGGCAGTTTCGCTGGTCTCGGCTGGCATGGGTGTGGCGCCGATGACAGTGGCTCCGATCGCGGCAGTCCTCGTTTCGAAGTACGATTGGCGTTTCTCGCAATTCGTGATCGGCCTCGCCGTCTGGGTGCTGTTGCTACCGGCGGCCTTTCTGGTGCGCCGCGCCCCTGCCCTGGTACGAAACGGTGTGGCGCGTCGCGCGAATGAACCAGAAATGACCGTGCGGGCAGCGCTGACCTCACCGCAATTCGCTGTGCTTGCCCTCACGTATTTCCTGTGTTGCGCGACCCATTCCGGCCCGCTGTTTCATACCGTGAGTTATGCGATCTCCTGCGGTCTGACGGTGACGGCGGCGGTCTCGATCTATAGCGTGGAGGGGCTGGCAGGCCTCGCCGGGCGGATCGCATTCGGCTTGCTCGGTGACAGATTCGGCGCGAAGCGAACCTTCGTCTCCGGACTGCTGCTGCAAGCAGTAGCGGTCGGTTGCTATATGCTTGTCCGTCAGCAGTTCGCATTCTATTCGGTGGCGGTCGTCTTCGGGTTCGCCTACGCAGGCATCATGCCACTCTACGCGGTGCTGGTGCGTGAGAACTTTCCGCTGTCGATCATTGGCTCGGTCGTCGGCGCTGCGAGCATGGCGTCCAGCCTGGGCATGGCACTGGGGCCGCTCGCTGGTGGGTTGATATTCGATACCTACGGAACTTATCGCTGGCTGTATGTTGCATCCGTCCTGTTCGGGCTCGGTGCCGCCGTGATCATGCTGACGTTCCGGCCGGCGCAGTCGCGGGACGATTTAAGGCCTGAGCCCGTCGCCGCAGAATAAAAGCCACGTGCATATACGTCACCGCGCCTGGTTCCGAGACCGCAACCGTGTCCACACGTCACCCATTATCAATGTGGCGCGAATCGCCGTGGTCACGCTGTGATTGCGAACGCAGCGAAGCAATCTCTATCAGTGGGGGCACGGGGATTGCTTCGCTGCTCTCGCAATGACAGTAGAAGCGAACGTGCTGCGCAGCAACGATTCTGGGTGCTACGGTGCGGATGTCAGCCGGGAACGAACCTTGATTTCGTGCGTGAGTGTCGCATGGACCGGGCATTTATCGGCAATTTCCATCAACCGTGACCGCACTGCTTCGGGCAGATCGCCGACAATGCTGATGTCACGGGTAATCTCGCCGATGTCGCCTGCGGTGGTTTCGCAATCTGCACAGTCTTCGGCGTGGATTTTGCGGTGCGACAGGCGTACGGAGAAGCGCTCCGCGGCAATCCCCTTGCGCTCGGCATAGAGCCGCAGCGTCATTGAGGTGCAGGCACCGAGTGCGGCAAGCAGATAGTCGTACGGCCCGGGTCCGGAATCGTCGCCGCCAACGGCGACCGGTTCATCGGCCGCGAACACATGGCGTCCGGCGCGGATGCGTTGTGCAAGCCGCCCGGTGCGGGCCTCCGACACTTCAACCACTCCGTCGGGCAATGCTTCCGAGTGTTCTTCGGCTGCCAAGTACCGTGAAGCCCAGGTGGCGATGACATCGGCGACGTAGACGGCATCGGATCGTTTGCGCAGCAGATGATCGGCGCTATCCAGCGAGAGAAAACTCTTGGGATGCCGCGCGGCGGTGAAAATCGCGCTGGCATTGTCGATGCCGACATATTCGTCGCGCGGTGCGTGGCAAACCAGCAGAGCCTTCTTCATGTTACCGAGGTCATCCAGGAACGTCTGTTCGGTGAGATCGTCGAGGAATTGTTTCGTTATGGTGAAGCTACGCCCCGCCAAAGTGACTTCCGCCGTGCCGTGCTCGACGATGTCCTCCAGTTTGGCGGCAAAGTTATGCGTTACGTGAGCGGCCGACGCCGGCGCGCCGATCGTTACCACAGCGCTTGCGTCTGGCACGTGCGGTGCCGCCGCGAGCACCGCCGCGCCGCCCAGACTGTGGCCGATCAGCAAGGACGGCGGACCGTGATGCTGCCGCAGATAGTCCGCTGCTGCCACGAGATCGGCGATGTTGGACGAAAAGTTGGTATTGGCGAACTCGCCTTCGCTGCTGCCGATGCCGGTGAAGTCGAAGCGGAGCACAGCAATGCCGCGCGATGCGAGGCCTTCGGCAATGCGAGACGCGGCGAAAATGTCCTTACCGCAGGTGAAGCAATGTGCAAACAGAGCGAACGCGCGCGGTTCCACGGGGAGGTCAAGGCGAGCTGCCAGTATCGCCCCGGTGGCGCCGGGAAACTCGATCTTACGGGATTCGGTCATGCCTGCTCCTGTCTTGGCTCGGGGCTTTACGGACGCGCAGCGCAGACAGGGTTCGGTGCCGCGCGAACCCATGTCAAGATAGCGGCACTATGTTCCGCATCCGGATGTGGCTGCCAAGGAATTGTCCCGGCTGGAGTCAGATTGGTTCGCGGCCTGCGATGATTTGATTTGGCGGCGCTACATTGCGCCTCTGCGTGATCTGAACAATTGAGCGCTCGCGTCAGAGCGGTTTCGGATCAGATTCAGCCGAAACGCCGCCGTGGTCGCTGCGATTGTAGCGAAGCAATCTGCCTGTATTCGGGGATTGAGATTGCTTCGCTGCGCTGGCAATGACAGGTGGTCGTGCAACCCAATCGTACAATGCGCTTAAGCACTCTGCGCGTCAGCCGTTTCACGCACCGATCCGAAACCACGATGCGAGATGCCGGCTCTGAGCAATTTCGCGAATTCCTGTGGGACGACCGGCCTGCTGAAATAGTATCCTTGCACTTCATCACAATGATGGTCCCGAAGAAATGTGAGCTCCTCGAGCGTCTCCACGCCCTCGGCAATCACTCGTAGCTTCAAACTTCGGGCCATGTCGATCACCGCGATAAGAATGGCGGTATCCTCTCCGGCGGTGCCGATCTGACGGACGAATGATTTGTCGATCTTCAGCGCATCGAGCGGCAGCTTGCGCAGATAGCTCAAACTTGAGTAACCGGTACCGAAGTCGTCGATCGCCACCTGGACTCCCCTCGTCCGCAGCGATTGCAGAATGGACGATGCCGACTGCGCGTTCTTCACCAGAACGGTCTCGGTCAGCTCCAACACAAGAGAGTTTGGATTCAGCCGGGTCTCGCTGAGGATTGCGCACAGGTCTTCAAGAAAATCCTTATCTCGCAACTGGTTCGGAGACACGTTGATGGCCATGGTCCCGACCGGCAGACCTGCGTCAGCCCAGATCCGGCGTTGCCCGCAGGCTTCACGAAGCACCCAGGCGCCGATCGAGCGAATGAGACCGCTGTCTTCCGCGACCGGAATGAACTGGTCCGGCGGAACCGGCCCCAAGGTAGGATGCGTCCAACGCAGCAACGCTTCCGCACCGGTGATCGTCCCTGTTCTCAGGTCGATAATCGGCTGATAATGCAGCGCGAACTCCTGGCGTTCCAGGGCGCGCCGCAGCCCCTCCTCGATTAATTGCCGCTTGACGGCCCGCAGGTTCATTTCCAACTCGAAAAACTGGAAGTTCTGGCGGCCGGTTTCCTTCGCCTGGTACATCGCTGTGTCCGCGTTCTTGATCAGCGTATCCGCGTTCAGGCCGTCTTCGGGATAAACGCTGACGCCAATGCTCGCGGTGATAAACAGATCATGCTGGTCGACCGAATGCGCCTCCGCCACCGCCTGCAAGATCTTGCCGGCCACAACGGCGATATTGACATGGACATTGTCCATGTCGATGGCAAGGCTCCCCGCCACCGATTGCACGATGCGCGTGGCAGCTTGACTGGCATCTTGCGGATTTTCGACTTCGGACAGCAGCACGACAAATTCATCGCCGCCCTGCCGGCTGACGGTGTCCGAGCCGCGAACGCAGGTCAGCAGGCGTCTTGCGATGGACTGTAGCAGTTTGTCGCCAATCTGGTGTCCCAGGGAATCGTTGATGTGTTTGAAGCCATCCAAATCCACAAAGAGCACAGCAACATGCTTATTGCTGCGCTGCGCCATGGCGATCGCCTGGTTGACCCGGTCATTCAACAGCATACGGTTTGGTAAACTTGTCAGAAAGTCGTGCTCGGCGGAATAGGTCATCCTCAGCGTCGTCGTCCGGGCCACTTCGGCAGTGGCCCGCACAGCCGCGGTACGATCCTCCTGGCGCCGAAGTTCCGCTTGCGAAGCGGCGAGTGTCGCTTTGTTTATCCACTGCCGGGCAAACGCGATTCCGGCAACCGCGATCGAAATCGTGCAGCCGAATGCACCCAGTAACATCAGCCGTGTGATATCTCGCCAATTGGCCAGCGCAGCAGCTTCCGAGATCGATGCGATGGCGAGCACCGGATAGCTGGACAGACGATGCACCGCAATGACACCCATCTGGCCGTCGATGGGATTAATGTGGCGGCCCACCGCTGATTTACCACCCTGCAGCAGTCGTTGCGCGTTGGAATAGACCTTGCCGATGGTTTCCATCTTTGGAAACCGCGTGAGCGTTACGCCGTCCAACCGAAGAAGTGCGACGCTGCTGCCCGCGCCGGGTGCGATTGCCTGGTAGAAGGCTTCGAAATACCGCACCTGGATCGCACCAAGAATGAGGCCAAGGAATTCGCCGTTTGCTCCGCTGATGCGGTGTATCAGGTAAATGGTCCAGGTGCCCGTGCTGCGATTTTGCACCGGCTCCGAGATGTAGCTCTTGAGGTTGGCATCCTCCTTAATGGTTGTGAAGAACGAGCGATCCGCAATATGAATGTCTGGAGGGGGCCAGGAGCGCGACGAGTTGATCAGAGTGCCGTCGCGGTTGACCACGTTCACGGCATCGAGTTGTGGGATGCCGGTAATCTTATCCCGAAGCACACGATAAATGTCGTAGCTCGCCATTTTTTTGTCGAAGGAGGCAGCGTCGGTCACATTCTCGACGTTCGCCCGCTCGGCGACGCTGGTAAGGACAAGATTGACCGACGCGAACGAGCCCTCGGCTTGCTCAGCCAAGATCAGGCTGAAAGTAGCCATCTGGTCTTCCTCGCGGCGCAGTTCGCTCTCTCGGAGGTGCCAAATGACCGCGGCGTTGGTGGCCAGCAGCACCAGGATGAGGAGCGCCGTGCAAGCATACAGGAGCCGCACCGGAGCGTTACGCGGGTTCGAAACCAACGGCGGCAGTCGTTTGGTTGATTGTATGATGGCTCAAACTCTCAATTTAATTAACGTCGCTACGGCAGCTTTCCGGCGAAGGCCGTGTCAGGTGATTAAAGGCCTTCGTGGGACTGCACGGTGTCCCCTTGCATGGTAGATCACCATGAGAATCCGTCGATAGAGTCGGAAACTACTTAAAGCACGAAATGTCCACCGGAAATTACCATCGAACTTCAGCACATTTATGGATATTCCGAGCGCGGCGCACTGGTGGGTCCGGCAGCCCGCGAAGATCGCTCGCTGGCGAATATACGTGCAGTGGATACACCATGGCACGAAAGGGTTGCGCTCCGGTTACGGTTCTCGCTCGGATACCTGATCTTCGGCTGCGCAGTCTCCTGCGTCTCGTCGCATGCCGGCGACCACCGCCAGCTTCTTTAAGCCAATCTTCACCCCCTGGTGCAACATCTCCCCGGAGCCCAGCCGGGAGCCGCCCGATGCCCACCGAAGATGCCATCCAACGCCTGCGTCTCGCCCGGACCGAGGGTGTGGGACCGATCACCTGGCGCCGTTTGCTCGCCCGCTACCGCACGCCTGCTGCTGCCCTGGCCGCGCTCCCGCTGCTCGCGCAGTCGGGGGGAAAATCGTCGCCCCCCGCGACGCCATCCCCCGCCGACGCCAAACGCGAATTCGAGCAAACCGAAAAACTCGGCGGCCGGCTGATCTTCATTGGTGACCCGGACTACCCGCCGTTGCTGGCCGACCTCGACGACGCGCCTCCGGTCATCGCCGTGCTCGGCGACGCCGCCCTGCTGGCCGCGCCGGCCATCGCCATCGTTGGCGGTCGCAATGCTTCCGCCGCCGGCCTGCACCTCGCCGAGATGCTGGCGGAGGATCTCGCGTCCCACCTGACCGTGGTCTCCGGGCTGGCCCGTGGCATCGACGGGATTGCGCACACTGCCGCCATGCGCACCGGCCGCACGGTGGCCGCGATCGCCGGGGGACTCGACGTTGCCTACCCGGTGGAGAATACCAATTTGCAACGACTGATCGGCGAACGAGGTGCCGTGATTACCGAAGCCGCTCCCGGCACCCAACCGCAGGCCCGACACTTCCCCCGGCGCAACCGCCTCATCGCGGGCCTGTCGCTCGGCGTCGTGGTGGTGGAGGCAGCGCGTCGCTCCGGCAGCCTCATCACCGCCCGCATCGCCCAGGAACTGGGCAGGGAGGTCTTCGCGGTGCCGGGCTCGCCGCTGGACCCGCGGGCGCGTGGCGGCAACGAGCTGCTGCGTGACGGCGCCATCCTCACCGAGACCGCCGAGGACGTGCTGGACAACCTGTCCGGGTTCGGCGCTCTGTTCCCGTCCCGCCGCACCGGGGATGGAATCGCCCCTACTGGAAACGCCCCTACTGGAATCGATGAGGAAACCTCTTGCGTTTCCGAACCGGCGGACCAACTGGATGACCCGTCGGAGCTCAATCAGGCGCGATCTCTGGTTGTCGGGCTGCTTGGTCCTACTCCCGTAAAGGTTGACGATCTGGTGCGGCGCTGCCAGTTGTCTCCCGCCGCCGTGCTGGTGGTCCTCCTGGAACTGGAGCTTGCCGGGCGCGTGGAGACACTGCCGGGAAACCGGTTCGCCCTGTTGGCAGATGGGGGCTGACGACCGCCGGCCCGTAGACCACCAAACGGAACGCCATGTCTGATGTAGTTGTTGTAGAATCCCCGGCCAAAGCCAAAACCATCAACCGCTATCTGGGCGGCGGATACACCGTGCTGGCGAGCTTCGGCCACGTCCGCGATCTGCCGCCCAAGGACGGCAGCGTGCGGCCGGACCAGGACTTCGCCATGGATTGGGAATCGGACGCCCGCGGCGAAAAGCAGGTCGGCGCCATCGTCAAGGCGCTGAAAGGGGCGAAGAACCTCTATCTCGCCACCGACCCGGATCGCGAAGGCGAGGCAATCTCCTGGCACGTCCGCGCCATGCTGGAGGACAAGAAGGCGCTGAAAGGCGTCAAGGTCCAGCGCATCAGCTTCAACGAGATCACCCGCGGCGCCATCCGCGAGGCGATCCAGCACCCGCGTGACCTCGATCTGCCGCTGATCGAGGCCTACATGGCCCGCCGCGCACTGGATTACCTGGTCGGCTTCACGCTGTCCCCCGTGCTGTGGCGCAAGCTGCCCGGCAGCCGCAGCGCCGGCCGGGTGCAATCGGTCGCTCTGCGCCTGATCTGCGAGCGCGAGGCCGAGATCGAAGTGTTTCGGGCGCGCGAATATTGGACCATCGAGGCGGTGTTCATTACCCCCGGTGGCACGCCGTTCACTGCTCGGCTGACCCATCTGAATGGCAAGCGGCTCGACCAGTTCGACCTCAACACTCAGGCATTGGCCGAGGCGGCGAAGGCGCTCGTCGAGCAGGGCGAGTTTTCCGTCGGCTCGGTCGAGCGCAAGCGGGTCCGGCGCAATCCGCCGCCGCCGTTCACGACGTCGACCCTGCAGCAGGAGGCCTCTCGAAAGCTCGGATTCGGCGCTCAGCAGACCATGCGGTGTGCGCAGCAGTTGTACGAGGGCGTCGATATCGGCGGCGAGACTACCGGCCTGATCACCTATATGCGGACCGACGGCGTGCAGATGGCGCGCGAGGCGATCAGTGCGATCCGCGATCATGTCGGACACGAGTTCGGTGCGAAATACCTGCCGGGTGCGCCGCGCGAATACACCAGCCGCGCCAAGAACGCCCAGGAGGCACATGAGGCGATCCGTCCGACCGACGTGTCCCGCCGGCCGGACGACATTGCAAGCAGCATGAGCAGCGATCAGCGCCGGCTGTACGAGCTGATCTGGAAACGCGCCGTCGCCTCGCAGATGCAGTCGGCGGAAATTGACCAGGTCGCCGTCGATGTCATTGACGGCAAGGGGCAGATCTTGCGTGCCACCGGCTCGATCGTGGCATTCGATGGGTTCCTGAAACTGTATCGCGAGGATACCGACGACGCGGCCGAAGACGAGGACAACCGGATGCTGCCACCGATGGCAGCGAAGGACCCGTTGAAACGTTCCAAGGTCGACGCCAACCAACACTTTACCCAGCCGCCGCCGCGTTATTCGGAAGCCAGCCTCGTCAAAAAGATGGAGGAACTGGGCATTGGCCGGCCCTCCACCTACGCGTCGATCCTGTCGGTGTTGCAGGACCGCAAATACGTCCGGCTGGAGAAACGGCGGTTCATTCCGGAGGACCGCGGCCGACTGGTGACCGCCTTCCTGGTAAGCTTCTTCGAGCACTACGTGGACACCGGCTTCACTGCCGCATTGGAAGAAAAACTCGACGAGGTCTCGGCCGGTCAGTTGAACTGGCGGTCGGTGATGCGGGCGTTCTGGGACGAATTCTCCAAGGCAGTGGACCAGACCAGGGACCTGAAAATCAGCGATGTCATTACCGCGCTGGATCAGGATCTGGGGCCGCACTTCTTCCCGGTACGGGAGGATGGCAGCGATCCACGCCTGTGCGCGGCCTGTGGCACCGGACGCCTGGGCCTGAAACTGGGCCGGTTGGGTAGTTTCATCGGCTGCTCGAATTACCCGGAGTGTCGCTTCACGCGCAGCCTCGCGGTCGATCCCGGCGCCGAGGGTGGCGACACGTTGAAAGACGGCCAGCGAACCCTTGGCCTTGATCCGACGACCGGCGAAGAGGTCACTGTCCGGCGCGGGCCATACGGTCTGTATGTGCAGCGCGGCGAGCAGACCGAAGATAAGAAAGTCCGGCCCAAACGCACCACATTGCCGCGCGGCATGGACGGCGATCTGCTGACCCTCGAGGACGCTCTGGGCTTGTTGGACTTGCCGCGCATCGTTGGGGTGCATCCTGAGACCCAGGAACCGATTCGGGTCGCGATCGGGCCGTTTGGGCCTTATGTGAAGATGGGGTCGGTGACCCAGTCGCTCGATCGCGACGACAGCGTGGTGGCTTTGGGTCTCAACCGCGCGGTCGATCTGATCGCCAAGGGGATGGCGAGTACCCGAACGCTCGGCGAGCATCCCAAAGGCGAGCTTGTGGCAGTACGGAAGGGCCGGTTCGGACCCTATGTGAAGCATGGCCAGCGGGTGGCCAACCTGCCGCGCGGAATGACGATGGACGAGGTGACGCTGGAGGAGGCGGTGGCCTTGCTCGCCGAGAAGGGCAAGATGCTGAAGCCACGCGGCGCGGCGGCGCGGAAGGCCCGGGGGATGAAAGGCGGCGGGGCGAAGGGCGGACGGGCCGGGGCGAAGGGGGCCTCCGCGGAGGGGGCACCGGCTCCGGCGAAGGCGCGCGCTGCGCCCCGGAAGAAGGCAGCGCGGCCGGCGGCGAAGGCGAAGGCAGCGGCTGCAAAGAAAGCATCGCCGAAGCACAAGGCAGTGGCAAAGAAAACGCAGGCCGCGGCACGGCGGTAGCGCTTTTCCGATCACCCCTGTCATTGCCAGCGCAGCGACCGCTGTCGGCGGGGGTGCTCGAATCTATGACCCCAATCGTTCCGCTGCCGCCTGCACGCAACGCTCGAACAACGACAGGTCGTCCCATTTGCCGGCATTGCCGGTGATCAATACGCCGCCGGAACCGGTGATCCCGCCCTCGATCATCAGGTTGTCGAACAGGCCGAATTGTTCCACCAGCAAACCGTCGCCGTCGTGCCACGTGCCGTCCTGCCGGGCTTTGGCCTCGCCGCCGAGCGCTCGCAGCGTCCGCGGCAGAAACGCTTCCGTCGTGGTTGCGTAACCAAATATCGTCAGCCCCAAAGCCCGTGCAAAGCCAACCTCATAGACCGTGCCGACATCGGCACTGGGCCCGCGAAACGGCGTGAGATTGGCGATCAGCCCCTGGCAGCTTCTGATGTGCGCCTCGTTGCGCAGCGCGATGCGGCGCCAGAACGGGAATGCGGCCCATTCGGCAGGCTCCTCCGCCACATCGTCGAGGGGGGATACGCCGGCAATACCATACCGGTCGCAGATCGTCTTCTTGCCCGCTGCCCACAACGTGGGTTGCGGAAAAAACACATCCGGACCGGCCAGATAGACGCGAGGCAACATCAGAAGCCGTAGAGCTTTGCGGGGTTATCAACCAGAATGCGGTGCCGGGTGGTGGCATCGGGCACCCACTCGAACAACTGATCCAGCAACAACCCGGCCTCCGGTAGCGGGTTCATTTGCGGATGCGGCCAATCCGTTCCCCAGACGCACCGTTCCGGATAACGCGCGACAAACGCCTGCACATTCGGAGCCGGGTCAGCCCAGGGCTGGCCGGTGGAAGAGACGCGGTAGGAGCAGACCTTGATCCAGGCGTTGCCGGAGTCCAGCAAGCCCAACAGCGCACGAAATTGCGGGTGTTCCAGACCCAACGCGGATTTTACGCCGCCGCAATGGTCGATGACAATCTCGACCGGCAGTTTGGCGAGGGTGGGGGCCATTTCTGCGAGCGTATCGCCATCGATATAAACCTGAATGTGCCAACCCAGCGGGGCGATACGGCGGGCGACGGTTTCCAGCTGCTCGACCGGCGTGCCATTGCCGGAGGCAAGATTGAACCGTACGCCGCGCACGCCGTCCGTGTGCAATTGTTGCAACGTTCGAGCGGTGAAGGTGTCGTCGATCACTGCCACGGCGCGGGCGCGATGCTGGCCGAACTGGCGCACGGCATCCAAGGTCACCGCGTTGTCGGTGCCGGAGACGCTCGCCTGCACCACGACCACGCGCTGAATGCCAAGCTGTTCCGCCATGGCGAGGTAGTCGGGCACCAGCGCCGGCGGCGGATTGTACGTGCGCCCCGCACTGAGCGGGTATTTGTCGTACGGCCCGAAGATGTGGAAATGGCAATCGCAGGTCAGCGCCGGCGCTTGCTGTTTTGGTGGTCGCGTTGGACTGCTGCTCATGGCCGGTCTCCCTGATAGGCGATGCGCCAGATTGTACCGTTGCCATCCTCACTGACCAACAGCGCACCGTCGGTGGTGACGGTCACGCCTACCGGCCGGCCCCAGACAGCACGGTCGGAGTGGACAAAGCCTGTGAGAAAGTCTTCATATTCACCGGTAGGGTGGCCGTTCACGAAGCGTAACCGTATCACTTTGTAACCGGTTCGTGTCGACCGGTTCCATGACCCGTGCAATGCCACGAATGCATCGCCGCGATATTCGGCCGGGAAAGCCGTCTGGTCGTAGAAGCTAATGCCCAGGGGTGCCGAGTGCGGCTGGATCAGCACCTCCGGCACAATCACCGGTCGGGCCGCTATGCCTGGATGCCGAGGATCCGGATTGGTGCCAATGTAAAACCACGGCCAGCCGTAAAATCCACCGTCTCGCACCGAGGTCGCGTAATCCGGCGGCAGGTTGTCACCCAGACCGTCACGTTCATTCACGACACACCACAATGCGCCGGTGCCTGGTTGAATCGCTTCGCCTGAGCAATTGCGCAGACCGGAGGCGTAAACAAGGCGATCCTTGCCGTCAGGAGTGAACGACAGCACGGCAGCGCGTCCGCGTTCGGTGTCCGGCCCGACGCCTTCCATGTCGTTGGTAGCCGAACCAACAGAAACGAACATACGCGCGCCGTCCGGGGAGAACACGATATCGCGGGTCCAATGGCCGCCTTCGGGCAGCGCTGGGACAATCACTTCAGGTGATCCGCCACTTGGATACGGGAACCGCACGACCCGATTGGTTTCGCCAACGTAGACGTACTTTGGCGATGCACCCGGCGGCCAGAAGGCGATGCCGAACGGCTGCGTCAAGCCCGCGGCAAACACCCGACTCTGTTGCCCGTTGAACACGCGGATACGGCCGGCGCCGCTTTCGGCGAGGAACACGTCGCCGTTCGGCGCTGTGCGCAACGTTCGCGGCACATCCAGGCCGGAGGCGAACAGCGAGACCGCGAACCCGGCGGGAACGTGCAGGGCGGCGCCATGTGGTTGGGCAATCACCTCCGGCGCGTGCCCGAAGGAGCGTGTGGCGTATGGCGCGGGCAGCGCATCCGGCGTGATGTGCCGCCACACGCCGGGCGCGTCGGCGCGCCAGTCGCCAAAAGCGTGAGCGCCGGTGAGCACAGTCTGTGCGACTGCCGGGACGGCAGCACAGCAGATCAGAACGAGCAGCCAAGGTCGCACGCGGGGTCAGGCCGCATTCTTGCCACCGTAACGCCGTACCCGCAGGTCCGCCTGTTCCTTATGACCGGCGAAATTCTCGATCGCACACAGTCGGGAACAATATTCGCCGATCATCGCGGTCGCTTCCGGCGTCACCTGCTGATAGGTCACGGTTTTGAGGAATTTCCCGACCCATAAGCCACCGGTATAACGCGCCGCCCGCTTGGTCGGCAACGTGTGATTGGTGCCGATGACCTTGTCGCCATAAGCAACGTTGGTTTCCTTACCGAGAAACAACGAACCATAATTGGTCAACCGGTCCAGGAACCAGCGCGGGTCGCGCGTCATCACCTGAACGTGCTCGGAGGCGATCCGATCGGCTTCGGAAACCAGTTCGTCGTCGGTATCGCACAGGATCACCTGACCGAAATCGCGCCATGCCACGCCGGCAATATCCGCCGTCACCAGCACCTTCAACTGCCGGGCAATTTCCGCCTCAATTCCCTGGGCTATTCGTTTCGAGGTCGTCAGCAGGATTGCCGGCGAGGTTGGTCCGTGTTCAGCCTGGCCCAACAGGTCCGTGGCACAAATCTCGGCATCTGCGGTGTCGTCGGCAATGATCAGCGTCTCAGTCGGGCCGGCAAGCAAATCGATGCCAACCCGCCCGAACAACTGCCGTTTCGCTTCTGCCACGAAGGCGTTGCCGGGACCGACCAGCATGTCCACCGGTGGAACCGAGCCGGTGCCAAGCGCCATCATCGCCACCGCCTGGATGCCGCCGAGCAGATAGATCTCGTCAGCCCCAGCCAGCGACATTGCGGCCACGGTGGCGGCGGGCGGCACGCCATTCAGCGGCGGCGTGCAGGCGGCCACCCGAGGCACCCCCGCGACCTTTGCAGTCAGCACCGACATGTGCGCCGAGGCGACCATCGGATAGCGCCCGCCAGGCACGTAACATCCGACGCTGGAGACCGGAATGTTCTTGTGGCCAAGCCGGATGCCGGGTAACGTTTCGATCTCGATATCGCGTAATGCGGCCTTTTGCGCCTCGGCAAACCGTCTGATCTGGGTCTGGGCGAACTTAATGTCCTCGATCACCTGGTCCGGCAAGGTGGCGATCAGGTCGCGGATTTCGCCGTCGCTCAGGCGGAATGATGCGGGCTCCCATTTGTCGAACTTTGCCGACAATTCGCGCACCGCCACGTCACCGCGCGCCGCGATGTCGTCGAGGATTGCTTCCACCGTCTGGCGAACCTTGCGGTCGGCCTCGGTCTTTTCGGCTTCGCTCGCGCCGCGTTTCAGGATCTGGATCATGTTGGGTTACTCCGCCGTCCAGCCGCCATCTACCACCAACGCCGTCCCCGTGATCAGCGCCGCCGCATCCGATGCCAGGAACACCACTGCGCCCATCAGGTCCTCCACTGTGCCGAGACGGCCCAGTTTGATGCGGCGGATGACATCGTCGTGGAATGCTTTGTCGTTCCAGAACGGACGGGTCAGAGGCGTATCGATAAACGTGGGGCCGATCGAGTTTACCCTGATACCAAGCGGCGCGAGGTCGATCGCCATGGCTTTGGTCAGGCCCTCGATGCCGTGCTTGGTCATGCAATAGACGGTGCGGCGCTGGCCGCCGACATGGCCCATTTGTGACGACATATGAATGATGGAACCCTTGACGCCGGCTTCCGCCATCCGCCGTGCCACCGACTGGGCGGCGAAGAACACGGCGCGCTGATTCAGGGTTGTGATGGTGTCGTAATCGTCCTCGGTCACGTCAAGGAACGACCGCGGCCGGTTGGTGCCGGCGTTGTTCACCAAAATGTCAAACGCCGGCATCCCCGCAACTGCGGAACGAACTGCCGCCGTATCGGTGACGTCGAGCACCAACGGCTCGGCACTGCCGCCGTCGGCGCGAATGTCGGTGGCAGCTGCGGCGATCTCGGCCTCGGTGCGGGCCGCCAGCACGACATGGGCGCCGGCCTGCGCCAGAGCAGCGGCCGCGGCGAGGCCTATGCCGCGGCCCGCCCCGGTGACCAGCGCGCGGCGGCCGTCAAGCCGGAGGGAAGGCGTCCGGGGAAGAGCCATGCCAAGGAATTCCAATGCCGATCAACCGCGCCTGGGTATCGCGTTACCGTCCTCGCGGGAAGATGTGGCCTGGCCGCGCGGCTGGGGATCGACGCAAGTGCGGGCGTCGCAGTGTCCCAGTATCCCCACTTCGTCATCCCGGTAACGAGCACTGTGACAAGCACGGGGATGACGTTGGGGGCCGTGATCGCCACAATATCACGCGTTCGGCCACAACCCGGGCGTTGCGACCTCGATCGAGTTCCCCGCCGGATCGCGGAAATACAAACTGGTCCCGCCGCGCGCCCAGTGCAGCCGGCTTTCGACGGCAATGCCACGCTCCTGCAGGTGCGTTTCCCACACGGCCAGTTCGCCGAACGGGATGGCGAAGCACAGATGCAGGTTCCCCTCGCCATGGTGCGGCGGGATGAACCCGCCACCGGGTCCAGGCGCCGGCTCCAACGTAGCACCGCGTTGGAACAGCAGCAGAACCTGGCCGCCGGGCACGCCCAGGGCGGCCATGCGATGTTCGGCAAAGAACAACTCGAAGTCGAACAAGTCGCGGTAGAATGCAACCGCGCCTGGCAGGTCGTCGACGTAAAGTGAGGTCTCCAGGATACCGCTGGTACGAGGCATGGCGAGCCGCTCCGTGGGGCCGGCCCAGGGATTGGGACCCGGTCTGATGGGGTTTTAGTCGGCGGCTTCCGCCAGCGCGCGATCCCGGTCCGCGACTTCCATCAGCGTTTTCAGTTCCGCCGCCAGTTCGGCTCGGATTTCGGCTCGGTTTCGCGCGGTGCCCGCCTCAGGCCATGGCACTTCAGCCGGCTTTGCCTCCACTGCAACCAGCGTGACGACGCCATTCTCGACGTGGAACCGAACCGGACCGCCATGCTCCAGGCCCAAAGCGCGCTGGATCACCCAGGGAACCACGACCCGGCCATCGGCCGTGACGGTGCGGACTTCCTCGAGGATTGGCATGCGGAATTCCTTGTGCTGAAAAATGTCAGAGGCGTTCGACCTGTGGCAAAATCCCGTCCGCCCCCCAATCATCTCCCTGGGCGGTCATGCCGGAGCAGAGCTGCCGGATCGAGCAGTTGCACCACGCGAATGGCGACCAGCCGAACCCGAAAAGGTGCTCCTGTATACTACACACGCAGGCGCGTCGGCAAGTCTGATGCAATGGCGATGTAATCGTTGACCCCTTCCGCACGGCCGTCTGCGATGGTCTCCCGAGCCTCGTCCGACACGGCGATGCGGTCCGGTTATCTTCGCGGCCGGGGCCCTCCTTCGCAGGTGCGGGCCCTCGCCTTCGCGGGGTCAGGCCCCGAACCGGCCAGCTATCGCCGCACCGCGCTGGAAACGATCACCGGGTGACGCCCACGGCGATGGCGCGCAGGGCGTGCCGGGGTTCAACGAGTCCGAGCCCGGGCCGAAACCAGGCACCACGTTTCGGGTTTTGTAACCTTTGCTGAGCCACAATGATCGGACGAACCTGCGAAGTCCGTCTCATAACAACACAAGGACACTGTCCGCATGATGGACCTCTTGCTTCAGGTCCTCACCTCCGAGCCGCGCATCAGTTGGCTCATCCTGGTGTTGGTCGTGCTGATCATCGTCATGATCAACTCAATGTGGGTGATCGGTCCGACCCAGGTCGGCCTGGTCCGCAAGCGCTTCAGCCGGAAGCGTCTGGAAGGCGGCAGCCCGGTCGCACTCAATGGTGCGGCAGGCTATCAGGCGGAGTTGTTGACTGCAGGACTGCGGTTTAAGTTGTGGCCCTGGTACACCGTCACCCGGCATCCGCTCGTGCAAATTCCCGCCGGACAGATCGGAGTCGTGATTGCACAGGTTGGCAACCCGTTACCGATCGGCGCCAAGTCGGCGATTTACAAGCCCGAGTTCGGCAGTTTCCAGGACATCGCCGCGTTCATGCGCAACGGCGGTGAGAAGGGCGTGCAACGCATCGTGTTGCCGCCTGGCACCGTGGCGGCGATCCATCCGGTCGGCTTCCTGGTCGTGGCGCTCAATCACGTCTACGGCGTGCCGGTGGCGGACGAATATGTCAGCCTGTTGAACCGCGCCGGTGGCGGCCTCACACACCAGACATTCGGCCTCATTGATCAGCAAATGATGGTCGTGCGCATTCAGCCGCGCACCACTGCCGAAGGCCGGCTGATCGACATGGTTGGGATTATTACGACCTTGGAAGGATCGCCGTCGCCGCAGGGTGCCATGGCGAACCGGCTCGGCGACTTCGAGGATATCGCTGCACTCGAGGCCAATCCGGCTACCCAGAACAGCGATCTGGTGGAAGCGATCCTCAACAGCAAGAACGATGCGCACAACAATTATCAGGACTTTCAGGCATTCCTCGATGCCGGCGGCCGGATCGGTCTGCAGCACGATCCGTTGTTGTATGGTGCTTACAACCTCAATCCCTTCCTGGTGTCGGTCGAGATGGTGCCGATGCTGGTGGTCAACCAAGGCCAGGTTGCCGTCGTGAAAGCCTTTGTCGGCCTCGCCACCGAAGATACCTCGGGTGCCGACTTCAAGTTTGGTTCGCTGGTGCGGCCGGGGCATCGCGGCATCTGGGAGGAACCGTTACGGACCGGCAAATACGCAATCAACCCGCGCGTCTACGCCGTCGAGATCGTTCCGACCTTTATCCTCACCCTCAACTGGGCCGATGAAACATCGACCGCGCATAACCTGGATAAAGACCTGTCGCCGATCGAGGCAAAGTCGTCGGAAGGTTTCGTGTTCGTGATCGATTTGCAGGTGCAAATCCATGTGCCGGACAGCGATGCGCCGCGGGTGATCTCGACCGTCGGGACGATGGGCAATCTGGTGAATGAGGTGCTGCAGGCGGCGGTCGGCAACCACTTCCGCGACAAGCTGCAAAGCATGCCGGCGATCGATTTCATCCAGAAGCGCGCGGACGTGCAGCAGCAGGCGCAAGACCACATCACCGAGCGGCTGAAAGTGTACCGGGTGGAAACCCGCGGCGTCTACATCCAGGACGTGGTGTTTCCGAAACAGTTGGTCGAGGTGCTGACGGCACGCGAAATCGCCAATCAACAACGGGCGACTTATGACGCCGAGCGGGCGGCACAGGACCAGCGGCTGCTGTTGGAAGCATCGCGCGGCAGAGCCGATCAGCAGTCGGCGCTGGCGCAGTCGATGATCGGCGTCGACATTGCCAGAAACCGGGCCGCGGCGGTGCAGGCTCAGGCGGATGGTGAAGCCTACCGGCTCGATAAAGTGGGTGAGGCGAGCGCGGTGCAGACGCGGGCCGAAGGACTTGCCGTCGCCGCGGGCCTTGAAGCGCAGACGCGGGCGGTCGGTGCCGGTCAGGCCGCGGTCATCAACGTTGCCAAGGCGTTGGCCGGCGGCACCCAGCGGTTCATGCCGGAGAACCTCGCTCTCACCGGGGGAGGCGGAGGCGACGGACTGGGCATCGCGCCGTTGCTGCCGCAACTGATGCGGTTCCTGCAGGCGTGGGACAAAGGCCCGACGCCGACCGGGGATGTACCATCGCACGAGGTGCCGGCCGAACCTGCCGCGACACAAGCACCGCAGCCCATGCGCTGGGCGATCACGCCGTCCGTGACGCCGCCAAATGACGCGGCGCCGGGCTGACGGGTCTGGCGTGTGTCTCTGGCTCAGGCATGGAAGTATTGAAAGATTGCCGGGCGACGCGGCCTACGTGCAGGTCCCGGACAGGACGGGCCCCGGGCGGATGGCCGCAATCCACCCATTGCGGACCATCAGCCCCGGGCGCCATTCGTTGGGTTTTCACTACCGGAGCCCGTAAAGAAGTCGCAACATTGGTATCGGTACAAGGGCAGTTCGCGATCTCTTCCAGCAAATTTGGAGTTGCCACGATGGACGATCTGCCGTCTTCGACTGGCCTACGGTCTGAGACAGAAGCTCCGGCGGAGCCTGTGCTGGCGGTGGGCCGTTGGGCCGGTCGGCGCCTGGCGGATGCAATCAATGAGGTATTCCAACTCGCCCTTACCAGAGGTGACATCCGCACGGCGACGGAACTCCTATCAGTGATGGAGCACGTGGGCGAACGCGCACGAACCAGGCTCCGTCATGAGAATCGTCATGCGGACCCCATGATCGAGCTTGCCCGTCGAGAACTGCAAACGAGAATAGCGGCACGCCGCCGCGGCTGAGGACGAGCCGAAGTCGACCCACTGCGGACAGCCGTCCCGCGCGACTGTCCATTTGACTTTGGCTTAGCTAAAGCAGTGCCGCGGCTCGGCGCTCATATTCGGGTGCTGCGGAAACCACGATTTCCGCCCGAAAACATGCCGCTACGGATCGGCCTGGCCGGGAAACACTCGAGATTTCGGAGTTCTTCCGCAGCCTGTTAAGGTCGGACCCCCATTCCGGGCCAACAGGGCGGGTGCCCGCCGGATGGATACGACGGGATCGTGCATGCGCGTCTCGCAATGCAATGAAAGGTGGCGAACATGGGAAGGCTCGACGGCAAGGTCGCGGCGGTGACGGGCGGGGCATCGGGGATCGGTGAGGCGACGGTCAGGCGTTTCGTCGCCGAGGGCGCGAGCGTGGCGTTCTGCGATCGGGACGGCGAGCGCGGCCAGCGTGTGGCGGCCGAACTCGAGGCCGCCGGCGCCAAGGTCGCCTTCACACAGGCTGACGTTGGCACCGAGGCCGCGTGCCTCGCCTTCGTCAACGGTGCCGCGCAGCAGTTCGGGCGGCTCGACATCCTCATCAACAATGCCGGCATCCGCAAATACGAGAAGGTCGACGAGGCGAGTGCCGCGAGCTGGAACGAGATCCTCAGCGTCAACCTGATGAGCTACGTGTTCTGTGCCAAGGCGGCGGTGCCGCTGATGCGCCGCAACAAGGGGGGCGCCATCGTTAACACCGCCTCCGTACGTTCGGTCGTCGCGGGCGGCGGCAACCTGCAGTACGACACCACCAAGGCCGCGATCGCTGGCCTGACGCGGGGGCTCGCCGCCGACCACTCGGCGGAGGGCATTCGCGTGAACGCCGTCGGCCCAGGCCCGATCTTCACGCCGTTCCATGCGCGCCGCATCGCGGCGGCCGGCGAGACCGTGGAGCAATACAACGCCAAGGCCGCGCAAGGCACCATGATGAAACGCCCAGGCAGGCCCGAGGAGGTCGCCGCCGCGATCCTGTTCCTGGCCTCCGACGATGCGTCTTACGTCACCGGCGCTCTGCTGTTCGTGGACGGCGGTATGACGGCGATGTGAGGGGGCGGTCGGCTGCGATTGAACCCACGCCTCCGTCTTGTACTCGGGCGCCGGGCACGAGCAGAGCGAGGCGTGTCCCCACGAGCCAAGGCCACCAGAGTCAGCCCCCCGGCCTTCTCGGCGATGACCGACTCCGGCCGAATCTGGCATGATGCGAGGATGGCATAGGTCCTGAGCCTGGAGCTACGCCATCGACGCCTGGGGGAGGGGGTTTGGATTTTATGTTGGATCGATGGGACAACTTCTTTGTCATGGTGGGCAGCGGAGCGGCGGCGCTTGCTGGTTTGATTTTCGTCGCGATGTCGATCAAACCCGAAGTCATTATCCAAAACACGACACATAAAAACCGGGCGATCAATATGCTATCAGGCTTCACCGCGGTTTTCATGGCATGCGGTTTCGCGCTTATCGGCAATCAATCCCCTCGAGCGCTGGGCTTTGAGTGGCTTGTCCTCTGGCTGATTGCAACAGCAATCTTCATCAAAGGTTATGCTGTCGCGATCAAAGCAGGCGTGAGCTTTATCGGATTGAATGCGCCTCGGCTTGGGGGCGGCACACTGTGTTACCTCGCGGAAGTCCTGGCGGCGATGTTTCTGATTCTCGGGTATGCCGCGGGGCTTTACATCGCCGCTGTTGCAACCGTTGTTTTGTTCGCGTTCCTTATTTCGGGTGCATGGCTCCTCGTTATCGGGGTCTACGAAGACCAGACCAGGCGATGATATTCGGCGCTCGCTGTCCATCGCTGTTGGCGCACGTTCTACCGGCGGGACGGAGTAACCGCGACCTGAGACAGCGGGCGGAAGCGCATCCCGTTTTGCTGACGCCGACGCAGTCAGCAGCGGACATCTGCTATCCGGCGATGCGCACCGTTTCCTCGGCGACGACCCGCACCAGCAGGGTGCGTTGCGGGGGCGCCAGGGCAGGCGGGGACGATGGGGCGAGTGCCGCGGCCAGCGCGTCAGCCTGCTCGCTCTGGGGGCGGGTGGCGTGATCTTTCCTGAGGTCGTGCCAGATCGTCCAGGCGAGTGAGGCGACGCTGACGAGCAGGGCGGCGAGTGAGACCGGATCCGCGAGGCGCTTCGGCGGATCCAGCGGGTCGGCGTTGAGTTCCTGTTCCACCTGCGCCGGCTGGTCAGGGCCGAGCGTGGCGGTCAGGCGGGCGGCGGCGAGGCGGGCGATGCTGGCGGCGTCGGTCATGACTGGGCTTCCTGAACTTTGGCGATAATAGTGCGCATCCGTTCGGTGGCCTGCGCATCGTCGATAAAGCGGCGCAGCATGTCGCCGAACTTTACGCCCTCGATCTGTTCCACGGTGGCGCACAGGGTGGCAATGTCGCCCGGCAGCGCGGCGGCGGCATCCGGGCCGAGGTCTCGCAGGTCGGCGACGAGGGCGGCTACGGGCTCGCCGCCGACCACTCGGCGGAGGGCATTCGCGTGAACGCCGTCGGCCCAGGGCCGATCTTCACGCCGTTCCATGCGCGCCGCATCGCCGCGGCCGGCGAGACCGTCGAGCAATACAACGCCAAGGCCGCGCAAGGCACCATGCTGAAGCGCCCGGGCAGGCCCGAGGAGGTCGCCGCCGCGATCCTGTTTTTGGCCTCCGACGATGCCTGCTACATCACCGGCGCCCTGCTGCTCGTGGACGGCGCTGTGAGGCATATTCAGCGACACTCACAGGTCCGTATCGCCCGTTTTGCTGCGCTGCTCCGCGATCGCCAGGTCGTGATCGCGGTCCATGAGCGGGCTTTGTTCGACTATCTGGAGGTTGAATTGAGTCCGGCCTTTCCAGGGGACAGCCTGATCGCAGTCGAGATGACGCGGACCTTCGAAGCGAAAGCCGTGGTGACGCCCCGCGCCTTCGGCTTTGAAAACGACCGGGCTATCGCGGCCTGATTTGCTGGTGACCGTCGGCCGTAGCGCCGGAATTGGACGGACGAGTGCTCTGCTTTCGCCAGCACAGGCCCTGCTGCCGACGGTCGGCTGACGGCCAGATCGTGCCGAAGATTGAGCGTCCGCTTGCGGCGGTTGTCGCGCCGGAACCGGACAGTCGAAAAGCCATCCACGGCGGCCATACCCAGGCAGGCTGTGCTCCGCCTGACTACGACCGGGTGATCGTCACTTCGAACGGCGCCGAGGCACCATCTGGAAACCGGTCAATGCCTGCTGCGCCGAGCTATCAGAACACCAGCCGGCCGCCGACGACGATCAGTGTCATCGCCAGGATCGGCCGCAGCACCGCATCCGGAATATGCGCCGAGAGATAGCTGCCAAGCACGATCCCCGGAATGGACCCTCCAAGCAGCGACATCAGCAGCGGCCAGTCCACTGAGCCCAACCACCAATGACCCAGACCTGCCACGAACGTCAGCGGCACGGCATGGGCGATGTCTGACCCGACGATGACCGCCATCGGCACACGCGGATACAGCATCAGCAACGCCGTGACCCCCAGCGCGCCGGCGCCGACCGAGGAAATCGTCACCAGCATGCCCAATACCACGCCAATGATAATGGTCAGCCGGGCGGCCTTGGCGGCCGACACACGTGCCAGCACCGGCTCGATGTGCTTCAAAAACGATCGGCGGAATATCAACGAGAGCGCAGTCAGCAGCAGCATCACGCCGAGCAACGTCCCGATGACGCGTTCGCTGGTGGGGCCGTTGACGTCGTAGTGCGAGAGGGCCGCCAACGTGACCATTGTCGCCGGCACACTGCCGGAGGCGAGCCGCGCCACGATCCGCCAATCGATCGTGTGATTGAGGCCGTGCACCATTGTCCCGGCGGTTTTCGTGGCGGAGGCATAGAGCAGGTCGGTGCCCACCGCGGTGGCCGGGTGCACGCCGAAGAACAGCACCAGGATCGGTGTCATCAGCGCGCCGCCACCCATCCCGGTCTGCCCGATCAGCAGGCCCACGAAGAACCCCGAGAACATGAAACGCGGGTCAAGGGTCGAGAACAGGTCCATCCGGAACCCTCTGGGCGATGCAACGACATCTTATACCGCTGGCTGCCCTTGATGACCCTATGGACCCTTTTCAGGTTGGTGTCGCCCCGGACAGCGCACTGGCTCGCAGCGTGTCGAGCGGCACCAGGGCGCCGTCCCGCTCGACATGCCAGAACGTCCAACCATTGCACGACGGCGCGTTCTGCAGTGCCGCGCCGACCTTGTGGATCGACCCGCGGGTATCACCGGCGGCAACCGTGCCATCGGCGCCCACGACCGCGCTTACCCGCCGTTGCCGGTCGAACAGCCGGGTCCCCGGCGGCACTACCCCCTGTTCCACCAGGTTCCCGAACGGAATTCGGGGCGCGTCCCGCTTCGTCGGCGTCATCGCAATCCCGTCGTCCGAGCCGCGACGCGTCCGCCGCAGCCGGCCCCAGGCGGCCTCGACATAGGCCGGATGCCGCTCGATCGCGATGAAATGCCGGCCCAGACGGCGGGCCACGACGGCGGTGGTGCCAGTGCCGGCAAACGGGTCGAGAATGACGTCGTCATGCCCGGTGCTGGCCAGCAGGACCCGGTGCAACAGCGCCTCGGGCTTCTGGGTCGGGTGTAGTTTCAGGCCGTGCTGGTTGCGCAACCGCTCGGGGCCGGTGCACAGCGGGATCAGCCAGTCGCTGCGCATCTGGATGTCGTCGTTCAGCGCCTTCATGGCCTGGTAGTTGAACTTGTGCCGCGAGGCGCGGCTTTTGGCAGCCCAGATCAGGGTTTCATGCGCGTTGGTGAAGCGGCGGCCGCGGAAGTTCGGCATCGGGTTGGACTTGCGCCAGATCACGTCGTTCAGGATCCAGAACCCCATGTCCTGCAGGATTGCGCCGATCCGGAAGATGTTGTGGTAGGCGCCGATGACCCAAAGTGATCCGTCCTTGCGCAGCAGCCGTTGGCACTCGGCGAGCCAGGCGCGGGTGAAGCGGTCGTATTCGGAGAAGTCGGCGAACTGATCCCAGTCGTCGTCCACACCGTCGACCAGGCTGTCGTCGGGACGGCGCAATTCGCCACGCAGTTGTAGGTTATAGGGCGGGTCGGCAAAGACGCAGTCGATCGACCCGGTTGGCAGCATCCGCATCATCTCGATGCAGTCGCCCAGGAGAATCTGGTCCAACGGGAGTTCGTGAACGATGTCCAAGCGGGTTCCAGGGCGGGTTCCAGGGCGGGTTCCAGGGCGGGTTCCAGGGCGGGTTCCAGGGCGGGTTTTTGCATGCGGCCGGTTGTGGTGGGCCTGTGGGCCGCTGCGTCATGGTGACGGAGCGGGCGAAGCCGCGTCAATCGCATAACAGCCGCCATATGTCCCTGCGACGGTTATGCGTGGCCAGCAGCCGCAAAGGGTCTGTACTGGGCCGCGGCCCATCGGCAGGCGTGCGTGGCCTCGTGAGGCACTGCGACACCGTTGGTCTTGCGAACCATCTCGGAATGTGAAACGATTGCGCAGTCGCATCGCCGTGCTCCGGAGGTGGAGAGACGGCTTTGTGCCGGGAGACGCCGATGAGTCACTCGTCGCGCCTGGCATCCGTGGTTCGCCGCTGATGTTGCTCGGTCATATCTTGCTTCTGCTCGGCGTTGCAGGGCTGGCCCCGATCTTCGTCGGCGTTGGCACCTGGGTGCGATCGGCCCGAACAGCGGTTCAGCCGGCGACACGGCCGCGGCCGTTGCGTCGTACGCCTGTGCCGCAGGCGCCGGCCGACCTCGCTTTGGTACCGGTCAATCGCGAAACGACATTCGCACCGGATGTGCCATGGTTCAGCTTTTATGACCCGCTCGATCCGGTTTCCGGCAAGCTACTGGCATTTCAGAAACAACCGCCGGAATGCTGCCCGCAAGCCCAGGATATAGGGTATGCAGCGAGTTGGTGGTTGTTGCTGGCGCATCTCAAATATCTGACGATGCGCAAGCCAGCGACGAATTTGGCGATGTTGGCGACGCAATGGTTGCTGACGGATGACGCCGGGTACTTGAATAACCGGCCGGTGACCGGGTGGGCTCTTGGCACGTGGTTCCCGCCAGGCAGCATTGTCGAAAAATGCCGTGGCATACTTGCATGGCTGACCTGGACGGTGGTGACGGTGGCCTTGGCGCTGCTCGGCGCGATCGTTTTGCCGGTGATTTGGCACGCTGTCGTGGCGGCGTTCTGGGAGATCTGGTCCAAGGTTCTCGACGAAACGGTCGGTCGGCCGTCGCCATGACTTTCTGGGAACGCTTGCTGATCCTGTCCGATGTCGCGATCTGGACGCCCGTGGGGGTCGGCATCATCGCCCGCGTGTGCTTCTTCGAACCCGGCAAGAACGTGGCCGATCAGGAGGCGGATCCTTCGCCGGCGCCCGATGCGGATGATTTCCGGTTGGACAACGATGAACCCGAGGCGGGAGATCCGAACTTCGTTTCGTATAGCGATCGCCCGCTGCCGCGCGGCTCGTGATTCAGATCAGCTGCCTTGCAACCGGCCCAAAGCCGACGCGGTGATGCGGGGTGGGGCCCAGTCGTTCCAGGGCCTGCTGGTGTGCAGCGGTGCCATAGCCGGCGTTGGTGTGCCAGAAATAGCCGGGATAGCGGCGGCCCAGTCGCTCCATCAGGCGGTCGCGGACCACTTTGGCAACGATTGAGGCAGCGGCGATCGACAGGCTGATACCGTCGCCGCCAACGACACACTGCACAGCGCAGGGCAGCCTCGGCGGAAAGTTGCCGTCGACCAAAGCCAGGTCGGGTGGGATAGGCAGTCGCCTGACCGCCCGGTTCATCGCCAGCATCGCGGCGTGGAGGATGTTCAGCCGCTCGATCTCGGCGACCGAGGCAGCGGCGATAGCGATCTCGGCCGTGGAGCGGCGTAGTGCTGCGAAGGCGTCCTGGCGCTGGTCCGGCGTCAGTTTCTTCGAGTCGTCCAACATGGCGGCGAGTTTTCGAGGCACGCCCCGGGGGAACACGACGGCGGCGGCAAGGACAGGCCCGGACAAGGGACCTCGTCCAACCTCATCGACTCCGGCAACCCGGCCACCGGCGGCGCGTTCCAATGTGAAATCCGGCACGACCGCGATGATAGCCGTGCCGGCGATTCGCGACAGGGGGTTTGTTATGCCGGGACGAACACGCCCTCATCCTGCAGGACCGGCGGAGCGGTGATGATCTCCGGTGGTTGGGTGAACAGTTTGTCCCGTTGCAGCACCGGCATGACACGATCGGCAAACAAACGCATGTTAAGTTCGGCTTCGTGGTGCGGCAGGCCGCCATAGCCGAACTCGCACACCAGGTGATCGAGGCCGGTGTATTGGCGTAGTTGGGCGATCTGTTGCAGGCATTCGTCCGGGGTGCCGACGATCTGGATCTTCACATAGGTGTCGGTCATTTTGTTACGGTGCGTCTGATCGGCCATCTTGGCGTAGGTGCGGCCGATCTTGCCATACGCTTCGTAGCCTTTCACCGAGGCAAGACCGCCATCGGAAAACCGATAGTGGTTGTCGACGGAATCCCACTTCTTGCCAAGCCATTCCACGGCGCGGCTGGTGGCCTCATCATGCGATTCGGCGCAGGAGATGTTGGTCAGAATGATCGGTGGGCGGGGGGTGTGGCCGGCTGCCATCGCCATCTGGTGGAAGTCGTAGACCTCATGCGCGGCCTTCGACCATTCGTTGTGCATGACGATCAACAGGCCGAGACCGGAACTGGCCAGCAGTTTTGCGGACTCGGGGCTGTTGGCCGAGCCGTAGAAACGCAGTTCCGGATGCGAAACGGGAGCGGGACGGATCGACGTGCGGGGAATGCTGAAGAACTCGCCTTGGTACTCGAAGGATGGTTGGGTCAGGCCGAGGCGGATGATGTCGAGACCTTCCTTGAACCGAGGCCTCGCTTCGTCCATCGGAATGCGAAATCCTTCATATTCGGTGCGGGCGGCGCCGCGACCGAAACCGAACAGACAACGGCCGCCTGACAGCACGTCGAGCAGTGCGATTTGCTCGGCGATGCGGATCGGGTCGTGCCAGGGGATGACGATGACGGCGGTGCCGAGATGGATGCGTTTGGTTCTGCCAGCGTAATAGGACAGTAGCTGCAACGGCGCCGGTGACATGGCATAGCCGGTGAAGTGATGCTCCAGCGCGAACAGGCTGTCGAAGCCGAGCGGCTCGGCGAGATCGCCAAGCTGCAGGTGCTCGTTGATGACGGCGGTGTCGGGACGGCCCGCCTGAGACAGCATGTTGAGTGCGATTCCGACTTTCATGGGCGGGTCCTCCGGTGGGTAGGGGAGGATACTGAGCGGTAGGACGGGGGTCAAATTTGGGGTGCAGTTAGGGTTTACCTGCCTCGTGACATGACCCATTCCGTGCGCGCCTATTGTCTCGGTCTGCGACGGAATGCGGCCGGTAGGGATCAATCCGCCGCCGCCGCCTTCGCATGTTCCGCGGCGAGTTCGGCGTCGCGGGCGGATACGCGTGCGAACTCTGGGCGTGCGCAGACTCGTTCGACGTACGCGACGATCTCGGGCAGTTCCGGTACGACCTTGAAGCCGGTCATCCATTTCAGCGCCGTGCCCCACAGAATATCGGCCGCGGTGAAAGTATCGCCGAGGAGGTAAGGCCCGGGCCGCAACTGGTCGGTCACGGTCCGCAACACGGTGTCGTAATCGCCATAGGGCATCATCCTGGGCGGCCCCGGCTCGCGCTTCAGGAAGTGATCGATGACGGCCGGCTCAAGGCATGATCCGTAGTAGGTTAGCCAGCGCAGATACGGCCCGCGTAAGGGATCGTTGATGGCGGGAGCCAGGCCGGCGGCCGGAAACAGGTCGGCGAGATAAATGAAGATGGCGGCTTGCTCGGTGACGAGGGCGTCGCCGTGCCGGATGGCGGGGACCTTGCCCATCGGGTTGATCGCGAGATAGGCCGGTTGCCGCTGCTCGCCGGCGGTCATGTTGACGATGTGGGTTTGGTATTGGGCACCGAGTTCCTCGAGCAGGATGGCGACTCCGGTGGAGCGGGTGTTTGGGGCATGGAAGAAGGTGATTGCGTCTGGCATTTGGGGACCTTGGTTCGGTGGGCGGGCGGTAGCGGGAATTGGCGCCTGTGCGGAAGGAAATAAATTCGATGCTCCAGCAGTCACTACCTCGCCTGGCCGAATATCCGTTAATGACAAATCTTTAAGCCAGTGGTGGTGCCTTATTAAGCGGCGCTTTAGCGGATCGCCGGTTCCAACAAACTACAGCGCGGTCCATATCAATCGACAATGTTGGCGATGGCGGTTGCCGAGTCCGATTTTGTTTCGGTACCGGGTTGGAAATATGTCAACTCCTGGCACGGCCACTGGCCAACATCTAAATAGTATCGACTTTATCGCTGTGCGGTTCTTTGAGAAGAATTCAGGCTTCATCAAACGCGTCCCTTCGTCACCCCTCAGGTCCGCAACCTCCTTCTCACCCCCTCCGCTACAGCCATCGCTCGCGGCTCCTCACTCTCCTCCAGCACCTCCAACACAACCGCTGCCAACTCGGGCACCCTTAGCGCCGTCTGCCCTACCCTCACCCAATCGTCATCCTCCGCGATCCCGGCCAGCGCGCCAACAACTTCCTTCGACGGCGCGGTCCGCAGCAACTCAATCAGCACGGCGCGCCCCTCCCGCCGTCCCAGCCGCCCAAGGGCCAACGCCGCAGCCTGCATCACACTTGCATGCAAATCCGTCAGCAGATCGACCAGCCCGGAAATCACCTCCGCGCCGCCGCGAGCGCAACGACACGCCGCCTCCCGAACCTTCGGATCGTCACTGCGCAGGCTCTCCGCGATCCGGTCCGGCGGCAACCGGCACCCCAACTCGGCAGCTGCCTCCAGCGCCACGCGCATTCCCGGGCCGCGCACCGTCCCGGCAACGATCAGCCGGGTTACCGCCTCGCCACCGTTCAGAGACGCCAACCCGCGCAGGGCCGCCACCTGCTCTGTCACCTCCCGATCCAGGCCAAATCCGGCAAAGCGGCGGCACAGTGCCTCCAGCGCTGGCACGGCATCCGCCAGCCGCCGCCGCGCCGCCTCTGCCGCCAAACCAGGGGCCTCAAGCTGCCGCGCCCGAGGCAATACCGCGATCAGTTCGGCGTCCGGCAACCGCGCCGGATCGAGCGGCGCCCAGTCGATCGATTCCGTCTCGGCAGGCGCCCCGACACCCGACCCGGAGAACAGGTCGAGTTGCTCAAACGCCGACTCGGGCATCCAGGTGGCCATGGGGCTAACTCCATGCCAGAATCGCCCACCGATCAAGCGCCCGAGGCACCATGAGCGTCATCGAAACCGGCGGCATCGACTGCGACCTGCACCCCGCGGTGCCAAACATCAAAGCGCTGCACCCGTATTTGTCGCCGCATTGGCGCGATATCGTCATCCAGCGCGGCATCGGCGAACTGGACTCGCTGTCGTATCCGGCGAATTCCCCGCTTTCCGCTCGCCCCGACTGGCGCGTCGAGGGCAAGAAGCCGGGCTCCGATCTGGATCTGTTGCGCCGGCACGCGCTCGATCCGTTTCGCACCAGTATCGCCATTGCCAATTGCCTGTACGGCGTGCAACTGCTGTTCTCCGAGGACCTGGGAGCTGGTTTCGCTAAAGCACTGAACGACTGGATGGCTGCCGAATGGCTCGACAAAGAACCGCGGCTGCGTGCCAGCATCGTCATCCCCGTGCAAAATCCAGAGATGGCAGTTGACGAAATCAATCGGGTTGCGGCCGACTCCCGCTTCGTTCAAATCCTCATGCTCGTCATGGGCGACATGCCACTGGGCAATCGTCATTACTGGCCCATCTATGCCGCGGCTGAGAAGCATGGCCTGCCGATCGGCATTCACGCCGGTAGCGCCTATCGCCATCCCGTGACATCGTTGGGCTGGCCGACTTATTACACCGAGGACTACGCGGCTCAGGGCCCGGCGTTTCAGCAGTGTTTATCAAGTTTGATCTGTGAGGGTGTGTTTAGCAAATATCCTGACCTGAAAGTCGTGCTGCTCGAGTCCGGTTTCACCTGGCTGCCGGCACACCTCTGGCGCCTGACCAAATTCTGGCGCGGCCTGCGCATCGAGGTCCCATGGCTCGATCGCGCGCCCACCGAGATCGTCAAATCGAACGTTCGCCTGACCATCCAACCGTGTGACGCCCCGCCAACCGAGGCTATGTTCCAACAACTGATGGAACATTTGGACAGCGATGAGTTGCTGTTGTTCTCCACCGACTATCCACACTGGCAGTTCGACGGCGAGGATGTACTACCCCCTGGACTGTCACGCGACATAGTCCGGAAAATCATGATCGACAATCCGCGCGCGACCTATCCGAGGCTGACAGCATGACCGAAGCCTGGCCCGAACTGCCGCTCGCTGAATGGGCAGACACCTGCGACACACTGCAGCTTTGGACGCAGGTCGTGGGCAAGATCAGGCTCGTGCACACGCCGACGGTCAATCACTGGTGGAACGTTCCGCTGTACTTGACCAGCCGGGGCCTGACCACCTCGCTGATCCCGCACCCGGCGGGCGGTTTTCAGATCGATTTCGATTTCCTCGACCATCAACTGAAGATCCAGACCTGTGCTGGCGCTATCGAAACAATCGCGCTCGAACCGAAAAGCGTTGCCGACTTCCACGCCGAGGTGATGGGCCGGCTGCGCAGTCTTGGTCTGGAAACCCACATCTGGACCATGCCGGTCGAAATCCCGGACGCGATCCCGTTCGACCAGGACCGCATCCATGCTGCCTACGACGCCGCATACGCCAACCGTTTCTGGCGTATTCTGCTGCAGGTAGATCGGTTGATGAAACGATTTCGCGCGCCGTTCCTTGGCAAGGTCAGTCCGGTGCATTTCTTCTGGGGTAGTTTCGACATGGCGGTCACCCGGTTTTCCGGCCGCCCCGCACCGGAATTGCACAGCGAGTCGCCCAATCTTGGTGCGTGGGTCATGCAGGAAGCCTATTCCCACGAGGTCAGCAGTTGCGGCTTCTGGCCTGGCAACGGCGGCTACGGCCGTGCCGCATTCTACAGTTACGCCTATCCCGAGCCGGCAGGGTTTGGCCAGACCCGGATCGCACCGGAATCGGCATTTTACGATCAGGATCTTGGGCAGTTTATTCTGCTTTATGACGCGGTCCGTGAGGCGGCATCGCCGGATGAAAGCGTTTTGCAATTTTTCCAGACCACTTATGCCGCAGCGGCGGACCTCGGACGATGGGACCGGGTTGCGCTGGAACGAGCGGCAAAACCGGAGGATTGAATGACGAACTATGGCATTTACCGCGGCACTGTCGTGAATACGGCGGATCCGCTGATGCAAGGTCGCCTGCAGATCAACGTCGCATCCCGGGCCTTTGGCGCCAGTTGGGCGGAACCGTGCCGCGAATACAAATCCACTGCGACGCCGCCAATCGGCACCCAGGTCTGGGTCATGTTCGAGGATGGCGATCCCACGCATCCGGTCTGGATGGGCTGCGCCTCCTGACACTGGCATTTTCACCCGAACCGGCGCATGATCGGGCTCCCGACGGAGCCAGTCCAAATGAACGTTCAGGTAGCCCAGAGACCACTGCCGGCCCCGGCCAATGCGTCGAAGCTCGCCACCGCTGACTGCGACATCCATCCGCAACGCAGCAGCGACAAGGCGCTGCATCCGTATCTGGAGCAGCGCTGGCTGGAGCATATGCAAACCTTTGGTGCACGTCCTCGGCAGGCCTATCAGAAAGGGCCGGCCTATCCGAAGGGCCAGCCGAACGCCTCGCGCCGCGACGCTTATCCGCCGGAGGGCGGACGGCAGGGCAGCTCGCTCTCGTTCATGCAGAAGCAATTGCTGGATCAGAACAATTGCGTGCTTGGCATCCTCAATCCGACCGGTGACAATGGCCAGTCGTACCAGAACCGCGAGTTCGGTGCCGCGGTCTGCCATGCCATGAATGAATGGGTTTTGCACGAGTGGTTGGAACCCGAACCGCGGCTTAAGGGTTCCATTGTGGTGCCGTTTGAAGATGCTGACGCGGCAGTGGCGGAACTGGAGAAATACGCCGCCAATCCGCATTTCGCGCAGGTGCTGATGCTGAGCCGGACGAGCGAGCCCCCGGGACAAAAGCGGTATTGGAAACTGTATGAGGCTGCTGCGGCTGCCGGACTGCCGGTTGGCGTGCACGCGTTTGGCTTTGGCGGTTATCCGGTCAGCGGTTCCGGCTGGCCGTCGTATTACATCGAAGACATGGTCGGCCACGCTCAGTCCAGCCAGGCCTTTCTGACGTCGATGGTGATCGAGGGTGTGTTCGAACGCATCCCGAACTTCCAACTTGTCCTGATCGAGGCCGGCTTCGCGTGGCTGCCGTCGCTGTCCTGGCGGCTGGACAAAATCTGGAACCGGCTGCGCGTGGAGACGCCACATCTTAAACGCCCGCCCTCGGAGTACATCCACGAGTCGGTCTGGTTGACCACCCAGCCGATGGAAGAACCGGCGAAGCGTGAGCATGTGCTCGACGCGATCGACTGGATCGGCTGGGACCGGCTGCTGTTCGCGACCGATTACCCGCACTGGGATTATGACGATCCCGACATGGTGTTGCCGATGCCGTTGCCCGAGCAAAAGCGCCGCGACTTCTTCCTGAATAACGCCGCGAAGTTGTACAAGCAGGGCTGAGGTGACGGCGTACCTCGCCGCCGCGCGCGGCCTGGCGCCGCTGGTCGATACGTTGCGTGACCGGTTCGACCTTGACCGGACCCTGCCGCCGGTGCTGGTCGACGCCATGCATGCGGCCGGGTTGTTCCGCATGTGGGTGCCGCAAGACCTTGGCGGCGCAGAACTCGACCCGCTCAGTTTCCTGACCGTCATCGAAGAACTGGCGCGTCTTGATGGTTCGGTCGGCTGGTGTGCAGTCATCCCCGCTGGTTACGCGCGATTGGCCGGTGCCCTGGCCGAAGATGTCGCGCGCGAGATGTTCCAGGGTAGCGGCAGAGGCCTTCTCGTCGGCACGCTGAACCCGACCGGCAAGGCGGTCGCCGCACCTGGTGGCTATCAGGTGACCGGCCGTTGGAGCTACGGCAGTTTCATTGCTTATGGCGAATGGGTGCTCGGCAATTGCATTACGCAAGATGCTTCCGGGCCGCGGCGGGCCGAGGACGGCAGCCCCGAACTCCGGCTGTGCCTGTTTCCCCGAGATGCTGCCACAGTGTTTGACATTTGGCATGTAGGCGGCCTGCGTGCCACCGGCAGCAACGACTTCGAAGTTTCCGAACTTTTCGTTCCGGAAGCCTATACGATCCGGCTGCAGGAATTCCAGCCGCCGCCGCTGCGACCCGGACCGCTCTACGCGGTGCCGATGACCAGCACGTTTGTCAGTTGCATTGCCACCGTAGCGCTTGGCATTGCCCGTGCGGCGATCGAGTCGCTGATCGAAATCGCATCCTCTAAAACCTCCGCCGGATCGGCCACGGTTTTGCGCGACAAAGCCTTGGCGCAGGCCGACATGGCTCGTGCCGAAGCGCTGCTGCGATCCGGTCGTGCCTTTCTGTTCGATGAACTCGGCGCCATGTGGAACAACGCCGTGGCAGGCCGAAGCATCCCGTTGCAAGAACGAGCGCAGGTCAGGCTGGCCGCAGTGCATGCGGCACAGTGTGCGATCCAGGCAACCGATCTGATGTATCAACTTGGAGGCGGCGCCTCACTATTTCAGGGCGGACGGCTGGAGCGCTGCTTTCGCGATGTCCATGCCGCTGGTCAGCATGTCGCCGTCAGCCCGCTAAGCAACCTGGAACCGATCGGCCGGGTATTGTTCGGGCTGCCTCCCGGAATGGCGCGCTTCTGATCTCTCCAAAAAACGCCACAATCATCCCATGTAAGCGGCGCCAGACTGCAAGGAGATCCTGAATGATTCGCCTGACCATCGTTTGCGCCGCCATGGCGCTGCTGTTGACTGCGTGCGCCGGCGACACCACGAACCCGAACGCCAACGGCGCGGGCGCTGGAGGGTATGGCGCAGGTGCAGGCGCCGGCGGTGCCTCCAACGCAGGCCTGATGGGCGGTGGACACGGGGCGCCAGGCAGCCAGGACGACCTGACCCAATCCGCCGGCGACCGGATTTTCTTCGACACCGACCAAAGCCTGTTGACTCCCGAAGCGCATGGGATTTTGGATCGCCAGGTGCAATGGCTGCAACAATATCCTCAGATCAGTGTGTGGGTCGCCGGCAATTGCGATGAACGCGGCACCGAGGAATACAACCTCGCACTGGGTCAACGCCGCGCCAATGCCGATCGCGATTACCTTACCTCGCGCGGCATCGATCCACGGCGCATCCAGACTATCAGCTACGGTAAGGACCGGCCCGTCGACCCCTCCTCCACCCAGGACGCCTGGGCGCACGACCGGAACGCGATCACATCGGTAAAATGAGGCGATGCCGATAGGGGGGGAAAGCAAAACCGTAGGGATCGCGTTGGGGGTGGCAGCGTATTTCGTGTTTGCCGTGCACGACGCCGGGATCAAGTGGCTGGTTGCAGATGTTCCGGTCTGGCAAGTACTGTTTTTCCGCAGTGCGACGATCCTGACCCTGTGTCTGGCGATTGGCCGCCGTGGGTTGTTGGAACGTGCCGCAGCATCGCCATTGAAACGCCCATTGGCGATGCGCGGCCTCATCAATCTGGCCGCATGGCTGTGTTATTATTCTGCGGCACGTTCGTTACCTCTGGCGCAATTGCTGAGCTTGTATTTCGCCGCGCCGCTGATGATCACCATCATGGCGCGCCAGATCCTGCATGAGCACGTGACCCGCGCTCGCTGGATCTCGGTGGCGATCGGTTTCACCGGCGTGATGTTGGCCTCCGATCCGTTCGGGGTGCGGGTGTCGTTCCCTGCCCTGTTGGTGCTGATCGCCGCTGCGCTTTGGGCGTGGGGCATCATCCTGATGCGGCAGATCGCCCGGATGGAGCCGAGCCTGTTGCAAATGCTGTCGATCAACACAGTGTTTTTCATCGCCACCGGGATCGCGAGCGTGGTCCATTGGCAGCCGCTCACCACCGCGCAGCTGGTGTTGCTGATCGCGGTCGGGGTGATCGGCGGCCTTGCACAATTCCTGGTATTCGAGGCAGCCCGTTTGATCCCCGCGTCCGTCATGGCCACCGTGGAATACACCGCGTTGCCATGGGCGTTTTTGCTTGGCTACTGGATATGGCTGGATATTCCCGCCGCCTCGGTGTTTTTCGGCGCCGCACTGATCATCCTGGCCGGTGCGCTTTTGGTCCGCGCGGAACGTCGGGCTTGTTGACGGACCACTGCCGGTGTTTCAGCCTGCCAGACCTGAAATCTGGGCGGGAGACGATAGCAATGGCCAGCGATTACACCGTCGGCGATCTGGTTGCCGATTTTCTGACGGCATGCGGAGTTTCCACCGCATTCGGCATCGCCTCGGTGCACAACATTCCCATGTTGGATGCGATCGGCCGGCGCAACACGATCCGCTTCGTCATGGCGCGCGGCGAACTGGGCGGTGCTCACATGGCCGACGGCTATGCCCGCGTCTCCGGTGGTCTGGGCGTGCTGTTTTCCTCGACCGGACCTGGTGCAGCGAACGCCATCGGCGGCTTGATCGAGGCACGGTTTTCCGGCTCGCCGGTGTTGCACATCACCGGCATGACGATGACTAAATTTGCCGATCGTGAACTGGGCTCGGTGCATGATCCGATCGATCAGCTCGGCATGATGCGCTCGGTGTGCAAAGCCGCCTATCGTGTGCGTTCTGCGCATCAGGCTCTTGGCGTGCTGACCCGTGCCGCCACCGAGGCTTTGACCGCTCCCACGGGTCCCGTCAGTGTCGAAGTTCCGATCGATCTGCAACGGGTGAAGATTGACCGCCCGGCGATGCTGGATAGTTTTGTATTGCCGATCCCGCCTGGCCGCACACCGTCCGATAGCGAAATGAATGAACTCGCCGCGCGGGTGAAGGCGGCGAAGCGGCCGATGCTGTGGATCGGCTCGGGAGCTCGAGCGGCCGCTGCAGAAATCCACAAATTGCTCGATATGGGCTTCACCTGTGTCAACAGTATCAACGGCAAAGGCACGGTGCCCGAGGATCATCCAATGAGCCTCGGAGGCATGCATGGCAACGGCATGCCGGGGGTGCAAGAATTTTATGCGACCTGCGATCTGTTGTTGGCTGTCGGCACAAGACTCCGCGCGCGTGAAACCGGCGACCTCACGGTAAAACTGCCGTCGAACATTGTGCATATCGATTGCGATCCGGCAGCGAACGGACGCACCTATCCCGACAGCTATTTCGTATGTGGTGACGCGAAGCTGACCCTGCAAGCGCTGTTGCCGCGGATTACCGGCCAACTGGCGATCGATCCCGGCTACAAAGCGGAATTCGCCGATCTGAAGCGCAAGGTTGTGACGGACTTTCTCGGCACGTTGGGGGTCTATGGCTCGTTCTGCCAGCAACTTCGCAATGTGTTGCCGAAGGATGCAATTTGGGTACGCGATGTGACACAGAGCAACACGACCTGGGGCGATCGCGTCTTCCCGATTTACTCGCCGCATCAAAACGTGTTTCCGGTTGGTGCCGGCATCGGCCAAGGTCTGTCGTTGGGCCTCGGCGCGGCTGCCGCGGCAGGAATCCGAAAGACCATCGTAATGACCGGTGATGGTGGGTTCTTCCTGAACGTTGGCGAGCTGTGGACGGCGGTGCAGGAAAATCTCGACATGGTCGTAATGGTGATGAACGACCGCGGCTATGGCGTGATCAAGCGGATTCAGGATGCGACCGCGCAAGGCCGGCGATTCTTTGCCGATCTGCAAGGTCCGGACATCGGCAAGCTGGCGGGACTGTCGGATATTCCATACTTCAAATGCAGCAGTGCCGAAACGTTCGGCGCCACGGTGGCGCAGGCGCTGGCGATCAAGGGACTGACCATGGTCGAGGTCGACATGACCGCGGTTGGCGAATTCCCACCATATTATCCATTTAATCAGCGTCTGGGATAGCGCTCGCTTACAACGGCAACATCCCCTGCCGGTCGCCCGGACGGCCTCCATCCGCGGTCGCCCGCACCTCGCCGTCCGCAAACCGCAAGCGCATCCGCGCGCCCGGCTTCACACCCGCTGCGTGCGTAATTGGCGCACCCGCCGGGGTCGTAACGAGCGCATAGCCCCGAGCCAACACCGCCAATGGCGACACCGATTCCAGCCGTGCCGCTGTGCCATCCAACCGCGCCCGCGCCTCCCGCAACGCCGCCCGTGGCGGCCCATCGGTCAATCTGCCAAGGATCCGGCCGGCGCGCTGATGCACGGCGCCAACCGCCTGGCGCAGTCCGGAAAATAATCGTTGCTCGGCCAAACCAAGTGCGTGGCCGCGAAGCGTTACCAGGTTGGGCAACGCCAGCACCAGCCGTCCGGCGCGATCGCGCACCCGTTCCCGCGCCGCAACAACCATCGCCGGCAAATCCGGCAGCCGTCCGCCAAACGCCGCCAAGGCGGCGCGCCGCCGCTCCAACAGATGCGGTAACGCAATAACCAGCCGGTCGCCGCGGTCGTCCAACCGTTGCCGCGCCGTGCCCAGCAACGAGGGCAGGTCCGGCAACAAGCGTTCTGCATGGAGCAACCGCAACCGCCGCTCCCGCGTCACATGGGCCAGAGCGCCGGCCAGCCGCGCCGCCTTCTGCGCCACATCGGCGAGCAAATCGGCCCGCGCCGGGATCGCCATCTCAGCTGCCGCAGTCGGCGTCGGCGCACGGCGGTCGGAGACGAAGTCGATCAATGTCGTGTCCGTCTCGTGGCCCACCGCCGAGATCAGTGGGATCCGGCAGGCAGCGACCGCGCGCAGCACGATTTCCTCGTTGAACGCCATCAGGTCTTCCAGGCTGCCGCCGCCGCGGGCGATAATCAGCACATCGGGGCGCATACCCTCCGGCAAAGCATCAAACCCGGCGATGGCATCGGCGATCTGTTGCGCGGCACCGTCGCCTTGCACCGCCACCGGCCAGACCAGCAGATTGCGCGGGAAGCGGCGCAGGATCGTGGTGCGGATGTCCTGGATGACTGCGCCGCGCTCGCTGGTGACCACCCCGATCACCCGCGGCAGCACCGGCAATGGAAGCTTCCGGCTGGCGTCGAACAACCCCTCGGCGGCGAGGCGGACCCGCAACGCCTCGATCCGTGCCAGCAAGGCGCCGGCGCCGGCATAATCCATGCGCTCAACGATCAACTGATACGACGATCGCTCGCCGTAGGCGGAAATCCGGCCGGTGGCGATCACCTCGACGCCGTTCTCCGGCGTCAGGCCAAGACGGGCAACCGAAGTCCGCCAGACGATGCCGGAAAGTTTTGCCCCCTCATCCTTCAGCGAGAAGTAGATGTGGCCGGAGGGATACCGCTTCATCTCGGTGATCTCGCCACGCACCCGTACGCGCCCGAACTCGCCCTCCAACGTGCGTTTGATCGCGCCGGAGATCTCCGAGACGGTGAACTCCGGCAGGTTGGTCGCGTTAAGACCGGTAGGGCGAGGGTCGTCCATGCGTGGAACCCTATGCTACACGGGGCGGCAACGGAACCGGGGGTGGTCCCAAGGGGGGTCAATGCGAGTCTTGGTGATCGGATCGGGCGGCCGCGAGCACGCTCTCTGTTGCGCCATCGCGGCCAGTCCGTTGCTGGACAAACTGTGGTGTGCGCCGGGCAATCCAGGGACCGCGGCGGTGGCGGAAAACCTGCCGATCGGCGTGATGGACTTTGCCGGGCTCGTCGATTTCGCTGTTGCCAACAAGGTTGATCTGGTCGTGCCGGGTCCGGAGGCGCCTTTGGTGGCCGGCATCACCGATGCGATGCAAGCCGCCGGGATCGCCTGTTGCGGTCCGAGCATGGCAGCGGCCCAATTGGAAGGCAGCAAGACCTTCGCCAAGGAAATCGCCGACGCCGCGGGGATTCCGACAGCGAAATGGGAACGCTTCGAGGACGCCGAAGCCGCTCGCGAATTCGTCCGCCGCCGCGGTGCGCCGATCGTGATCAAGGCCGATGGCCTTGCTGCCGGCAAGGGCGTCGTGGTCGCGGCGACCGAGGAGGAGGCGCTGACCGCAATCGATGCCATTATGGAACGGCGCGTGTTCGGCGAGTCGGGCGCCGCGGTGGTGATCGAGGAATGCCTGGTCGGCGAGGAAGTCTCGCTTTTCGCACTGTGCGATGGGACTTCGGCCGTGTTGCTCGGCTCGGCGCAGGACCACAAGCGCGTGGGCGACGGCGATATCGGGCCGAACACCGGCGGTATGGGCGCCTTCGCTCCGGTGCCGGCGTTCCCTCCGGCCGCTGAGCAGGCGGCGTTCGACCGGATCATCGTCCCGGCGCTGGCGGAAATGGCCGCCCGCGGCACGCCGTTCCGTGGCGTGCTGTTCTCTGGACTGATGCTGACCGACGATGGGCCGAAACTGATCGAGTTCAACGTCCGTTTCGGCGATCCCGAGTGCCAGATTTTGTTGCTGCGGTTGCGTTCCGACCTGCTGCCGGCGTTACAGGCGGCCTGTGATGGCGAACTGGCGAATTTCGCTCTGCGGTGGTTCGACACCGCGGCAATCGTGGTGGTCATGGCTGCCTCTGGTTATCCCGATGCCCCGCAGCGCGGTGGTCAGATCAAAGGCCTGGAGCGTGCCGCTGCAGTACCCGATGTTCAGCTATTCCACGCCGGAACCGAGCAGGACGCCGAGGGCCGGATCCGGGCCAACGGTGGTCGGGTGCTCGCGGTGTGCGCCACCGGGGCAACGCTGCAACAGGCACGGGATCGCGCCTACGAGGCGGTCGACCTGATCGACTGGCCAACCGGGTTTTGCCGCCGGGATGTTGGATGGCGCGGATTGCTCGATCGGCCCGAGGGCAGTGCGCCACAGTGAGGTTCGGCCACCAATCCGTTTCGATCATGCGACGATAGGCTAGGATTGCCGCGCTCGTAACAACCGGTGGTCAGCGCTTCCAGACGAGCGCCGTCATGCTGTCGGCCGGATGATACAGCTCCGCACCGCACCGGCAAAGCCATGCTACGTAATCAAAATCATTGCCGCCGCAGGCATAACAGTGCAACGGCAGTTGTGTGCGCTTGTAAATTTCCGCCCGATCGATGGTGGCGACCAGGTTTGCGACGTCCGATTCATTCAGAAACTCCGGCGCGGCCAGCATGGTTGCACGATCGTAAGAAAGCCCGGTGTCTTTGAGGTGTTGGATCGCCAACAAAACGTTGAGCGCATTGGAGACCCGGCGTCCGCCCCGAATACTGTAATGGGCGAAACCGGCATGCATCGGATGGCTGGTGGCAATATCCTCCAGAACGTAAAGACCGGCGGGACGCAAGCGGGCAAATCCCTCGGCCAGGCATGACGCCTGGTGCTGCGGAATGTGGCTGCCGTCATCAATCACCAGATCGACCTCGCCGGCGACGGCATCGAGCATGGTCCTGACGCCGATCCGGTCCGCCTGATCGATTTGCCGGTAGCTGATTCTGCTGTCGCGAGGCCAATCGGATTGCGGGGGGAGTATGTCGGCGCCAATGATCTCCGCGTCGGGAAAGCATTCCGCCAGCCAGCGGATCGACGCACCATGCAGCACGCCAAATTCGATTACCCGGCGTACGTTGCCAAGCCTTGCGAAGGCCGCACGATAGGTCTCGATATAACGATGCCAAAAGTATTTGTCGGAGTCGGCGATGCTTTCGGCGGTTGCCCGGCGATCCATTGCGGTGACTCCGCGGGGTGCCCTAAATACAATTTATAGTTGTATATTAAGACCGCCGCCTTGTCCAGACGGACTGCACTGGCGATTGTTGCAGGACAATCTGCCTGGCCGCGTCAACTGGCACCGAACGGGTGGGCCTGGTTTCCTGCCGGCCGGCAACTCCTGGTGCAATGCGGCTGCGACAGTGTCAGCGACAGCGATAGGGATGCCACCAACACCACCCGCCACCAGGACGACCGGTCTCAACCACGCAGCCGGCCACGGTCACCGTGACCATTGCCAGCAAGACCAAAGTTATCAATCGGCGCATTCGACACTCCCTTATTGGCGTGGGTTGGGGGCCCTTGCCTGGCTCGGTCGGCGTGGTTTCAGGGTCAGTTCAGCCCAGTACCCAGGCCGAGTCCGGGGTTGGGCGGTGGTACGGCATAACTCTCGGCTGCCTGACCGGTTCCGCGGCGAGACAATGTTGCATCCCATGGGACGAAATTTATAGACAATTGATTAACGCCGATGCAACTGCATTTTCACGGTGACGCACCGCACCACTCAGCCCGCGTCGACGGGCCGGGACCCACTGCGGGCAATCGATTTCAACTCTCGCGAGAAGTGGTGCGATTACGGAATGAATGTCTGAACTGCGAGGCACCGTGCCGCCAGTTCTGCTCAGGCGCCGGCCGGACCAGCGCCTGTAGCGGGCTGCGACGCGGCAGCCAGCCCAGATGAACGCCGCGAAGCCGGTTTGCTGGCCGGCTTCTTGAACTGCAGTGCTCGCCGCGTGCGCCGGTTCTGAAAGCCGCGTTGCAGCAGCAGATCAGCCTTGCCACCTGAAGGTGTCGCTTGCGGCTGTGACGCATCGGACGCGGGCTCGACCTCGGCCGGCGACGCTTGCGACGCGACCGGATCGGCATTGGTGGTCGGCGATCCGGCGACAGCGGACACTGTCCGAGACGCGGCGGTTTTCGACGTTTGCCGGCTCGGGTTGGACGGCGATTCCGGCTCGGCATCGGGTGACGCGGCAGCCTGCTGCACTGGTCGGGACTGCAGCTGATGCAATTGATCCAGATGCTTCAGGAATAATCTCCCCATGGCGGTGAGTTGCGATCGGATCCGCAATTTGGTCGCCGCCGCCTCGTTGCGCAGCAGATCGCGGGCTGCGTCGCGCAGCAGGAGATCGAATATGACACATTGACCGGCCAGCATGGTCTCGATGGCGTCGCGCGGCAGGAACGCCATGGTCGAGAAAATCGCCGTCCGGTGACGGGCAAAGCGCTGAGCCTCGGTCTCTCCTGGGCGGTCGGCGACGGCGTCGGCGAGGCCACGGAGCAGTTCGGTGATCAGTTGCTCGAAGCCGAATTCGGGTGGTGCCTGCATAATTGCGTTGCCTGGGAAGATTGTTTGACTACAGGCTTATTATCCTCATATCAGGCCGCGTCAACGCGAAAACGGCCGCGCATTTTCATGCCGACCGGGGGCGGGAAGCTCTTTTGCCGATGCACAGCGAGAGGACGCGGGCACTTTGGCGCCCCGCCCGATGCCCCGCCCGGTCCGTCGAGCGCGAACCTGCCGACCGGTCTCGGCTTTGCCGGAACGCCGCGATCGCAGGCCGCCGGAGCTATCAGGGGACGCGGCGTTGCCGCGAACCCCGCGTCCCGGTGCGGGCGATTGCTGCTATTGCTTCACGATCTGAGACAGCGGAATGTTCGGCCGTTGCCGGATCTCGCGCAGCAGTCGCCGCGCGTCACGCCTGCCGCGGAAAGCGTTGATCCAGGCGATGATCGATATCCCGGCAGACAACGCGAATATCATGGCATAAATCAAATACCATAACATTGCGCCACTGGTGATTTTCGATACGTCGCCGACTGCATCGAGCGCACCCCGGACCAGTGGAATCATGCCCAGAGCGCATCCGGTCGTCAACGATGCCACCGCAAGCGAGACCGGTCTGACGAGGTGCGTGAGGCTGTCGAGTTCATAGGGTTGGACGCAGTGGAAATCCAGGCTTTCGGGAAGGCTCACCGGGAAGGCGATCGGTGCTTCGCGTTTCTCGGCCTGGATCGCCGGTTGTTCGGCTGCATTGTTGACCTTGATCTGCTCAGGACCGGCTGGCGGAACGTTTGGTTGCAGTTCCGACTTTTCAGGCTTTGGCACGGGTTTTTCGGCTGTGATGCCGGCAGTCGGCTGGTCGGGTCGGCTGGTCGGGGTCCAGGCCCGTACCGTTTGCTTCTCGACGCATATCGCCGAGGCTTCGGCTGCAGTGTCGATGCTCATTTGCTCCTCCAGATGTACCACACGACGCGCTGGTCACAGTATCCCCGTACAATGACAGAAACGTCGCACTCCATATGCCAAACGTAACCCTGCGCTCAGATTGTTTGCGGCATGGTTTCGATTGGCGCAGAGCAACGGCGCGGCGCGTCACGTGGTGCAGCGGGACCGAGATGATTGTGGTCTGACACAAGGGTGACCGGACCGCGAGGCCAAGGCCTGGTTGAAGTAATTCAACCTTCCGGTTTGGCGCGGCAGAAGGGTCGACACCTCTGGTGATGACCCAGAATAGCAGGGGATCAATCTTCGTAGCCTGGCGTAATAATTGGCATCAGCAACGGGAATGCGGCACGTATCAACGCGATACTTGCTGTCGTTTTCCGCGCTCCCGAATGACCTTCGCGGCGCTACCTGGATGGCGCGAGGGAGTGAGAGTCCGCTCCCGCGAAATCCTGGATGATATGAATGAGTCGGTCCAGGACGGCAAACAGGATCTCTATCGAGAAACCAGCGATAAAGGCGATCGCGGAAGCGGAAAGCTGACTGGTCAGACTGGGCGCATTTGTCGCCGATGTCACGAAGGAAAGGAGATGGCCATCCTGGTCGAAGAATAGCCCAATTGTTGGTCCGACCACTAACCCGAGCAGGATGCGCGCCCGGTAACGAGGAAACAGGCTCGGTGCGAGAGTGAAATTCTCTCGCCGGCGATTGAATTCACGGAGCACGAAAACGCATGCGCCGAGGAAACCGAATGCAACGGTTAACAAATAGGTCTGAACGATCGCCACGCTAAGCCTTGCGTCGAAGATGTCGATAAAATCTTGCGCGGATTGAATTGGCATGATCACCGGAACAGGCGCGTGGCGCTGCTGCAACCAAATAAACAAATTGAACGCATCGGTGGTGGTTACTACGATCTCCGCCGGCGGCTTCGGAATCTCCGAACCTTTTGACCGCTCATTTCCGAAGAGCCGGCGAAACAACCCGCTCATAGGATCACTGATCAGCATCCGCCAACTTCGTACCGGGAATTTCACGATCGAGACCACATCAAACAAGGTCTGTCGGTCCGCCAGCAGGCTGGAAAATGTCACGGCAAGATCATCCGCGATCATGATCTCATGAGGCGGAACTGCGTTAAGCCGATCCAGGCATTCTTTTGGAGTCGCGATTCCTTGCGCTTGCAGGGCGTCGGGCTGTTCATCGCGGGCGTGTTTGAACAAGCCGAGGATCGAGGAACATGCGTACTGATATGACGGGGGATTCTTGTCGCCAAGCCTAACGTCCAAGAGGAGTTTTTCAATCCTCTCCCGACCGGCCGTTGGCACTTCAAAGTCGGTGACGACCGAGGGGTCCGATGAGTCATTCTGCTTCGCGCCCGGCGTCTCGATCACGGACGACACCCGCACCGATCGCGTCGTGTTTGTCTTCACCTCCGCGGGGGTTGACTGCTCCCGGGCAGCGGGCGCCCCTGGTGGAGCCTTGATGGAGAGGCGAATATGTTTCCCATCGGGCTCTGGATCGAGCGTCAATGTTGCCGACTCATCCAGGGCGCGGGCGATGACCTGAATTTGCGTCCAATGCTCATAGTCCGCGTCGTAGTCGCGAAGAGCCGTCGAACCGATGAACGAGATAAGGCTCAGCCCGATTGCCATGGAGAGCGCCAGGAACGTCAGAACCGCAAACGGGTTTCCCGTGAAACGGCGAATGGGTCGTTTCTTTCTGTTTGCTGTGCCCGCGCTTTTCGCCAGATAGGCCTGGCTGTGCGAACCGTAATACGACCTGAAATAATATCGGATGCTTTCGATCGTCGCGGGATAGGCGAGGTCTGACAGTAGGATGAATGCCTTCCAGAACTCCGCGACCGCGCTGTCATTGACGGACCCGGCAACGGTCGTCGAGCCGGACGCATTGTCGGCGTCGGGCTCACCGTCCGGTGGGGTCTCGGTGTCGTTCTTACCTTCGGCGGGCTTTTCGTCCGCGGCCGGCAAGCCGCTGGCCACGCCGGCCGCCGCGCTGGACTGGCCGTCGGGCGGGCGAAATGAGGAAAGGGTCCCAATCGCCGCATCAAACGCAGCCTGTTTTTCCTGAGGAATAGTCACGCGCGCGCGGCTGAAAAAAGCCAGCAAGTAATGCGCATCCTCGACTGCCTCGACGAGATGATCCGTCGTCGACACAGCATCCGTGCCCGGCAAGCCTCCCATGGTCCGGCTATCCCTTCACCTTGTTTTTTCTGAACCAACCGGACCTATTGACGTTACATTATCAGACTGGGTCGGCAATAGCAACGTTTGTGGTGTGGCATGGCCCGTGTCCCAGCCATGCCGCCGCGCGACCGCCGCGGGAATCATATCAGCCCGATGGCATTTTGTAACGTTCGTTCGCTTCGGTTTCGAAGGTTACCGCTGGTACCGATTTGGACCGGCGACCATCTTGGTTCGCCGGGAGCGGTGGATCACATGAGCGATTCATAACCACTCCGATGGCGACCATTCCCGGCCGGACGCGGACAGGCCGCAATCCAGCCACTGCGGACATCGCGCGCCACCAATCCCATCCGGACAACGATGCCGCGAAACCCGAGTGCTTCCCCCGTGCTATATACCCCGCGGTGCTCCTCAGGCATCGTAACACACCGTCAATCACGTCAGACCGCACCCATGCTGATACCCGTCACGCGCACCATTTCGCTCGACGATGCCGAGTTGCACGAAGACTTTCTGCGGTCCTCCGGCGCCGGCGGGCAAAACATCAACAAGGTCGAGACTGCGGTGCAGTTGCGCTTCGACGTCCGCAACTCACCCAGCCTGCCGGATCCGGTGCGCACCCGGCTTGAACGTCTGTCAGGCCGGCGCCTGACCAAGGACGGCGTGCTCGTTATCTCAGCGCAACGCTTCCGCACGCGGGAACGCAACCGTGAAGACGCCATGGAGCGGCTGTTGACGCTGATCCGAGAGGCCGCCGCGCCGCCCCCGCCGCTGCGCCGGCCGACCAAACCGACGCGTGGTTCGAAGGAACGCCGGCTGGAAGACAAAACCCATCGCGCCGGGCTAAAGCTCCTGCGCGGGCGGCCGACCGAGACCTAGGCCACCGGCGCACCACCAAACGAACGACCGCGAAAGCCGCGGCGAGGCGGGAAGGAAACCACCATGATCGGCAGACGCAGCATGCTGCAAAGTATGGCAGCCGCCGGCCTGGCGCAGGCCTCGGGCCTCGCACGGCCCGCCCTCGCAGCAGCGACCAAAACACTGTCGATCGTGCCGCAGGCCACGCTGAACAGCGTCGACCCGATCTGGAGCACCTCGCAGGTCTCCCGCAACCTTGGCTTCATGGTGTTCGAGCCGCTGTATGGGCGCGACGCCGATCTCGTGCCGCGCCCTCTGATGGTCGAGGCCGATCAAATGGAGGACGGCGGCAAGCGCTGGACCATGCGGCTGCGGTCCGGCCTGCTATTCCACGACGGGGAACCGGTGCGCGCCCAGGACTGCGTGGCCTCGCTGGGGAGGTGGATGAAGCGGGACGCGGCAGGATTGACCCTGGCCGCCCGCTTGGACGCCCTGGAAGCTGCAGACGACCGCACGATGGTGTGGCGGCTGTCCAAACCGTTCCCGCACCTGCGGGCGCTGCTGTCGAAAGTGGTGCAGCCGGCACTGATGATGCCGGAGCGTCTGGCCCGCACCGATCCGTTCAAACAGATCACCGAGGTCGTTGGCAGCGGCCCGTTCCGCTGGCTGGCGGATGAGCACGTGCTGGCCAGCCACGCGGCGTTCGCTCGGTTTGACCGCTACGTACCGCGCGATGAGCCGGCGAGTTACATGGCCGGCGGCCACCGCGTTATGTTGGACCGGGTGGAGTGGAAAATGATCCCGGACGCCGGAACCGCAGCCAACGCTCTGATGACCGGGGAGATCGACTGGATCGAAATTCCGTTGCCGGATCTGCTGGCGATGCTGCGTAAGGCGCCGGGCGTGAAGACCGGCGTGTTGGACAAGTCCGGGCAGATCATGATGCTGCGGCCGAACCATTTGATTGCTCCGACCAACCTGACCGCGGTGCGGCAATTCATGCAGGCGGCGATCAGCCAGGCCGAGGTGGTCAGTGCGGTGATGGGTGCGGATCCGGCCAACGGTTTCGCGGGCGTCGGGTTCCTGGTGACCGGCAATCCGGAGATCGACGACTCTGGGCTTGAGGTCGTCCGGCAACGCCATACGCGTGACGAGCTCAAGGCCATGCTGGAAAAGTCCGGTTATGCCGGGGAGAAGCTCGTGCTGCTGCATGCCACCGAGCACATCTTCTTCAATCCGATGGGGGCAGTGATCGCCAATATGCTGACCCAGGCCGGCATGGCGGTAGACGATCAGGCGATGGACTGGCCGACGGTGCAGACCAGGCGCGTCAGCAAGGAGCCGCTGGACAAGGGCGGTTGGTCGATGTTCCCGAGCCTCGTTGCGGTGACCGAATATCGCGATTTGTTGCTGACCAGTTTCATGCGCGGCAACGGCCGTGACGGTTGGTTCGGCTGGCCCAATGATCCGCGCATGGACGAGATTTTTGACCTCTGGCTGGCAGCGTCGGACCCGGCCGAGCAGATCCGGCTGGAGCGAGACTATGAGCTGGAAGGGCTCCGGACGCTGCCGTTCATTCCTCTGGGCCGCTTCAGGCAGACCTCGGCCTGGCGAGACAATTTGACCGGATTGCTGGACGGACCGTCAGTGGTGTTCTGGAACGTAACGAAATCCTGACCGACGCAGCGGGGAGCGAAAATCGCAACGTCCCGTCTTGCCTGGTGCGCTTTCCAATCAGCCCGAACCGGCTCCGGTTCATCTGGGCCGCGTGGCATGCCGCTCGGAAGGTGCTGTGAGATTGTGGACTTCCTGTCATCTGGCCGGTATTCCACCGCATCGCACAAAAGCGACTTGCGCAATTTCGCCATAATCTTTTCTCCCCCCATCTCCCATCTCCCGGTGGACGATGCGGGGATCGCAAGAGAAGTCCTCCTCGCCGCAGAGGCCACCAAATAGTTTGGGGGCCCGCCAAAAAGGAGTTGAGTTCATGAGTACAATCAAGACCCTTGGTTTCGCCGCAGTGGCCGCATTGTCGCTCGGCGTTGGTGCCGCAATGGCGCAAGAAGGTCCGCGTGCCACGGAGAGCGGAGCGACTTATTTCGGCAACCAGGCTCCGGTGCTGCAGGCGCCGGCAGCTCGTGCGGGCATGGTGCAGTCTGGCTCGTCGGACGTGGAGATGCGGCCGTCCACCAATAGCCATTATTATTGGACGCCGGGTGTGCCTTACAACAACGAGGGCGGCGAGGGCTGAACACTTCCGCCTTTTGAAATGAAACAGGCCGGCGCCAGCGCCGGCCTTTTCATGTACGCGCAATGACGGGTACGCGCAATGACGGGAGGCCCCGCGCGGCGGAGCATTAAATTCGGTGAGTTGCGATGCCGGGGCGTCTGTCCTCTGACGAAAACATGACCGATACATGTCATCAATGAGTAACCGGATTACGAAGACGTTGTGACGAGTGGATTCGCCAGGCTGGCAATCGGTCCGACGCGTATTCCCGCAGCTCGGTCCACATCGTCGGACCGCTTTGGATCCAAAATCTGGTATTCCAGCAATGCAACCCTGATGCCACCCACACGTAACAAGGGCTTTTGGTGCTATGCCTCCTTTCGATTCAGCTGTGACGAACCTGCTGATTGGGTCGTCGATGTCTTGCTGGAGCGTAAGATAGCCTGGTGCGCGAGAAGCCGGATCGGAAGCTGCAACGTTTTCGCCGGAAGCATGTATTTCCGGTCATCTGGCCGGTATTCCTCCAATTCGCACAAAAGCAACTTGCGCACATTCGGCATAATCTTTTCTCCCGCCATCCTCCATGTCGGTGTGGACGATGCGGGGATCAAAGAAAACGTCCTCCTCGCCGCAATGGCCATCAAAATGGTTTTGGGGCCCGCCAGGAAGGAGTTGAGTTCATGAGCACAATCAAAACTCTCGGTTTCGCTGCAGTGGCAGCGTTGTCGCTCGGCGTAGGTGCCGCAATGGCGCAAGAAGGTCCGCGTGCGACGGAGAGCGGAGCGACTTATTTTGGCAACCAGACTCCGGTGCTGCAGGCGCCGGCTGGTCAGCTGGGCACGGTGCAGTCCGGCTCGTCAGACGTGGAAGTGCAGCCCACCGGCAGCAGTCATTATTTTTGGACGCCGGGTGTCCCTTACAATAATGAGGGCGAGCAGGGCTGAACCGTTCTCCGCCTGGTAAAATGGAATGGGCTGGCGTTCGCGCCGGCCCTTTCGCGTACCGGCAATGACGGGAAGCGCCACTCGATTAAGCCCCAAATGTGGATGTCGCGTCGTCATGCTGGAATTGCAACTGTGCTATTACGGAAATGTAGCCTGGATATTCCATCGATAAGAATCCTGATCGCGAATGCAGACAGTTTGGCAGTCATTCCGATGTATATTCCGGCAGGCGGCA
>Ga0187867_10000247_pt1 | contig 49550 bp, 42 predicted proteins | sample June2016WEW_13_1_FD_132976 | JGI IMG/M metagenome (GOLD analysis project Ga0187867, IMG submission 132976) | Peatland microbial communities from SPRUCE experiment site at the Marcell Experimental Forest, Minnesota, USA - June2016WEW_13_10 | ecosystem: Environmental > Terrestrial > Soil >...
AAGCTCTTTTTTTGGCTCTTAGCCTTTAGCAGACCCTGTGATTGGCACCCGTTCTCGCGTGCACCCTCACAGAGGGCAACTTTGCCGACTAAGAATCTTTCTATTATAACGCGGGCAAATCGAGGCCACTCCCGACGGGTTTACAACTCGGCCAGTGCGCGGTGCACCAGATAGATGGAGATCGATCCCTCACCGACGGCGGAGGCCACGCGCTTCACGTTTCCGGCGCGGACATCGCCTACGGCAAAGACGCCTGGCAAGCTGGTTTCGAACATTTGGGGAGCACGGGGAAGTGTCCATTTGAACTCCTGCGCGACCGGATCCAAGTCGCGGCCGGTGAGAATGAAGCCTTTGTTGTCGAGCATCACGCAACCCTTGAGCCAGTCAGTTCGAGGAGAAGCGCCAGTCATGATGAACACGTGACGGATATCGTGGATCGAACTCTCACCTGTGTTCTTGTCTTGCCAGGTTACTCGCTCCAACTGTGTGCCGCCCTCGAGGCCGACGATCTCGGTGCGGTAGTGCAAGCTGATCATGGGATTTTCTTCGATACGCTGGATGAGATAGCGCGACATGGTATCGGACAACCGGCTGGACCGGACGAGCATGTGGACTCTGCCCGCCATCTGGGAGAGATAGACGGCGGCCTGACCCGCCGAGTTACCGCCCCCGACGACGATGACGTCATCTTTCCCGCAAAGTTGCGCCTCAATGTAGGTTGCGCCGTAGTAAATGCCCTGACCTTCGAACTGGGCGAGATTGTCAATTTTTGGCTTGTTGTACTGCGCGCCGCTGGCAATCACGACGGTACGCGCGCGAATGACCTGACCGCAGTCGACGGTCAACTCGTAAGGACGCCGTTCGCAATTGAGTCGAGTGACGGTGTTGGCGATTAACACCTTGGCGCCAAATTTCTGCGCCTGGGCGGCGGCACGGCCTGCCAGTTCGTTTCCTGAAATTCCCATGGGAAAGCCGAGATAGTTTTCGATCTTGGAGCTCGATCCGGCTTGACCTCCGGGAGACTCGGCCTCGATCACTAAAACGTCCAGTCCTTCGGAAGCGGCATAAACGGCGGCAGCCAAGCCGGATGGTCCGGCACCCACGATGACGAGATCCCGCACCTCCGACGCCGTGATATTGGAGTTCAGGCCGAGGCAGCGCGCCAATTCCTGAATCGACGGATTGCGGAGCACCGTCTGGTTGTTGCAGATGACGACGGGGATTTGATCGAGTTTGACTTGAAAGTGATCGAGGAGATCCTGATAGCTGGTGTCGGTGTCGAGATCGACGTAAGTGTGGGGATGTCCGTTGCGGGTGAGAAATTCGCGCAAACGCAATGTTGGGGCCGAATGGCGAGAGCCCAACAGGATCACATTTCCCTGGCCGCGGTTAATCAGTTCCACACGGCGCAGGATGAAGGCGCGCATGAAGATCTCACTCAGTTCCGCGTCTCGCGCCACCAGGGTGCGCAGATCCTGGCTGCTCATTTCCAGGAATTCGCCGGCTGCGGTGACGCGCCCGCGCACCAGGCAGCGACGGCCAGAGATCATCGTAATTTCGCCGGTGAATTCTCCGGCTCCATGGTCGACGATGGGACTTTCGCCACGCAGTTCGGGCTGAACGATTTCCATGCTTCCGGAAAGCAGCACGAAAAATGGGATGTCGCTGTCGCCGGGCTCGAAGAGAATGTCGCCCACGTTCACTTTTCGAATCCTGGTAAGAGGACGGATGCGGCTGATCTGTTCCTCGGTGAGGACGGGGAAAGCCTCACCGCGGATATCGGCGGCCAGTGGTATTTGCTGAGTCGACATGGTTTCTCCCGGCAAGAGAAGATCGAAAGGACTGAAGACATAGTAGATGACAAACGCGAGGGTCCGGACGCATCGGAAAAATGGATTGCCGGTTACGTGGCCGATTATTTTTTCTGGAGATCTTCGACCGCCAGAATCCGTGAAGTGGCGCGGAATTTCTTGTAGTCGCGGAATGTCTGTTCCACATCTACGTTAAAGTTCTTGAGCAGGGCGAGACGCACGTTGATTTTGGCCGTAAGCTGGCGCGGCAGCCACACTTCTTCGTTCACCCGGGTTTGCTCCAGCATGAAGCGAGAACCCTTATGAAAACGGGCCAGAAATAATCCCCAGGAAATCGTATCCAGGCATTCCACGTCCATCTTGGAAAGTTGCAAGTCCGCTCTTGTCGATCCAGACTCGACCGTGGAACTTCGGTAGAAACTTTGATTCTTTCAGGCGCGGCACAAAGCCCGGCCGTGGCTCGCCGTCAATCACCCAGGCGTCGCGCCCGCCTACAAGTTCTGATCCGACTAACTTGAAATTGTAGGCATCGGCTACCTCGCTCAAGAACTTGCGGTCCTCTTCACGTTCTTTCTCTTCTTTTTCCTCGCGCTTCCTGCGCTCGTCCTCTGATTCGTTCTTGCGCTTGTCGAGGATCTTCTGAATTTTTTCTTCTTCTTTCGCTGCGTCCTTGGCATCGAGCGGCTTATCGTCTTTTTCGATCAGCCGTTGTACCTGTTCGCCGTATAGCTCCATCACTTCATAAGTCTTAGCTTCCTTGGACTTCACCTGTCCCTTGCCATCGAGCTTATGTTCTTCGTCGCGTTCAATGTAGGTGTAATCGCGCAGCGCTTGTCGTTTTCCATGTCCTTGTCGGCGACCACGCGCAAGAGTTGCTGCATCTGCTCCTGCGAGAGATTGCCGTTGGCATCGGGCTTCAGATTGGGCAGGGAGGACGGGTCCGCCGTCTCCGTAGTCGTTTTGTCAGGAATGGTTCCGGACGCAGGCTGACCTTGCTGACCGAAAGCCAGCACAGTCGCGAGCAGCAAGAAGGACAAGAAGGAAACGAGGACGCGGGAACCCACACGCACAGTTTATCGCAGGGAACGAGAGAGCACGGTTGAAAAATCGGAGTGAATCGACGGCGTGCAAAAGACACAAATTGTACAAACTCATTACGCGGCGGTGACAAGGTCAAAGAATGGCCAACCTACTCTTTCCTAGGCCGAGAGCAGAAAAGAAATGCGCCTTCGGCCGAGCCCTCTCATTTCAGCCACGAAGGAGAACCACCATGTCCCGTTCGCATATGCGCCATTTGCCGGCTCGCGCTCTAGCGGTCACGTCGTTCGTCGCGTTGATGCTGATGCTTGCTTCCAGCACAGCCGCGGCACAATATCAACTCACAAACCTAAGTTCAAACCAGGTAAAAGCCGCGAAACACACGGATCCATTGCTGGTGAATGCGTGGGGATTGGTTCACGCCCCGGGCTCTGCTTGGTGGGTCAGCGACAATAACTCCGGATGGTCGACGCTTTACAATGGCGCCGGAGTGGCGCAGGGACTGAGGGTATTGATCCCAACGGCGGGAGGCGGCCCGGATTCGCCCACTGGGGCAAACGGCCCAGGTTCGCCGACGGGGATTGTGTGGAGTGCATCGACGACCGGCGAATTCCAGGTGCAGGGATGGCCGTCACTTTTCCTGTTTGCCACGCTGGATGGAACCATCAGTGGGTGGACATTTAAATCAAACGTCAACCAGGCGCTTGTGGCAGTGGACACGTCGACCAATACGACCCCATCGGTCTATACGGGCCTGGCCATCACGAACCACGCGTCAGGGAACTTCTTGTACGCTGCTGACTCCAAGAACAATAAAGTGGACATATACGACGGAAATTTCAACCTGGTGACCTCGATCGTTGACGCTGCGGTGCCTGCGGGCTTTGCACCATTCGGCATCCAAGACATAAATGGACTGGTCTACGTGACCTTTGCCAGTACTACCGGTGGGAGTGGGGGCTTCGTTGACGTATTTAAGGAAGACGGTACGCCCGTGACCCCGGGGCAGCATTTGATTCAAGGGGCGCCGCTCAACCAGCCTTGGGGGATTGCCGCAGCCCCGAAAAACTTTGGCCCTTTGGGCAATACGCTGCTGATTTCGAACAATACCAACAGCGGGACCATCAATGCCTTCGACGGGACGACAGGGAAGTTTGTTGGAACCGTCAAGGACACAAACACCAAGGTCATTCATATTGACCAGCTTTGGGGAGTTGGTTTCGGCGATGGTACGGGCAGCAACGGGGGAACGAACCAGTTGTTCTTTACCGCCGGGCCGAGCGGCAATCTGGCGGGAACTTTCGGAGTGATTGCCTTTGTGTCATCGAATTGAGTGAAGCACGACGGCGGGACGATGGTTTGACGAATCGTTCCGCCGTTCTGTCTTTCCACCGCCCCCTGGCTGCTACTCGTCTCTCTTCAGCGCTTTTCCCATACACTCCGCCTGAAACAGGCGCTCGTCCACGCGATGCAGGCGCTTGGCCATTGCCGGCGTGATGAGCGGGTAATGCTTGATATCGAAGAGGTGGAAGACGATGAACCACACGGGCTTGTCGGTGGTCATCCAGTTCTGGCGATCGAAGCGTTTCAGGTTTACAGGAACCGAAAAGCGGCGTAAGGTGCGCTCGCGGCGCAGATTGAAGTAGGCGTTGAAGTAAGTCAGCGCCAGCTCGCGCAGAGTGCGATGGACCGGCTCGCGCCAGCGGCATCCGGTGTAGTTTGACTTGGCGACGGCCCCCCAACATCCGTTCTGACGAAAAATGGCGATCACATGGTCGGTGTCATGCTCGGCTTCAAAATCGAGAAGCAGCGGAGGATATCCATTGGCGCGAAGCGCAGCGGCAGCAAAGATTGCTCCCTCCAGGCAATGCGCAGTTTGCTCGGCCAACACGCGGCGCGGAGACCAGGCGGTATCGGCGAGGTGATACGGGGCATCGTCGAGAAATTTCTGGATGCCGTGCGGATCTTTCATGCTGCGCAGCTTGCTGAGTTCCTCAGAGGTGAAGCCCGTTGGCTCGTTCATCGTCGCATGAGTTTACACGAGAGGAGTGAAGAACTCGGCCAGTTCCCGGGGCGCGTCTACGAGCACATCCGGAGGGCTCTCCGGCAACGTATGAGGGGCAAAGCCGTAATTGACGCCTACCGTCCACAGGCCGGCATTGCGTCCAGTTTCGACATCGACCTGGGAGTCGCCGACGATGGCGGCTTCTTCTGGGCGAACATGGTGCTCGTCGAGTAGTTTGCGCGCGCCTTCGGGGTCGGGTTTCTTGGTGGCAAAACTATTTCCGCCATAGATTTGTGTGAAGAACGGGCTCAGGCCAAGGGCCTCGACGATGGCACGCGACGGCACGACGGGTTTGTTGGTGAGAACGGCCATCTGGCGCGGTGTTCCTGGGTGCGCGCTTCCGTTAGAAGGTCTCTGGATTGAATTCTGAATAGTTTCGAGTGCCTCGTGGATGCCGGCGTAGACGGTGGTGTGGTCGAGCTTGTGTTCGCGGTAGTATGCGAGGAAAAACTGCAGGCCTTGACGCACGACGGCCTCATCGACCGTTTCGCCGCCCAGCGCGCGCTGGATCAGAATCGGTGCGCCGTCGCCGACGTAGCTGGCGATGACGTCATCGGGCAATTCTGGCCGACCGATGTGGCGAAGCGCGGCGTTGACGGAGTGCACCAGGTCGAGACGCGAATCAATCAGCGTGCCGTCGAGGTCAAAGATCACCAACTTGATCAAGCGCGGGTCGAAGGCACGGCGAATCTGGATCATGTGTATTTCTAGAATAAATGATGGCAGGGCTGAGACGCTTCTAGCCTCTCCCACAATGTTACGGGTTGATCTGCAACGCGGCGCGGTGCCCGTATAATTCCGGCATGGCGAAGAGCTGGAAGACGCGGTTGATACATTCGGATGTGAAGGTGCCGGAGGGATACCGGTCGCTGGCAAGTCCGGTATTTCGGGGTTCAACCACGTTGTTTCCGGATGCCGCTTCCGTTAACGACAGTTGGGATCAGCCTGAAGTCGGCTATACGTACGGGCTTTACGGCACCCCCACCACGTTGGAACTTGCAGGAAAAATCTGCGAGCTGGAAAAAGGCTACCGAACGATCATTACGCCCGGAGGCCAGGGCGCGATTTCGCTGATCAGTCTGGCGTTTCTGAAGAGCGGCGATCAGGTTTTGATTCCGGAGAGCGTTTACACTCCGAATCGTAAGCTGGCTTATCACGTGCTGCGGAGGTTTGGCGTGGAGGCATGCTTTTATCCACCTGAGATTGGAGCCGGAATTAAGGACCTTCTGCGCGAGAATACGCGGCTGGTGTGGTGCGAGAGTCCGGGATCGATCACGATGGAAGTGCAGGATGTGCCGGCCATTTCCGAGGCCGCGCATTCCCGCGGAGCGCTCGTCGCGATGGACAATACGTGGGCCGCGGGAGTGTATTTCGATGCGTTTGCGCATGGCTTGGACATCACGATGCAAGCGCTAACGAAATATGTGGGCGGGCACAGCGATTTGCTGATGGGGTCGGCGACGGTGAAGGATCCGAAGCTATACCAGCAATTAGGGACGACACAGCAACTTCTGGGGAATGCGGCCTCGCCGGACGATTGCAGTCTGGCCTTGCGCGGCATGCGGACAATGGCGGTGCGACTCAAGCACATTGAGGCTTCGGCCTTGCAGATTGCGCGCTGGCTGGCGGCGAGGCCGGAGATTGAGCACGTTCTGCATCCGGCGCTGGAAGGCTCGCCGGGACATGAATTATGGAAGCGGGATTTCACCGGATCAGCGGGAGTTTTTTCCATCGTCTTCAAACCCGATGCTACGAAAGCGCAAGTGCTCGCCTTTGTGGATGGGCTGGAATTGTTTGAGATTGGCTATAGCTGGGGAGGAGTGGCGAGTCTGGCTGTGGCTTACGACTTTCAGAGATCGAAAGTGCGTCCGGATTACGGGCACCGCGTTGTAAGGCTGAACATCGGGCTGGAGGATACGGAAGATTTGCTTGAAGATTTGGAGCGTTGCCTGAGGAAAGTCTGGGGTAACCGGGGCGATTCTCGGGGTGACTAAGGTTCCGGAGTTCCCGAGGGAGGAACTTGCATATTTTCGAATTCCTTGTTCCCATTTACAATGCAACCTGCCTCATAGCGCGTTGCACCTTATTTCGGTAGGCGCATCTAATAAGCGGTAAAGTTTTATAAGGCACTTATCAGGGAACCGGATGGCGACTACAAAAACCGACCCCAAACTGTCTCTCACGGGCACAAAAAAGACCCCCAGTTATGAGGGACTTACCCGCGAACAGCTCATCGAAGCCTACCGCATCATGTACACCTCCCGGCGCATCGACGACCGGGAAATCATGCTCAAACGGCAGCAGAAGATTTTCTTCCAGATGTCGGGAGCCGGGCATGAGGCGATCGGGGCGGCGGCGGGGATGGTGCTGAAGGCGGGTTATGACTGGTTCTATCCTTATTACCGCGACCGAGCGCTGTGCCTGGCGCTGGGGGCCAAGCCTCTGGAGATGTTTCTGCAAGCGGTGGGAGCGGCGGACGATCCGAGTTCGGGTGGGCGGCAGATGCCCTCTCACTGGGGCTACCGGCGTCTGAATGTTGTGACCCAATCGTCGCCCACGGGATCACAGATTCTGCAGGCGGTGGGATGCGCCGAGGCTGGGCGCTATTTTACGCAGCATCCGAAAACTGCCGAGGTTCCAGCTTCCAAGAGCGTTGATTATCGCCAGTTCAAGAACGTGACCTTTCGCGGCGATGAAGTCACGTATGTTTCTCTGGGCGACGGTACCACCAGCGAAGGCGAGTTTTGGGAGGCTTTGAACGCGGTTGCGCTGAACAAGTTGCCGGTCATTTTTTGCGTGCAGGATAACGGCTATGCGATCTCGGTGCCGGTGGAAGTGCAAACGGCGGGAGGCAGCATTTCGCGCCTGGTTTCGGGATTCCCGAATTTTCATTTTGAAGAAGTTGACGGCACCGATCCGGTGGCAAGTTACGGAGCCTTCCAGCGGGCGACGCAGTATTGCCGCGAGGGCCACGGTCCGGCGTTTGTGCATGCGCACGTGATTCGTCCCTATTCGCATTCGCTTTCTGACGATGAGCGGTTGTACCGTCCAGACACCGAGCGGGAACGGGACTCGGCGCGCGATCCCGTGTCGCGGACCCAGATGTTTTTGCTGCGCGAAGGTATCCTCGACGAAAAAGGCATCAACGATCTGGAAAAGAAAGTCGACGAAGAACTTCAAATCGCTGTCGATCAGGCCCTGGAAGCACTGCCTCCAGCACCCGAGAGCGTGATGCAGTATGTGTATTCACCGGATATCGATCCGACATCGGCGGCGTTCGACTCGCAGGCGGTGATCGGCCCTGATTCGGCCGACGGCAAGAAGCCAGCCGCGAAGACCATGGCCGATCTGATCAACGTGACGCTGCGCGATGAAATGAAGCGCGACGAACGGATCGTGATCTTCGGCGAAGACGTCGCGGATTGCAGCCGCGAAGAATATCTGAAGCGCAAGCTGGTGAAAGGGAAGGGCGGAGTCTTCAAGCTGACCTTCGGTTTGCAGAATGAGTTCGGCAACGATCGCGTGTTCAACTCGCCACTGGCCGAAGCCGCCATTGTCGGACGCGCGACTGGCATGGCCACGCGCGGAATGAAGCCGGTCGTGGAAATTCAGTTCTTTGATTACATATGGCCCGCAGTGATGCAGATTCGCGACGAACTGTCGGTCATTCGCTGGCGGTCCAACAATGTGTTCTCCTGCCCTGTGGTGATTCGCGTGGCGATCGGAGGGTATCTTACCGGCGGCGCGATTTATCACTCGCAGTGCGGAGAGAGCATGTTTACGCACATGCCGGGGCTGCGGGTTGTATTCCCGTCCAACGCGCTCGATGCTGCGGGATTGCTGCGCACCGCGATCCGCTGCGACGATCCCGTATTGTTTCTCGAGCACAAGCGGCTGTATCGCGAAACCTTCGGACGCGCGCCTTATCCGGGACCCGAGTACATGATTCCGTTCGGCAAGGCGAAGATCGTGAATCCGGGGACGGACTTGACGGTCATCACTTACGGCGCGGTGGTGCCGCGGGCGCTGCAGGCGGCGCAGAAAATTGAGCGTGAACACGGCGTGAGGGTCGAGTTGATCGACCTGCGGTGCCTGAATCCGTTTGACTGGGAGACGATTGCGGCATCGGTGGCGAAGACGAATCGGGTGATCGTGGCCTACGAAGATACCTTGAGTTGGGGTTACGGAGCGGAGATCGCGGCTCGTATCGGCGACAAACTCTTCGATCATCTGGACGCTCCGGTGCGCCGGGTCGCTGCCGCGGACGCGTTTGTACCGTACCAGCCGATTCTCGAAGACGCGATTCTGCCCCAGGCGAACGATCTGTTTCGAGCCATGAAAGAGCTGGCCGAGTATTGAGTTCACGGCGAAGGGTGAACTGCGCGCCCACAGCGTTATAGAGTCTTCCATCTCCGGGTGTTCCTTCCACAATTGACCAGAGCCTCGCGATGCCCCTAAGATTAGGCGCCACTTTGGGGGTTCCGATGACGCCGCTTCGTCTTCAAGCTCATATCCGTGGGCTGGCAGGAGTCGCCAGCCTAGCGTCCATTCTCTTCGTTGCTCAGATCGCCGCGGCACAGACTGCCGTTACCACTTATCACAACGACAATTACCGCACGGGCTGGAACTCGGCTGAGACCGTGCTGACACCGAGCACGGTGAGCACTTCTTCGTTTGGACTTCTGGCCAAAGTTGCCGTGGATGATCAAGTGGATGGGCAGCCGCTTGTGGTTCCAGGGGTGACCATCACGGCGGGGAGTAACCAGGGGGTTCACGACGTCGTCTATATTGTGACGGGAAATGACACGGTGCATGCGATCGACGCCACTGCCGGCACGATATTGCTAAGCCAGAACCTCGGGAAGCCCGTGAGTTCGCCGCTGGGCTGCAACAACAATGGACCGAACGTCGGCATCGACTCGACGCCAGTGATCGACGTCAGCAGCAATACGATCTACTTGACCGCGTATACACAGGATTCGACGGGGCCGGCTTATCGCGTTCACGCGCTTGACCTGGGTAACCTGACCGATAAAGTTGCGCCGATGGTGGTAAATGCGTCTCACACCCTGACTGATGGCACCACACTTACTTTCAATGCGACCTACCAGCGGCAACGTCCGGGGTTGCTGCTGGCGAATGGAAACATCTATGCGGGGTTTGGGAGCTTCTGCGATTACTCAGCCAACCATTCACGCGGCTGGTTGCTGGGTTGGAATGCGGCAACGCTGGCGCCACTTTCTGCCAACCGGCTCAACGATCAGCAGCCGAGTTCTCCGAACAATTTTTTTCTGTCGTCGATCTGGATGTCGGGGTACGGGCTGGCGGCGGATGATTCGGGGAACGTCGTGTTCGTCACGGGAAACTCCGATTACTCCGGGACGACTTATGACGGAGTAAGCAACATTCAGGAGAGCGTGGTGAAGGTGTCGTCCGATCTGACGACGGTGGTCGACTTGTTTACGCCCTCGAACCAGGCCAGCCTCGACGAGGGGGACACGGATTTTGGCTCCGGGGGCGTGCTGGTTTTGCCGGATCAGACCGGTTCTACGCCGCATCTGGCTGTGGCGGCTGGCAAATACGGCAGCATGTATCTGATGAATGAAGACAAACTTGGCGGCTACTCGACCACCACGAATAACGTCCTCGGCACTTATCAAGTGGGCGGCTGCTGGTGTGGAGAATCTTACTTTGTGGATCCAACTGATGGCGCGGCGCGCGTGGTGAGCAGTGGTGGGCAGGAAGTGATGGTTTGGAAGGTGAAGACGTCGCCGAGTCCGAAGCTGGTTGGTGTGACGCGCTCGCCGAAGCTGACGAGCGGCCAGAATGCTGGCTTCTTCACCAGCGTGTCTTCCAACGGGAATGCCACTCCGATTATCTGGGCACTGACGCGGCCAGTCTCGCGTAGTTCCACTGCGATCGGGCTGTACGCGTTCAACCCTGATGCAGGGGGAAAGACGATGACTCTGCTCTTTCATGCTAACGCAGGCTCCTGGCCGAATTTCGGCGGAGACTCGAATCAAGTCCCGGTGGTGGCGAACGGCAAAGTCTATGTCGCGAGCAACAAGGAGTTGGAAATCTTCGGGCTGAAACAGGCCGCGAACTCGAAGTCGTCGAAATAACCGGAGATAGTCGATCGGTTTGAGGGCCGCGTCTTTCAGGCGCGGCCCTCGTAATTCCTTTGGGCCGTCTACTCGGCAAACAACGCTCGGTAGATCCCTCCTCCGAGCGCGCCGATGAGGAGCGGGGCGACCCAGAACATCCACAATTGCTGCAACGCCCAGCCGCCGGCGAAAATCGCCCAACCAGAAGGTTCCAAAAAATTCCGCGATGGCACGTTTACCGAGCGGCATGTCGATCTCCTTGGCCGCGAGAAGACGCAAGGAACTCGGGTTTGTATACAGGCCGGATATGGTCAAGAGGTGGCAATATGCGAGTCAGGTGACATTCCACAGTAACGCTCAGATGAGCGGTGCTAGTTCAGCGGTTGAAAGGCTGGCCGCCTCTGTCGCTAAGGGCGTGGCCGATACCATGGGAGAGGATCTGAGATACGACGTGGCGATCCTTAGCATCGACTATGACCAGCTAACGAGGAAGCACCCGCTTGGGCGATTCTCTATCCAACGTCGAGACAACACTCCGTTTTCTGAGAAGAAGTACTTTTCCGATGCTCCGCTGCCGACGGATGTGCACCTTCGCCTTTTGGAGCAATTTGAAAAAGACCTGTCTGCGAAGTGAAAAGTCGTCAGTCGATCGTAGACCGCCCAAAATCCGCGCATACCTTTGGCTCATTTCGCTGTCAAACTGCACGACTACTCAATCCGCGGCGGCCTGTGACATCTAACCTTGCGCCTCACCTCCAATTCGCTCCATCATGGTCAAGCTTACATAGCACATCCAGCGCGAACACGCGCAAGAAAGGCGCAACCAGACCGCCGCCTCACAACTTCCTTTGTTCTCTAGATTTTGCTCGGTAACCCGTCTGGCCTCTAGATTTTGCGGGCATTTTTTTGCCAAACCCATGATTCCAACGGACCACTAGGGTAGGGGTACCCAACCAACCTTCGAGTCTCACCACCCCGCCAAAACAAACTTTGGCATTTCCACAAGATTCCCTGCCGCGATGTTCACTTAACCTTGCCGAAAATTCCAAATAGGGAATACTGAGAACAGGGCGGAATTCACAACAGTTTTGGAATCTGTGGGGCATCGGATTTCGATCCGGTGCCATCGACGGCGGAGGAGTCAAGAAAATATGGCTTTAGGAAATGTTCCTCGGTGTCAGCATATCAAGATGAATGGAATCCAGTGCGGCTCTCCCGCGCTGAACCGAAGGAGGCAGTGCTTTTTTCATGAGCGGGCGCGGGAGCAGCATAACCGGATTATCAAAGATCAGTTCAAGCAGTCCCGGTTTGTGCTACCGCTGCTCGAGGATGCGAATGCAGTGCAGATGGCGCTTATGCAAGTGATGCAACTGCTGGCCTGGGGCCAAATGGATCACAAGATGGCGGGACTACTCCTCTACGGTTTGCAGACCGCGAGCGCCAACCTGAGCTACGTGGACTTCGAGCCCGAGGAGCCGACCGATGTGGTTATCATTCGTGAAGATGTACAGCTGACCGACATCGGTGGCCCGCAATGGGATCCGGAAGAATTTGAGTCGGGCGAAGAAGAGGAAGAAGAAGAGGAAGACAGCGTGGACGACAACGTTGAGGGGGCTGCGGTTCGCGCGGCGGAGGGGACGGCCAATTCGCCGGCTGCCACGGTTGGGGGAGCCGAGGTCCGGGCCAGCGCGCCAAGCATGGATGAAGTGCGGAAGCAGATCAAAGGACTCGTCCATGATTACATCCTGGGGACAGGAAGAACGCCCAGGGAGTTGAGTGGATAGCTGAGTGGTCCGGTCTGACCAGACGGCTGTGTGCGTACGGGAGATTCCTCGTCCCGCTGGTGAAAAACGCGGGACTTTCGCATGACGCCTTCGAGATGACGCCAAACGGTCGCCGGGCAAGTTACCGCCGCTTTCTTTGCAAGCCGCTTCTCGTTGATCGTTCCTGAATGCGATGCTAGGCTGGCGACAGTGGGTTCTACAACCATCCATTCTGTGAATTCCGGCGACGCCGCGAGCCGCGTGGGAGCGTGGTGGCAATCGGCGACGGCGGAGGTGTGGGCGAAATTTCTGCTGGCGCTGGTGGGACTGAGCCTGGCTTTCGGGACGGCATTGTTTTCGACGGCGTCAGGTGAGGCCGGACATTTGTGGGCCTCGGTGATTCTGGCGTCCGTGGCGCTGTTGATGGCGGTGTTCGTGGGACTGGTGACCGTGCCGTATCTGGCGCGGCGGGTGGCGCTCGAGCGGCTGCGGCAGACATTTCATTATGAAGTGACTCGGGCGGGGGTGGTCTATGTGCTGGTCACGCTGGTGATCGGCATCGCGGCATTGAACACGGGAAATAATCTGCTGTACATCGTGGTCGCGGCCATGCTGGCAGCGATCCTGGTGTCGGGCGTAGTTTCCGCGATGGTACTGCGCGGCCTGGAATTGGATGTGCGACTTCCCGAGCATGTTTTTGCCGGGCGGGCGGTCATGGGACATATTGTGCTGCGGAACGCGCGGCGCTGGATGCCGTCGTTTTCCATTCGCATCGTGCCCACACGCAAGGAAAAGAAAGTCCGCAAGGAATGGCGCTGGGAGCCGACCACATTTGTTTTCCCGCTGAATCGTCCACCGCAGAATCAGTGGGTGCGGCTGCGCGACTATCGCGTGCGGCGGGTAGAGTTGCCGGGCGCTCCGCCGGGAATTTTCGAGGGCATGGTTTACTTTCCATATTTGCCGGCGAAGACTGAGTTGGCGGCGGACTTGGAGTTGCTGTTTGATCGCCGCGGACGGTATTGCGAGTCGAGTTTTGGAGTGGCTACGCGCTTTCCGTTTGCGTTTCTGACGAAGACGCGGCAGATTGCGCTGCAGCGGGAGATTCTCGTCTATCCACCGGTTGAGCCGCCGGAAGAGCTGTTCGAGATTTTGCCGCTGGTGCGCGGGGAGTGGGAAAGCTTTGTGCGCGGGCGCGGCTCCGATCTCTACCGCATCCGCGAGTACATGCCGGAAGATTCCGCGCGCCATGTGGACTGGAAGGCAACGGCGAAATCCGGATCGCTGAAGGTGCGCGAGTTTAGCCGCGAGGATGAGCGCAAGCTGTGCATCGTCTTCGATAATCCAGTGGCGGGAGTGATCTCCGATGAGGCTTATGAGCAAGCGGTGAATCTGGCGGCATCGTTGGGGTGGCATTTTTCCACGCAAGACGCGGAAGTCTCATTTGTGATTCCGGGGCAAGGCCGGGGCGTGGATCTCCACGAATTCCTGGCGCAGCTGGCGGTGATCGAGCCGGTGGGAGCGACGCATTCCGGGCAGGCGCAGCGGCCGGGGATCACGCGAGAGGTCGATCTGAGGGAAATTGGCCTGGATAACACTGGCGAATACAACATTGTGCTGACGGCGAGGCCGCATGGCAGCCTGCCTACCTCCTGGTGGAATTGCTCCTACTTTGTTTTCCTTGGTGCTGAAGGGTCCCCTCGCCCCCGCAAGGCGTAGAGCGGTCTGCGCTCGTTCGTCCCCGAATGAGTCTGGAGCGGAAATATTATTTCTCCCAACTGTTTAGCCCTTCCCCTGCATCTGATTTCGGAATATACTCGCCCCCCGTTAGGGGTTTGTGGGTGCTCGGAAGATAACAATCTGGGAGGATCCAATGCGTATCTGCGAGCTGATCAAGGACCAGGTAACCTACCAGGCAGAGATGGGACAAACCGTTTTAGAAACGGTGCGTGCCATGGTGGAACGCAATATCGGCGCGGTTCCCGTGTTGCACAACGGCAAACTAGTGGGGATTTTCTCGGAGCGCGATCTGATGAAGCGCGTAGTGGCCGAGGGTTTCGATCCCCGCAGCACCTGCCTGGCGGAAGTGATGACGGACGACCCGCTCACCGTAAGCATGCACGAGGACCTGGAAAACTGCATGGCCCTCATGCGGAGGCATAGCTTCCGCCATCTGCCCGTGTGCCACGAGGGACAGCTGGTCGGCATCGTCTCGCTACGGGACATCCTGCTACACGACTTGAATGAGAAGGATGACGAAGTGCGCATGATGCGGGCCTACATCCATTCCGTTCCCGACGCCTAGAGCGTGCCCGAGGATGCACTCCGCGCGCCAGCGCTGGACGTGTACATTGGCTCGTTTGAGCAAGGAGCTGCCGAGAGCAGGTTCTGAGGATCGGGCATATGGCACGAAGGTAACGTTACTTTAGGTTACGCGAGTACATTGAACACCCGCGCTAAAAGGTTTAACTTCTCTTAGTTAGAACGCCGTTACTGCATTAGAACGGCGTTACTGCCTCTTTCTTGTTTCTTGCCGTCGGTGCTTGAGTTAGGTCCGGAGAACTGTTGCGATGAGCAAAATTAGGATCCTTTATTACGTTCTGTGGATTGCTCATCCCATCCTGCAGACCGCCATCGCTGTGGCTATGTTCCGTCTGGGGCGGCAGAAGCATTTCAAATATTTTTTCGCCTACATCATCGCGCAGATTGCTGGCTTTGCCGTGGTCTTTCCGACCTATCGCTATAATCCTGCCGCATGCGTTTACCTCAGCTGGATCAGTACCGCAGTCAGCGTGGCTTTGGGTTTCAAGGTGATTCACGAGGCCTTCCTCGATGCTTTCCGGCCCTTCCACACACTGCGAGATCTGGGCACGGTCCTGTTTAAATGGGCAGGGCTGGTGATGCTGCTGGTGGCTGGAGTGGTATCGGTTTCCACGGATTCGCCGGACATCGCTCCGTGGGTGCAAGCCATTCTCACGGCGCAGCGCTGCGTACGAATCATTCAAATCGGCATGGTACTTTTCCTGCTGTTCTTTGCCCGGTACCTGGGCGTGAGCCGGCGACAGTACAGCTTCGGCGTTGCGTTGGGATTCGGATACTTCGCTACGGTAGAACTTTCTCTGGTGGCGTCCTGGGTGGGCGATCACTTGAATAATCTTTCGATGGGCCTGGTAAACATGGCCGCCTACAATTGCACGCTGCTCATCTGGCTGGGATACACCCTGGCGAAGAGCCCTGCCCGCGAAGCTCCGTCAAACATGCTGCGGCCGCAGCGTTGGGAACAGAGCCTGACCGACATTCATCACCCGCTTCCTGCGGACTCCTTGATCCCGATGTTTGAAGGCATGGTGGATCGAGCTCTCTCGAAAACTCAAGCTTCGCCGTCGCTGGTGCAAGAGGACAGGATTAATACCAAAGCTGCGGCGGCTCATGCCGGAGGGGCTCCCACAGCTGTGGGATTCAGCGGACTTCCTGGCACTGGATCGACCAGAAGATAAATTCGCTGAAGTTCCTTCCGCCGGTTTCTTAGCACTCTGGCTGCAGTTCGCGCCTCGATTTCGGATTTCGTAAATTTCGCTCCCACCGCGCGTCTCACGGAACATCATCCCTCGTTAGTTGTTTAATCACCTTAGGGTTAATCAATTAAGTTATTGATGATAAATGGTTAAACCAGGCGGTGAGATGGCTGGAGTAAGGAGTATAAGCCAGCTACAGGAAACGATGTAGGGGAATTTCTGTAGAAGGGATTGACTTGTGCCTTATAATTCTCCACCGCGTCAAGTTAGCTTCCCTTGAAGTAACGACGCGGTAGGAGAAAACCCATGAAGCAAGCAATCAGGATTTCGATCCTGATGTGTGGACTAGTGGGCACCTATGTCGCAGCTGCCGTTCCGCAGGTTCCCGCCCCGGACGGAGGCCCGATTCTAGTGTGCCCACCACAACAACAACTGCAGGGTAGATGCGTTCAGCTTCCACCGATGATGAAGTAGTAGTTAATCGGAGGAGAGGGTTGAAGGCAAGATCACCAAAGTAACCTGTGGTAACTTGGGCCGAACCTGGGCTCGCTATTTTTGGGCTGACGGACTCATACATAAACCGTCAGCCCTGTTTTTTTTGGGGAAAAGGATTGTCAACTCTGCCGCTTCACGGCTAGTTCCAGTGCTCGGCGCAGTTCTGGAGCGTCACGGGTTGGGGGCTGACAGGTAAAGCCGGAACAAAGAACTGCAAATGCCCTGCCGGATTTCAGTTCGGGCAGATTCGGGATGGTAGAGGCGAGCGCCGGAGGAAGATTCTTCGCGACTGCCTGATTCGCAGTGAGTCGAAGCGCGTTCTTATTGAACGCGAAGGACGCATTGGCCGCCGCGGCCAGAGCAGTGCCTACATCGTTAGCTACATTTTCAGAGACCACGACGACCTGAATTGGGTTTTCCAGGAAGTGCACCGCCGCAATTCCGTAGGTCGCGGCGAAGATTCCAAATTGTCCAGCGACGCCCGCGAAAGTTTCGAGCGTCTGTTCGGCCTTATCGCGATACGCGGCGTCGCCCGTGTAGTGGTGCAGGCGCAATAGAGCAATCGCTGCCATGGGGTTGCCTGCCGGAGTGGGCGAATCCTGCAGTGGTTTGCGGCGTGTTGCCAGCACGCCCAGGCTCTTGCCATCGGCTGCGGGCTCTGCATCGAAGAAGCCTCCAGAGACCGGGTCGAAGAACTTGGCAATCATGGCGTCGGCGATGGCCTGGGCAAATTTGAAATAGCTGAGATCAGCTGTGGCTTCGTACGCGTCGAGGCAGGCCAGCGCAGTCGCGGCATAATCTTCGAGCATGCCGGGGACTTCGCGATGCTCGGCCTCAGGGTCCGAGTAAGCAACCACGTGCAACAATTGTGCGTGTATCGCGTGGGTGCCCTCGGCAGCGCTTCCTGCGTGCGCCTTCCAAGCCTCCGCCAGGATGCGGTCGAGGGAGCGCAGCGCGAAACGCCGCGTCTCAGCGAGGTTGAGCACCTTCGCGGCTTCCAGATAAGCCGAGACACACATGCTGTTCCATCCCACGTAAACTGTTTTGTCGACGTAAGGCGTTGGCCGCTGCAGGCGCGCAGCGTACATTTTTTTCTTGGCGGAATCGAGCAAATCCTTTACATGCTCCTCGCTGAGGTTCATGCGCCGCGCAATTTCGTCGATCGGCGCACGGACATACAACACGTTCTTCGCCGGATTGTGGTGCATCTCGCCTACTTCGTTGATGTCATAGTGCAACGCGGCGACCTGCGATTCTTCTTCGGTTAGCACGGCATGAGTTTCGTCAAGCGTCCAGGTGAAGTAGTCGCCATCGTCGTCCATGTTGATGTCGGCATCCTGCGAAGCGTAGAAACCCCCGAGCTCGCGGTCGCTCAGCCATGCATCCATCCAGCGGATGATGTCACGGGCCACGTTGGCGAAGAACTCCGATCCCGTAGCCTGGTATGCGTGCACGTAATTCTTCAGCAGTTCGGAATTGTCGTAGCACATCTTCTCGAAGTGCGGGACGACCCAGCGCTCGTCAACCGAGTAACGATGAAATCCTCCGGCCAGTTGATCGTAAACGCCGCCATTGGCCATGTGCTCGAGAGTGGTGACGATCAAGTTGCGCAAGCTTTCGTCTTTGGTCCGAACAAACTGCTCGATCAACAGATCCAATACTGAAGGATGGGGAAACTTGGGCGCTTGCCCGAATCCGCCGTGTTGGGGATCGAACATTTTGAGAGCGGATTCCTGAATCGTCGCAATGATGCTGGGCGAGATGCGCCCGCCGCGTCCGGCGAAAGATTCCGCCTGCGCGATGGCGTTCTCCACCATCTTCGCCTGCTCGACCACGTCGCCGTTCTTTTCTTTGTAAGCATTGGCGATGCTCAACAACACGCGGCGAAAGCTCGGGCGCCCGTAGCCATCGGTTGGAGGAAAATAAGTGCCGCCATAAAATGGCTTGCCGTCGGGCGTGAGAAACGCGGTGAGCGGCCAGCCGCCTTGCCCGCTGACCGCGCTGACCGCAGCCTGGTAACGGATGTCGATATCGGGGCGCTCATCGCGATCCACTTTGACGGCGATGAAATGCTCGTTCACGATGGCCGCCACTTCGGGATCGTCATAAGACTCGCGATCCATTACATGGCACCAGTGGCACCAGACCGCGCCAATGTCTAGGAGCATCGGCTTGTTTTCCCGCTGCGCGGAAGCGAACGCCTCCTCACCCCACTCATGCCAACGAATTGGCTGGTGCATGGCGGAACGTAGGTACGCGGAGGAAGCGCGGGCGAGGGAATTGAGGGTGGTGGTGGTCATGATCATTAGAGTCTAATTGTACTGGGCGAGTTGATGTTGGGCCGGCGGCAATCAGCGATTGTTGCCCCCAAATCGTTACTACATTCGGACTTTTCTCTATGAGCTAAATGAGTTTCTTTGCGATCGCGCAGTAGAGATCAATTGCTTCCGCAAGTTGCTGCTTCTCGATGAATTCACCGTCGGTATGCGCTACGTGAATTGATCCCGGACCAATCAGCAGCGGCTCACCCCAGTTCGTTAGCCTGGGGATGTCGGTGGTGAAAGCCGCGATCATCGTCGGGAGGCCATCGATGGTGCGAAGACGCAGGAAGGGAAGTTCCAGAGGGAAATCAACTTTTACCTGATCGCCGGCGGTTGCGAGAATTTGACTCCTCAAATCCTTGGAGGGACCGATGAGGCGATAGAGCAAATCTGCGTGGGCGTAATCAGGAATTACATTCGGCGCCCGTCCGCCTTCGATCAATCCAATATTCAGCGTGCACGGACCAATCTCTGGATCTGTTGGCAACGGCATGGCGCGCAGACGAGTGAGGGAGGCAAGCAGTTTGTCGATGGCCGATTCACCGAGCTCCGGATAGGCGGAATGCGCCATACGGCCAGAAGCCGTGACCTCCGCTCTTAGCGTGCCTTTCGAAGCGAGGGCAATATGGTTCTCGGTGGGCTCGCCGTTGACCAAATATCTGCAACGATGCCCTGGTTGAGTTGCAGCGTACTCGTTGGCGATCTTCGCGCCCAGGCTATCGCGCTCTTCTCCCGCCACGAAGAGCAGACCGACGTAGATTCCTTGCTGGCGCAGCCGTTCCGAGGCGGCGATCTGTGCGGCGATGATGCCTTTCGCGTCGCATGAACCGCGGCCGTAAATTCGTGCTGCGTCCTCGGAAGAAGGAATGAAGGGAGGGACTGTATCCATATGCGTGGAGAAGACCACTTCCGGATTCGGCTGATCGGGCGATGTGGCGTAGACATCGAAGCGGTCGCCCTCGACGGGAATTCTTCGTGTCTGGTAACCGATGCGGGCGAGCTCACCGTAGAGATAGTTTCCGACAGCAGCTTCGTTGCCGGAGATGGATTCGATGTCGACGAGTTGGCGAGTGAGGGTGATGGCGTCCATGGTGGAGAGAATAGCAGACGAAAACGGACGAATAGGTTAGAAGTAAGAATGCAAAATGCAGAAGCAAAATCGTGACCTCGGGGCGCAGAGTGGCGAAGTCAAGTTCCGCACTCTGACTTCTCACTTCTGACTTCATGTAATCTGAATGGCGTGACTGCCCAGAATTCAACCATCAAGTCGCTGTTCCTCGAAGGTCCGGCGGGACGGCTGGAAGCGCTGTTGAATGCGGGCGCCGAGAATGCGACATACGCGGCGGTGGTTTGTCATCCGCATCCGTTGTTTGGCGGGACGCTGCATAACAAAGTCGTGTTCCATACCATGAAGGCGCTGAACAGCTTCGGTTTTCCGGTGCTGCGCTTCAATTTTCGTGGCACTGGACTCAGTCATGGCGAGCACGATCATGGTAACGGAGAAATGGAAGATGTACGCACGGCGCTCGACTGGCTCGATGCGGAGTTTCATCTTCCGTTGATATTTGCGGGATTTTCTTTTGGCGCGACGGTGGGAATGCGAGCCGCGGCTTCCGATGCGCGAGTGAAGGAGTTGATCGGCGTGGGAACGCCGGTAGCTCCGGTGGCCGCGAACGTGGAAGCACCGCGGGTTTACACGTTTGATTTCTTGCGTGATTGCTTGAAGCCCAAGTTATTTGTGAGTGGGGCGCGCGACCAGTTTGGTCCGCGGGCGAAGCTGGAGGAGTTGGTTGCGTCGGTGCCGGAGCCGAAGAAGCTGGTTGTGATCGAGGGTGCGGATCATTTCTTTGAGGGCCGGTTGCGGGAGCTGAGAGAAGCAATCGAAGGTTGGGTGAAAGAGACTCTCGCTGATCATCGGGCAGCGTGATCGATGAGTTTGATAAGCACATCGGCGTGGATCGTGGTTCGTTGTGGGAACTCCTTCTGAAGCCGCGAGTGGTGCGAGAGTGCAAAGGATCCTTCGACTCCGCATCCATGTGCGCGAGCGAACGTGGATGCTGCGCTCAGGATGACAGTTTTCATGAATGACGTTGAGCGCTTTCGGCAAATGCGCGAGGCTGCGCGGGAGATATTTCTTCAAGCGCTAGCCGAAGCCTCGATCGCCAAGGGGTTTGGGCGGCATGTGCATTGCGAGCGGGGAGTGTTGAGGGTTTGCGAAGATCTTTACGATCTGCACGTCTATTCAAGGGTGCTGGTGATTTCTATCGGCAAGGCCGGACACACGATGGTGGAGGCATTGGCGCAGCAAATGGGTGCGGCTGCGCTCGAGGGCATTGTGGCGAGTTCGGTTGAGCCTTCGGCGCAAGTGCGCGGTTTCCGGTATTTTCATGGCGGACATCCGACACCCAACGCTGAATCCATTCACGCCGCGAAAGCAATTCTGAAAGCTTTGGAGGGTCAAACTGCGGCGTCGCTCGTGATATTTCTGCTCAGTGGCGGAGGGTCTTCGATCGTCGAAAAGCCGATCGACGATGAGATTTCTCTCGACGACCTGATGGCGACTTATCGAGCGCTGGTGCATTCGGGCGCGCCCATCACCGAAATTAACGCTATCCGGAAACATCTTTCGGCGGTGAAAGGTGGGCGGCTGGCGCAGGCGGCATTTCCCGCGCAGCAAGTTTCGTTGCTGGTCTCCGATGTTCCCGAGGGTATGGCGGATGCGCTGGCGTCGGGTCCGACGATGCCGGATTCCACCAGCGTGGAGGATTGTTACCGGATCGCGGAGAAGCATGAGTTGGTGGCGCAGTTGCCGCATTCCACGCGCGAGCTTTTTGAGCGGCGTGCGCTTGAAGAGACGCCGAAGTCGGATGATCCGGCGTTTTACCGTTCACGGTGGTGGCCCATTCTTTCGAATCAAACCGCAGTCGAAGAGGCGAAGGGGGCGGCCGAGTGCGCGGGCTTCTCCGTGCATGTGGACAACTCCTGCGACGACTGGGATTACGAGCGCGCGGCAGAATATTTGTTGGAGAGGGTGCGCGAGCTAAGAAAAGAATTCGAGCGTGTGTGCCTGATCTCGGGCGGAGAAGTAACTGTGAAAGTCACGAACGGCGGCGTGGGCGGACGCAACCAGCAGTTTGCGCTGGCGTGCGCCGCGAGGATTACGGGTGAGAATATCACCGTACTTAGTGCGGGAACGGATGGAGTGGACGGGAACAGTCCCGCGGCGGGTGCGGTTGCGGATGGAAGCACGGTGATGCGGGCTCAGGCGAGTGGGCTTGATGCGTGTGCGGCGCTGGAGAAATTTGATGCGTATCCGTTCTTCAGCGCGCTCGGAGATGCGATCGAGATTGGGCCGACCGGGAACAATCTCAGAGATTTACGAATTCTTCTGGTGTATTGAAACTCGGGCTTCGCCCGATGGACAGCCCCTTCGGCTCCGCTCAGGGCAGACTTGGCGGCTGTCCCCACATGAGTTGAGGTGAGTGGTCAGGCGGCTTCGCTTTTCACCTGCACCCCTGCCCACTTCTCTAAGAGAGTCAAGGTTGCTGCGTAGTCGAGATCGCCATTACCCTCTTCGCTCGCCATTTCATAGATTTCCTCTACGGTTTCGAGGGCGGGCAGTTTTACGCGAGCTTCCTTGGCGGCCTGGAGTGTGAGGAGGATGTCCTTGTGCATGAGGCGCAGGGGAAAATTGGGAGTGAAGTCGCGTTGCAGGATGAATGGGCCTTTGTAATCGACGACGCCGGAGCGGACCATGGTGGCTTCGATGAGCGAGAGCAGTTGCTTCGGATCTACGCCGAGTTTGCTGGCGAGGGTGAGGGCCTCAGCAAAACCTTCGAAGATAAGCGCGATCTGGAGGTTCATGGCGAGCTTGGTGGCCTGACCCTTGCCGGTCTCGCCCATGCGGAAAATTTTCTTGCCCATGGCGGCGAACAATGGGTTGAGGCGATCGATGGTAGATGCGTCGCCGCCCACCATGAAAATCAGGGTGCCGTTGGCGGCACCGATTTTGGATCCGGTCATAGGAGTGTCGACGTAGGCTACGCCTTTGCCGCGAACGCGCTCGGCAAATTTCACGGTGGCGGACGGAGAGATGGTGCTGGAATCCGCGATGATCGTGCCTTCGGTGAGCGACTGGTCGACGCCATCCGCGCCAAACAAAATCTGTTCGACGGCGTCGGTATCGGAAACGCAAAGCCATACGACTTCGGCTCCTTGCGCGGCTGCTGAAGGAGTGGGAGCGACGCCTGCGCCTTCTACAAGTTTGCCGGGAGTGCGATTCCAAACCGTGACTTCATGGCCAGCCTTGGCCAGATTCGTGGCCATGGCATGGCCCATAATTCCCAGACCCAAGAAAGCAACTCGCATCGCTGAGATTCTCCTGTTCGAACAATCGGACCCGCTCTGGATTAGATATGAGGGCTAGGATGGAGGTCAAGCAAACTGGCGTATGATTGTGCGGGTGCCGAGCGGCCGAGAGAAAAGCTCCTGGGGGGAATCGCGGGAATTACGCGCCTTTCAACCGGCATTGAACTAAAATAGAGCGAGCCGCTTCCAGATTTCATCCAATAAGCAGGCTGTTCCAGGATGATCAAGGCAACGCTTCGCAATCCGGCCCTCCGCAAGCGCGCGTCGCAGTTCGGGCGCCTGGTGCGGCATTCGGCCGTGACCCCGCTTTGCGGAGAGACGCACCTGCCCCGTCTGGCTTCGAACGGCGAACTAGGGCTCACTTTTATTGGCCACTCCAGCTTCCTGGTGCAAATTGGCGGGCAAAGCGTGATGATTGATCCCAACTTCGCACGCTGGTTATTTGTGCTGAAGCGGCTGCGGCGTCCTGGGGTTCGCGTGCGCGATCTGCCAGCCATTGATCTGGTGCTGGTGACGCATGCGCATTTCGATCATCTGCACCGGCCGTCGTTGCGGGCGATCGTACAAAACAATTTGCGCAAACGCGGAACGGCGCCGGCCATCATTATTCCGAGTCATGTTACGGATCTGGTTTCGGATTTGGGCTTCGCCGAAATTATCGAACTAGACTGGTGGAACAGTTCGCGACACGGCAGCGTGTCGGTGACGCACGTTCCTTCGCGGCATTGGGGAGCGCGGATTCTGAAGGACTCGCATCGAGGCTACGGCGGCTACGTTTTGAAGGCCGGGAAGCATTCGGTTTATCACGCGGGCGATACGGCTTATTTTGCCGGCTTCGGGGAGATCGGGCGTCGCTTGTCGCCGGAATTGGCGCTGCTTCCAATCGGCGCGTACAATCCGCCAACGTTCCGGAACGTGCATACGAATCCGGCCGACGCGACCCACGCCTTCCTCGATTTGAAGTCGCGCTGGATGGTTCCCATGCATTATGGGACATTTCGGCTGTCGCACGAGCCGGTCGATGAGCCGCTGCAACTGCTGGAGCAGGAAGCACGCGCGGCTGGAATCGAAGACCGCGTGGTGGTGCTGGAAGAAGGCGTTACAAAGTTCTTCTGAGTTTGTTCCCCTAAAGGCAGGACGCCGATCGTAGCAGGGCGCAAAACCCTGCCGTAGCCCGGTTTTGCTGTAACACTCCTTTGACACTCTGCCTTTGCGTTTCGGTGTAAACTCTGGTGCACGAATTTTCGCTGAAGGAGGCGAACATGACCGCGAAAGCAATACCGGAGGGTTACCACACCCTTACACCATACATGACGGTGCGCGACGCTGCGCGCGCTATCGAGTTCTACAAGCAGGCTTTTGGCGCCGTGGAAAAAGGCGTGATGAAAGGGCCGGACGGAAAAATCATGCATGCCGAGTTGCGCATCGGCGACTCTCTCCTCATGCTGGCTGATGAATTCCCGCAATTTGGATCTCTATCACCGCAGACTATTGGCGGATCAGGCACGGGGCTGCACATTTATGTCGAGGATGTGGACTCTGCATTTGACCGGGCGATTGGAGCGGGGGGAACTGTTGAGATGCCGGTAGCGGACATGTTCTGGGGCGACCGCTATGGCAAGCTGGTGGATCCATTCGGCCACAAATGGTCGATCGGGACTCACAGGCGCGATATGTCGATGGAGGAAATCGAAGAAGCGCAGGAAGAGTTTATGAAGCAGATGCCGAAGAGTGCCTGAAGGAGTGGATTTTACCGAGTGTTTCGAGGGCGCGGCCTGTGGTCGCGCCCTTCGTTTTGCGGCCAGACACTTCCGTAATGTGCGGAAATCCCGCTATTACACAAGTATTACAGTGATTGGCTCCGCGCCTTGATAGGTTACATATGTACGTTATCGCACTTAGGCAAGAATCGGGGATGCTCCTTGGACATGCAACTGGAAAGCCTGGAAAAACGACAAGCCGCAAGAAACGAAGTTAACTGGGTGACGGCGATCTTTATGATGGCGTTTCACGTGGGCGCCATTGCCGCACTCTTCTTTTTTACCTGGAAGGCGTTGTTTGTTGCGATGTTCCTATGGTGGGTCTCCGGAAGCCTGGGCATTGGGATGAGCTATCATCGCCTGCTCACGCACCGCGGCTACAAGACGCCAAAGTGGGTCGAGTATTTTTTGACGGTCTGCGCGACGCTAGCGCTCGAAGGCGGGCCAATTTTCTGGGTGGCGACGCATCGCATACATCATCAGTACTCCGATCAGGATGGCGATCCGCATTCGCCGATTGACGGCAAATGGTGGGCGCACATGGGCTGGATCCTGATGGGCAAGTCGATGCACCATGACACGACCACGCTGGCCCGCTACGTCCCTGACCTGGCCAAGGATAAATTTCACGTATGGATCACGAAGTATCACTATGTGCCCATGATTGTGCTGGGCGCGATCCTGTTTGCGATCGGCGGGTTACCGTTTCTGATGTGGGGCATCTTCATGCGGACCGTAGTTGGCCTGCACGCTACATGGCTGGTGAATTCGGCGACGCACTCCTGGGGCACGCGGCGCTTCACCACGCGCGATCTTTCCACCAACAGCTGGTGGGTGGCTTTGCTGACGTTTGGCGAAGGGTGGCACAACAATCACCACGCGCATCCGACCGCGGCGCAGCACGGGTTTACCTGGTATGAAATCGACATGAACTGGTACGGGATTTGGGCGCTGAAGCAGCTGGGCTTGGCTTGGGACATCAAGCGGGTGAAGTTAGCTGACCTGGAAAGAGGGCTGCTGCCGACGCCGAATGGAAAGCTGGTTACGGTGGCTCTGCCGGAGGTTGCCGTCTTGGGAGATTGATCACGAAGCGTTGGTTCAAGCCCGAGCCAGTTCTGGTCCGGGCTTTTTGCTGTCTGCAAGAAATCACACAGGGGGGAACAGAGAGGGAGTTCTTTTGAGGGTTACCCTGTGATGGCCTGTGGGCTCCGGGGCGCAGATTCTGGTTGTAGAATCAGCTTGAAGCCATGCGCATCACGAGCCGCCGCGGAACGATCATTTTCTTTCTCTGCCTGGGCATCGGGCTGGTTGCCCTGGCGGTCGCGCTCAATGTGGGATGGATCATCCTCAACTGGCGCCTGCGAGTGCTGCTGTTTTTCGGGGTCGTCTTTTTCGCGCTGATTATTGCGGGCATGATCGTGAATACAACCTTCCTGCTGCGCGAAATTCGACGCAGCGAGCAGCACGACAGCTTTATCAACGCGGTTACGCACGAACTGAAGACGCCGGTGGCTTCCATCCGCTTGCACCTGGAAACCTTGCAGCGTAGGGATCTGCCAGAAGCGCAGAAGCAGGAGTTTTACCGCCTGATGCTCAGCGACACGGATCGCTTGACCGAGACGGTGGAACAGGTGCTGCGCGCCGGCCGTGCCGGGGACAAGAAGGCGGGACGGGAAAAGTCCGCGGTCGACTTCCGGCAACTGGTGCAGGCGTGCATGGAGGCAGCCCGGGTCCGGCATCATCTAGCGCCAGAGGCGCTGCACTATGAGGAAGCGTCAAGCAACGGTGCGGGAATCAGGGTGATGGGGAGTGCGGAGGACTTGCGTACGGCGGTCTTCAACGTACTCGACAATGCCATTAAATACTCCGGCGACACCGTGGACGTGCGGGTGCGTCTGGATACGCCCGATGAGAAGCGCGTCGTGCTCAGCGTGCAGGACCACGGAGTCGGCATTCCTTCCGATGATTTGAAGAGCATCTTCAAGCGCTTCTATCGCGTCACTCATCGATCGCTGGCCCACGTGAAGGGAACGGGGCTGGGCCTGTTTATTGTGAAAGCGATCGCGCAGAAACACGGTGGCAAAGTGTTTGCTGCCAGCGAGGGCGAGGGTGAGGGCACTACGATTACCATGGAACTGCCGAGGTCGAACGCATGAGCCGGGTTCTGGTAGTGGAAGACGAAGCGCATCTGGCGCAGGGACTCTGCTTCAATCTGCAGGCGGAAGGATACTCGGCTGAGGTGGTGGGCGACGGTGAGGCCGCAACCGATCGCCTGCTGGGCAAGAAAGAAAACTTTGACGCCATCGTGCTCGACATCATGCTGCCGGGCAAAGACGGGTTCAGCGTGGTTTCGGAGTTGCGCGCGGCGCGGAATTATGTGCCGGTGCTGATGCTCACGGCGCGAAGCCGGCCTGAAGATGTGCTGAAGGGCTTTGCCGCGGGAGCGGATGATTATCTGCCCAAGCCTTTCGAGCTGTCGATCCTGCTGGCGCGGCTGCAGGGGCTGCTCCGGCGCAGCCAATGGATGCGAGCCGACCATCAAGCGGGAAGTGCGCCGCCCGCGTCTGACGCGGCCAGCGTAGGCGACTTCGGAACATTTTCCTTCAGTGGCAAGACCATCGATTTCGGCGTGCTCGAATTGCGGACGGCCGACAATGTCATTCATCTGACGCTGATGGAGTCGGAACTGCTGCGCTACCTGGTGCGTAACGACGGGCGCGTGGTTTCGCGCAAGCAAATTCTGGAAGAAGTTTGGGGACTGCACGAAGACACCGACACGCGCGCTATCGATAACTTTATGGTGCGGTTGCGGCGCTACATCGAAGACGATCCCGCAGAGCCGCGACACTTGCTGACGGTGCGTGGCGTGGGATATAGGTTTTTGGCGAATCCGGAAAAGAAATAAGGTTTGCGAATCTGCGAAGCTAGGCCCGGCAAAGCTCGGCGACCATCGCTTCGCGGCGCTCCAGCGCCAGGCGATCCATGCGGTTCAGTACCATCATATAGAGTGACAGCGAGATTCCCGCCAACAGCAGAAGCAACAAAGTCGCCATCCACAAATTTCCCATGTATCGAGCCGTCACGAAAACGCTGACACCCACGCCCACGACAACCAACTGCAAGGCCAGGCTGACAAGTACGGTTACCTGAGAGGCGCGTTGGCGGCCGAACTTGGAGTAGTCCAGTTTTTTCGGCGCGTAGATCGATAACACATTGCCCACGGCAAAATTCATGGGGGCTGCGAACAGCAGGCCGGCAAGGGTGGCGAGAGTGATGCTGAGCGCGGGACGGCCGTAGAAGGAGGTGACTGCAATCCATGCCACGGCTATTTCGACGGCCAGAATGCCGGCATGGGTGAGATTCTTGGCCAGCACAATGTCGCGGAAGCTCACCGGAGCCGCGTAAAAGAACTGGATGCCGCCGGCATCGCCGCCAAAGTTGTTGTAAACCAGGTTGGTCAGCATCAAGAGGGTGTAGGCGGCAGCCACGGGAAATGCCAGGTTGGGCGCGCGAGCCAAAAAGCCACTGGAATGCCGGACGGAGTTCATGGAGCCGAAGCGAAAAACCAGCAGCATAAAAATCGGCATGATCAGGGTGAGTAACATGGGGCCGCTGCGGAGCAGATAGTGAATTTCTTTTTCGAAGACTGCCGTCACCGGGGTTGCGAATCCGGGAAGATGCCAGCCCAGGCGGAGCGGCCGATCTTGCCGCGGAGCGGATGGGGCGACGGCCTCGCTCAAGCTCTCGCCGCGATATTGGGCCAGCAGTCTTACGTGCAGGCCGTAGCCGATTACCATCAAAAAGGTGCCTAATAAAGTGAGCGAGGTAAGGCCCACTAGAAATTGTGGATAGATCCCTTGCACGATGGCGTCGGCGGCAAGGCCAGGCGGAAGAATTCCTTGCACCGGAGCAAGAACCTCGAAAAATTTTTGGACTTGCGGTTGGGCGTGCGCTTTGAAATGCCTGGTCAATGGCCCGATCAATTGAAAACTCAGCATCAGCAGAACGAACAGAACTCCCATGATCTCGCGGGTGCGGCGTTGTGCCAGCCAGCGTTCCACCCAGGCGAAGACCATTTGCATGAATAGAAGATTGAAGGCGACGAATGCCAGCAACACGAGGAATGTCCAGGGCAGCGCCGCGGGTTTGGCAAAGCCCACGCCCACCAGGACTCCGCACGACCACAGACCGCCCAGAATGCTTGCCGGATCGAAAGCCCCATAGGCCAGGCGCACCAGAAAATACGAGCGGTAGCTGAGCGGGAAGCGGAGCAAGTCGGAAGAGTCCGGATTGTTGGTGAAAGCGGTGGCCATGATCGGAAAGGCTTGCCAGAAGAAAAAGATGGCCCATAGAAGCAGGGCCAGCATCCCCGGCTTGCCCGACGAGAGGAAGAAGTAGGCTGCGACTCCCATGAACAATGCTCCGCCGAGTCCGGCGATGGCAAATGCGAGCGACACGAAGATGTGCGAGATCAACTCCAACTGACCTCGCGTGGTGCGCAGAGCGTTGAGGAAAAGGTGCCAGCGGAGCCATGCGATGGCTGAGAGTTGACCGAGATGGCTGTTTGAGACGGTCATCTAATGCGAAGCATATTAATGCGAAGCCTATTTTTTCACAGTCTCAGAGCGAACAGGAAGCTACCCGCCGCACTCTTCATCCCAGCCAGGAAAGCTCCTGATCCGTGCGGCGTGAGCCGCCTACGGTGCGGAGGAAAATCTGTTCCAGCGTCATCTTCTCGCCGGATGTTGCGGAGCCGTCGCTGGAGCCTGCTGGCGTCTGCGCCTCCACGCCGGCGCGTAGCTCCTCGAGCGATCCCTGCGCCACCAGACGTCCCTGATGAATGATGGCGACGTGGCTGCAGAGGCGCTCGACGATTTCCAGCACATGCGAGGTGAGAAAAATCGTGGCGCCGCGCGCGATCATGCCTTGCAGCATGGTCTTCAGCGTTCCGGCGGCGATGGCGTCGACGCCTTCGAATGGTTCGTCGAGGAACAGTACCTTTGGACCGTGAATGACAGCGGCCGCCATGGCCAGTTTTTTCTGCATTCCGTGCGAGTAATCGGTGACGAGCTTCCTGGGCTGATCGGCAAGCTGCATGAAGTCAAGCAACTCGGCGGTGCGTTTGGCTGTGGTGTCTCGATCGAGTCCATACATGCGGCCGGCGAAGTTCAGGAACTCCGAACCGGTCAGCCGTCCGAACAACGCCATTCCCTCGGGGACGACACCGATTTGCCGCTTTACTTCCACGGGATGCGCCGTGAGATCCAGGCCGAGGATTTCGATTCGGCCTGAGCTGGGCGCGAGGAGACCGGTGAGCATCTTAATGGTGGTGGATTTGCCGGCACCGTTAGGGCCGAGGAAGCCGAAGAACTGTCCAGGGGAGACACGCATGTCGATGCCGTCGACGGCGACGAGTTCGCCGAAGCGGCGGGTCAGAGCTTGAGTCGAGATGGTGGGAGCGAGATCCATGAAACTCCTGAATCTAGCACAGGCGCATCCGGCGGGCGAACGCTGTCCGAGTCAGAGTCGGGTGCTGCGAAAGAAAGACAGGAAAAGCGCCTCCGCCTTGCGAGCGGGGCGCTTTCCGTGGCAGAACTGCAGCGGTTTAGAACAAATTCCAGAGGAATTGGTTGTAGACGTCGTGGTGATACTGCACCTCAGGCGCCTTTACAAAGGTTCCCAGCAGGCGCGGGCAGCGGTCAGCGGCGGCTTGCTTCAAGTCGGCGTAACGGCCTTTCACGTCTTCCCCCAGAAGTTCCGTAGTCCACTCGGCTTTGCGGAAGTCTTCCAGCGCGGTGTAGATGTTGTCCGGCAGGTAGCGCTCGGCCTGGCGAAGGTTCTTGATCTTGGAGGTGTCGCCGTCGATGCCGCTCTTGAAGATTGAGAGCATTACCAGGTAGGGATTTGCGTCCGGCGCCACCGAACGAACTTCCACGCGCATGCTCTTCTCGTTGCCGATGGGAATGCGGATCATGGATCCACGATCGACGGCGGAAGCTTTGATCTGGTTCGGCGCCTCAAAGTGCGGATCCAAACGACGATACGCATTCACGCTGGGGTTGAGCAGGAGGCAGATATCATTGCCATGGGTGAGGATACGATCGAGAAAAGCCCAACCCATCTTGCTCAACTTCTCTTCGCCCTTGGCATCCCAGAAGAGATTCTTTCCGTTCTCGCTGATCGAAACATTGGTGTGCATGCCGCTGCCGTTCACACCCACTACTGGCTTCGGGAGGAACGAGGCGGTCAGGCCCATGTGGGTGGCAACCTGACGGCAGATCAGCTTGTAGAGCTGAATCTGGTCGGCGGCGGCAACAACTTCGCCGTAGCCGTAGTTGATTTCGAACTGTGACGGAGCAACTTCCGGGTGGTCTTTCTCATTCTGGAAGCCCATGGAGCGCTGCACTTCCGCAGTGGTATCGATGAAAGTGCGCAGCGCGTCGCCGGGGAGCGAGTGATAATATCCGCCGGTGTTTACGTATTCGAATTTTCCCGTTTCGTTGTAGCGGCGCTCCGCGTCCGTACCTTTGAAGAGAAACCCTTCAATTTCGTTCGCTGCGTTGAGGGTGTAACCCTTCTTCTTGTGTAGGGCTTCGGCGTAGCCTTTCAATACGCCACGAATGTCGGCGGTGTAGGAAGTTCCACCCTTGTCGATGACCTCGCCGAAGACCAGCACTTTGCCGGAACCGAAGACGTCGGACGGCGCCCAGTAGAATGCGCCCCAGTCGATGCCCAGGCGCAGATCGCTCTCGCGCTGCGCCGTGAAGCCGCGAATGGATGAGCCGTCGAAGGTGAGGTTGTCCCAGCTCTTGATGAGAAACTTTTTGTCGTAATCGAGCATGTGCAACCGGCCCTCGAGGTCGCTAAAGAGCACGGTCACAGCTTTAATCCGCTTCTCGTCGGTCAAATACTTCAACCGCTCTTCCTGGATCTTGTGAATGGGGACGCGCTTGCTGCGCTGTTCCTTTGCCTTCAGATTCAGCTCTTCCAATTCGTCATAGGTCAGTGCCAGAAAATTGCGCAGTTCATTAGACATGGATGGTCGTCAGTCTCCTATTCGTAGTCTGCAAATAATAATTTCAGCAAAGCAACGCCACCGAAACATGGAGTTGAAACGGTTGGGAGTGTACCCGAAAGAATAACGCGAGTCTCCGGTCTCGACAATCGAAAAAGCGGCAATAATATACTTGACAAAATAGACCCTTCGGACTAAGATTTCAGCATGGAACCCAAGAGCCTACAGCAAGCCATCCTCTACTTCTCTAAGCCTGAGAACTGCCGCGAATACCTTGTGGCCCGTCGCTGGCCGGATGGCGTGATCTGCCCGCGCTGTGGCAGCAAGAACGTGCTGTTCTTGGAGAAGTACAACCGCTGGCACTGCCGGGAGAAGCACGCTGCCCCGCAGTTCACTCTCAAGACCGGAACGATCTTTGAGGATTCTCCGCTGGGTCTGGACAAGTGGCTCACCGCCATGTGGCTGATCGTGAACTCCAAAAATGGCATTAGCTCTTGGGAGATTTCCCGCAGTCTGAAAGTCACCCAAAAGTCGGCATGGTTCATGGATCACAGAATCCGAATGGCATTGCAGAGCGGTTCGATTTACAAGTTGGGCGGACCCGGCAGCGAAGTCGAATCGGACGAAACTTTTGTCGGCGGAAAAGCTAAGAACATGCACGCATCCCGCAGAGCGCAATTTAAGGTTGCGCGGGAATCGTCCATGACTGGCGATGCCAATCTAGTCAACAAAACTGCCGTATGGGGCGTGCTAGATCGCCAGCAGCGCAAGGTTCGCGCTACCGTCGTTCGCAAGGTCAACCGGGAAGCGTTGCAGACTGCCGTTCTGAATCAGGTTGAGCATGGTTCCAAAATCTACACCGATGAGGCGAGCGTTTATAAATCTCTACCGAAGGAATACACGCACGAATTTGTGAACCACATGGAGAAGTACGTCAACGGTCGCGTTCACACAAACGGGCTGGAGAACTTCTGGAGTCTGCTCAAGCGGACAGTCAGCGGCACATACGTTGCGGTCGAGCCTTTCCACCTGCATCGCTATCTTGATGAATACATGTTCCGCTACAACAACCGTGCCACTAGAGAGAATCCATTGAACGATTCTGACAGGTTCGATCTTGCCGTCCGGCAGATCGTTGGGAAGCGCCTGACGTATGCCGAACTGACTGGCAAGACACAGGAGGCTAAATTACAACCGTTCTAAGTTTAAGGGATCCCGCTTGAAGCGCGGAAGGCGTAAAATGTGATCCCAAGAGGATCCCAGCATGGCGACGACAAACCCTCTATTGGATCTGTTCAAAGAACAGCTTGAGGCGGAGTGTGCCACGCTCCAATCGAAATATGACCTGAAAGAGCGCGGTCATTACCTGCTTTACTGGTATTTCCTCCGCCTAAAGGGATTTAGTGATACGGACGTGGAGGAGGTATTTTGCGATGGCGGGGGGGATTTGGGCCTCGATGCAATTTGGATTGATGACAATGATCTAGTTCATTTTTATCAGTTCAAGAATCCGAAGGATCCCGTGAAAGGGATCCCAGCCGGAGATGTTGACAAGACGCTCTCCGGCCTGAGGCTAATCCTCAACCGAAAGCACGAAGGGATTGCAAACCCAGACTTGAAGGCACGCGTAGAAGAGATCTACCAGATGCTGCCAAAGGGTTATCGAATCCACTTCATAAGTAGCGGGCGCGGCTTGGAGAACGAGTCCAAGATCAAGCTCGATGCCCTTGTCGTTGAGCTAAAGGGGCCATCCAGCAGCATCATTGCTTGGGATGACCAGCCCCTCGGTACACTTCAGGAGATGTTCTATCAGCAAAACCTTCCCGCTGTGAAGGATCCCTTGAAGTTCCAGTCGCCACGTCAGCCCTACACGGTACGATCTGGCACGGCCGATTGCTACCTCTTCCATGTGACAGGCCAAGTCCTGGCTGATCTCTACGAAAAGCACGGGGAGGGGCTACTTCAAAGGAATATTAGAGTCGATCAAGGGGAAACGGCGACAAACAAGGCAATTGAAAATACCTGCGTCGGTGGCGATTCCGCCAATTTCTTGCATTTCAATAATGGCGTGACGTTTCTGTGTGAAAGTGCGGGATATGACCAGTTTCTCCAGACGCTGACCCTCGAAAAAGCGCAAGTCGTGAACGGTGGTCAAACAATTCGGGCATTACATCGGAAACGGGGATCCCTCAAAGGCGATGTGCTCGTCCCGGCAAGGGTCATTACCTCCAGCGGCGACAAGGACTTCGGCAATAACGTTGCTGTAAATCAGAACAATCAAAATCCGATGGGTGCATCGTTCTTACGGTCGAATGACCAGCGAGTAGTTCAACTTGACTACGCGCTGGCATCGCTTGGGTGGTATTTGGAGCGGCGAGACGGCGAATTGAACAACGTCACTCCGGACGAAAAGGCTGCCATCGAGACAAGAATTGGCCATGCGTTAGATGGCAGGATAATTCGATTGAAAGAAGGTGCTCAAGCCTACACCGCTACGTTCTATGGTCAGCCTGAAGTTGCCAAGAAGAATCCGGCAAGGATATTCCAGTCCGTCAACGATGGCGGCAACTACGAGAGGATCTTTTCCGCCGAAATGACGGCGGAAAAGATGATCGTAGCCCACGAGATTAAGACCTTTGTAGACGATTTTGTGCGGAGGTTTTCCTCGCTGCGTCGCAAACTACAAGCGTCGGACGACATTGTTGCTGCTTATGAACCGCTGCTGGGACACGAAGTGGCGAGTAAATACAAAGATTACATTCATCAGGTATTGCCGCAGTGTTCGCTGTTCCTTTGTGGAACGATCTACAAGGATCTAGTTGGATTACAGGGAAAGGATCCTACAGGGATCCCCACATTGTTGAAACAGGAGGGATCCTCGCTCATTAAGGAACACCTTCTCCATATCCTGGATTATGCGAACAAAAATAAAGACAAAGCTGACCGAAGTTGGCCAGTTCTTCTCAAGAGCAATCAATTCTTCATCTACGTCACGGCGTACCTAGCTGGGATCCGCAGGGTAGCGGTTCCAAGCCCAACGAACGGCTCCTCATCATCCGCTGGCAAGCGTTCAAAGAAACGGGATCCCATCGTAAGCGTTGCGAAGAAACTAAAGAAACAAGGGTTGTCTGAAGCGACCATAGACAAAATGGTCAAGGCGGCGAAATGAAACCTTTGCCAGCACCCAACGTCCCCGGAAAAACAGACTTTGAGCGGTTCGACAATGCTATGCGCCAAGTGCTCACAGTCTCCAAAGAAGAATTGCTCAAACGGGAAGATAAAGAACGCAAGGACAAGAAGCCGCCAAATAAATAGTCCGCTATGGAAGTTTGAGCTTGAATCCCCCGCCTCGTTGCTCAATCTTCCCTTTTTCTTTAAGCGCCGGATCGAAGCGCCAACGGACGCATGGCTTCGATTGAGAATTTGAGCAAGATCACCCACACTGTAAGTGCCGTCCCGGACGATACTCACGATAGTCGGCGGCGTGTAATCTGACCCGCGCTGGTCGGGCTGGACGCGGCTAGGCATTTTTAACTCAAGCATCGCGTATAAAACGGGCTGATCTTTGAATCGGTCTACGTACCAGTCCCACGTTTGCAACATCTTTTGCGGCCCGTAATAAATTGCTCCCAAGATGGCAAGAATGCTCAAGGCTGCACCTTGCCAAGTGTGAAGAAAGTCCCGAATCGCGTGGTAAAAACGCATCGGGGGATTATGTCAGTTAAGCCATCGTTTTGCCAAGTATATTATTGCCGAAAAAGCTGATGCGAGCTATGAAAGAGATTTCTTTGGCGGGCGACTCCGGGACGAGACCCACGAGCACCAACCTGAAGGCAGAATTCGTTGCAGTTTGCCGGTTACTCGCCCAATGGGAATCCTCACGACGCTCGGAAAATAAAAACGGGCTGGCGGCGATGCGACGCATCGTCACCAGCTCGTTTGGCGCTCGATCCTGCAAGGACCGCGGCTATCCAGCCTTGCCTTCGGCGGCTAGCGCGCAATCAATGCGGCTTTTCCGCGGGAGGACGGCTCTCCGGCTTTGGTGCAGGCGGCGCTTGACGCTGCTCCATCTGTTTCTGCTGAGTGGCATGCTTTTGCTCAACCTGTTGGGTTTGCTGAGTGTGGCGCTGCTCCATCTGTTGTTTTTGCGCTTCGTTGTAGTTTTTCGTGGTGGCTTGCTTGTGTTCTTTATCCTGCTGCTGTTGGAGTTTCTGATGATCCTGCGTTTGCTTGGCAGCTAGCTTGTCCTGTTGCTGCTGATATTTCTTGTCGGTCGCAGCGTTGCCGGTGTTTGGAGGCGTGAACTTGTGCGGCTGCAATTCGCTGGCGTGATTGCCGGTGTTACCAGGAGCTTCGGTAGTATTTGCGGGACGATTTTCCGTGCCGGGGCGAGCTTCATTTCCTGGACGCCCTTCATTGCCGCGTGCGGCATTGGCTGGAGGAGCCTTGTATTCGCCGCCTGCTTGTCTGGTGGCCACAACCCCAGTTTTGAAATCCCCAGGTCTTGCCGTAGCCGCGATGGGCGGCTTGCCCTGGTTGGCGGAAGCACGCAGCTCGGGATTACTCCGCGCTGCCTGAACGTGCTGCGTCTGCGCCGCTACCGGACCGACGTGGTGCTGGTTAGCGTAGGACTCTTCCTGCGGTGTGGGACGTGCTTCGACCCCACCCGTACCACCGTTGTAGCTGACGTGAGTTTCGGACACAGTCGTGATCCTGGTGTTGTAGGTGTTGTGAATGATGGTGGTGTTTACGTGATTCACGTAAGTGTTGTAGGAGAAGTGGCCACCTTCCCAGCGGCCGCCCTCATAACCAACACCGCCGTAGCCGAAGCCATAGTTGATGCCGCCGTAGAAGCCCACCTCTGGGCCCCAATATCCTTCATGGAAAAGAAACGCGCTACCTCCCCAGCCCCAATAACCTGGGGTCCAGAGAAAGCCGACCTGGGGTGCCTCAACCCACGTCCCGGGCACCCAGTAGTAGCCATTGTCGTCGTCATAGGCCCAGTACCCGGGTGTCCATAGGTAGCCGTCGTCGGGACAGATTGGCTGCTCGTAGACGGGAAGTGCCGGGGGGCCGAAATTCACGGAAATGCCGACCCCGATTTGAGCAAATGCACCATGGGAAAAAACCAGCAAGGCAAACGAAAATAGCAATGAGCGAATAGCAACCGTAGTACGCATAGTGCTTCCTTCTGCCTGCTCATCCTTTATTAATGCCCGTCACAGCGAGATGCTCACGGGCGCGGTTGAGCGGCGTCCTGTCGGTGCAAGGGTTCCACGGAGGCACTGGCTGAGTCTGTGCACTACTGCTCACTTTTCTATCCGCCTCAGATGATCGGTGCCTCGGGCCATAACACAACCATAAACTGGGCACGAGGTCCGGATATCTTCTTCTCGTGTGACAAGAATGCAGCCACGAATCCGTCAACTGCCGGTTGGTCGGCCAACCGGAAGCTACCGGCTAGAAACTAGCCGCACGCGTCGACTTCTTGTCCGAAGGACCTGGCCACGGTTTCGGGAGGTGCCGCTACCGCACACCAAGTCCCGTTCCCGGCATGAGGCGGATGATCACACCCAGAGCGGTGAGGACGGCGAGGTAATAAATGGTGGTGGCGCGGCTGGGATGCGGAGGCAGATCTCCGGTAAAAAAGACCTGGTACCCGGCGCCCAAGGCTACCAGGAAGAACATATTTTGGCCGAGCACCAGCCATAGAGCCAGGCACGCGGTGAGCAGGATGATGCGCTCCGTCTTGCTCAAGGCCAGCACGGCTTGGCCGCCATCGAGCATCCACACGGGAATCAAATTGAGGAGATTCAGGACCGCGCCGGCGCGTGCGAGTGCGGCCCAGAGCGGATTGCCGGTCTGCCACCAAAGGACAGCGCACGCCACGGCCACAAGAAAACCAGCCAGCGGTCCGGCCAAACTGATCTCAGCGCGCGTTTCGAGAGGCACGCCTATCGCCTGCCAGCGGACGTAGGCGCCGAGGCCGGGCAGAAACACGGGCATGTCGGCCGGCAAGCCGCGACGCTTGATGTCGATAAAGTGGCCCATCTCGTGAAGCAGAATCAGCACCGCGAAGCCGATACCGAATTTCATTCCCCACAACGCCCAATAGAGTCCGATGAAGGCGGCAAAGCTGAGCAGGAACTTCAGCTTGAAGAGTGCGAAGAGGACGGTCTTGCCTTTGGCCAACAGAATCGCGATCGGACCCAGTGGGCCGAGCCGTTTGGCCCACTTGTTATCCGTTGGCTCTGGAATGTGGACCTCATCCCCTGCAACCTCAAGGGCTCGCGCGTGTTCCTTGACCCAGTCGTACTGCTTGGAGGTTCGGGGCAAGAGAGGAAGTCCGGCGAGCCAGCGGTCGCGCGCCTGGCGCAAGTCTCCCTTGGCCTCAAGCGCTTTCGCCTCCGCCGCCAGATGATCCAGTTGCTCGGAGTGAACGAGCGCGTGGCATTGATCGCAGACGAGTGCCCCGGGCGCGAGCTCGTGGGAGCAGCGCCTGCAGTTTTGGATCAGTTCGGGCGTGATGGAGGACACAGCTCTAGATATTATGCGCGTCAGCCGGCGCTAACTCCAGCCGGAGGACGAGGCGAGGATTGGAACGGTCCATCGATCGCTGGGATCTTCTGACCGGTAATTTGCCATGCGATGCGGATTCCAATGAAGAGGATGAAGAGTCCGATCGCTCCATGGAGAGGATCGGCCAATTCCATAAACGGGGAAGCCAGGCCGAGAACTGCCAATGTCACGAACGCCTTGCCGATGTTCACGCCAGGCTTGGCGGGCGCCGGCGTTTGAGGCCGTCCAGTCTCTTTCTCCAGTTCTCTTTGTTCGTCCCCTCGTTGTTCATCGGCCAACTGCTGTTGCTGCGATGCGTGTTGGGCTTGCTTATGCTCGCCTGCGTAGTGAATCCAAACGGGAATCGCTGCCATGGATACGGCCGCGTAGGTGAGCAACGCAGCGGTGATCTGGTAGCGGCGGCCACCTTGACCGTTCGATCCTTTCATCATCGCCTTGCCAACCATCCAGCCGACAGCCAGCGAGACGTAGCCAATGATGAGACTGGTCGCAATTTCAAAGGCGGCGTAAAGAATCAGACCGGCAATCGCGGCGCTCACGCCGTAGAGGAGCCCACGAAGGTAATCGGCGTGGCTGTATTGCTGCAGCTCGCTCTGCGCCTTCTCGGCGCAGCCTCGACAGGCCATGGCGCCATGCACGCGGTAATAAGTGCCGGTGATGGGCTGCTGGCAGAACTGGCAGTGATCGGCTCCGGGCGATCCGAGATACTCCGCAGTGCCGAACTGGATTGGCGAGGAGCCGGGCGTGGAATTGTCGAAGCGGGCGTCACTCATGGGCCGGAACGATAGCACAGGGTACAGCGCCAAGGAAGAAGGAATTCAGCATGGTCTCAAGACGCGCGGCTTGGACGACTCGCCGGCGGTTTTAGGTTTTAGGCGCAGGTCTTTGGGAAACCCAGAAACCTAAGGCCCAGGACCTGAGATCCACTACTGGCGATGGGTTGAAGCTCCGGCAGCAATCTCGCGCAGCGCGCTGACAAACTCCGTGGCCGCATTCGGATCCGTCAGGGATTCCAGGTGCACTACGGCGGAAAATTGTGGAGACTCGGGACGGAAATGCACCTCCAGAAACTCCTGCCGGCGCGCCGACATCAGGGCGTTCAATTCTGCTGAGGGATCCTGCTTCCAGTGCGTCCGGGTGGTCAGGATCACGGCGCCGGGCTCGTAGACATCCCACTCGCGATCGTCGCGCTTGGGAGAAGAAATCCCGCGATTATGGGCGCACCAGCGGTGCCGGACTACTTCGAGACGGAAACTCGGGGAGCCATCCAGGTCGGCCTCAAAGGTCAAAGTTTCTTTTTGCTTATGCCAGCAGCTTATGAGCCACTGGATGGGAAGAGCGCGCGGCCGGAACTTCACGGTTACGCGGGCGTTATCAAACCAGCGGGAGGGGAAATGAAGACGGGCCTGCATGCGGGAGGTGCCCATCCAGCTCGATTCGAGGATGCGTCCCTTGCCGACGCATGCGGACTGAACCCAGCGCAAGACGGCGGCGCCCTTTTTTCGGTTGTAATGGGAAAACACGAGGTACCACAGCCCCAAAACGGCGACTGAAGCCACCACGTCAATCAGTAGAAGGCGCCCCACAACGCTTCCTCTGATGCCCATGGTACGTCCGAGGTTGCGGATGAAGCAAGGGGGCAATCGTCCCCAATTGGCGGGTCTCGGGAGTCTTTCGCGTGTATCTGTGGAAAAACTGGGACCGAATGGGTTCATAGGGCGAGATGAGCTTCGCGATGGCCATTACAATGACCGCGTGCCTTTCACCATTCGCGATTTCCAGCCCTCCGACTTTGAGACGCTCTGGCGCATCGACCAAACCTGCTTCCCTCCTGGAATCTCCTATTCCCGTGCTGATCTCAGGCTGTATATGCGACGCCGCGCAGCCTTTACCGTGGTCGCGGCGAGTGTGGATGGGGCCGTTGTGTCTGGTTCGGCCTCGATAGGTTCGGCTTCCACAAGAAACGAGGAGCATTCTGCATCTCCGACACCGGATTCCGCCATTGTCGGCTTCCTCGTTGCAGAAGCAGGCAGCCGGGCCCGAGGCCACATCATCACGATTGACGTGATTGCTGCCGTGCGCCGCTTCGGAGTGGGGTCGCTGCTGCTGCGTGCTGCGGAAGACCGTTTAATCGTGACCGGCTGTCGCGTGGTGGAACTGGAAACCGCTGTCGATAACGCACCTGCTCTGGCGTTTTATGAGCGCCACGGCTTTAGCGTGACCAGAACTTTCCCGCGCTACTATTCGAACGGGATGGACGCGTTGGTGCTGGAAAAAAATCTCGTCTAGCCCTTGAGAGATCACAAGTTTCGCCGAACGGATTTGCGCTTTGCCCACTTCTCCAGCTACCTTGCCTTGTGATGAGAGTTACAGCGAAGAAAGTCGCGATTCAGGGGGAACTGGGTTCGTTCAGCCACGAAGCAGCGGAGCGCATGCTGCCGGGTTGTGTTGTCGTCCCATGCGCCCATTCCGCGGAGGTGTTTGAGCGCGTGGAGAAGGAGTCGGTTTCCGCCGCCGTCATACCTATCGAAAACTCGCTGGCTGGAACCGTGGCGGAGCATGCCGATCTGCTGGTCGCGCGAGAGGTATTCATCCAGGCGGAATTTCTGCTGCGCATTGTGCACAACGTGATCGCCGCGCCCGGTGTGAAACTCGGTGCTGTGCGGCGGGTGTTCTCACATCCGGTGGCGCTGGATCAGTGCCGCGATTTTTTTCGCCATAATCCCAGGATTGAGCCGGTTCCGTTCTACGACACGGCGGGAAGCGTAAAGCACGTTGTCGCGGAGAAGCTTCCTGACGCGGCAGGCATCGCCGGACGGCACGCCGCGCGGGAATATTCGGGTAAGATTCTGCAGGCGGGGGTTGAAGACGACAAACGAAACTTCACGCGCTTCCTCCTGATTTGTAAAGCGAAAGCATCCGCTTCGCGACGAAAAGGAAGCGGTGCCTCTGTCAGCCGCTACCAGCGCCTGATTCCCCACGGAGCGAACAAGACTTCTCTGGCATACAAGGTGAAGAATGAGCCGGGAGCGCTATTCAAGTCGCTAAGCGTGTTTGCCCTGCGCGATATCAGCCTGAGCAAGATCGAATCGCGACCCATGCGTGGGCGCCCCTGGGAATATGTTTTCTACGTGGACTTTCTGCGCGGCGACGATGAACCTGCCCGGAACGCCCTGCGGCATCTGGGCGAGATCGCGGAGTTCGTAAAGGTGTTAGGAGTTTACCCGGCGGCGTAACGCCCCCACGGTTTGCAAGGAGTAAAGGAGTATAAGTAGGGCAAGGATTTTGCGGCAGCGCAGGAGGATCAGCCGCGTTAGCCCCGGTACCTTGGGCATCATGTCGCGCGACTTGGAATGCCGATAGAATCGAGAAGCCTCGAGCACATGAGAGAGGATGAAACCTTTCCAGAGGATTAACATCTAAGCTTGAGTGAGTTACACTCAAGGAGAGCCAATGAGCCAAGAACCGCTTTCCGAGCCGATTGCTAAGCATCGGGAAATAAATGACGTACGGGCTTTGCCCGTGCTTCCCGTGCGGGATACTGTTCTGTTTCCGCACGCCGTCCTGCCTTTGACGGTAGGGCGCGATAGTTCCGTCCAGCTTATTAATTCGCTCGGAGAGGACAAAACCATCATCGTTGTGGCGCAGCGCGAGGCGCGCGTCGACAACCCTCAACCCAGCGACCTATATACGGTCGGGACTTCCGCAGTCGTACATAAAGTTGTCAAGATGCCCAACCAGAGCCTGTTTGTGTTTGCCGAAGGACTGGAGCGGGTACGTTTGGGCGAGTTTACGCAATTGACGCCGTTCATGCGGGCCCGGGTATCACCGATTCCTGAAGCCGCGCCACCTGATAGTTCTGAAATCGAAGCGCTGCAACGCAACGTGCTGACCCTGTTCCAGCAGATCGTCGCCGGTTCGCCGACGCTGTCTGACGAACTGTCTACCGTTGCCCTCAACATTGACGAGCCGGGCCGTCTGGTGGATTTCATCGCGTCCTCGTTGCCGTCGCTATCGACACCCGACAAACAGGACACGCTGGAAACTCTCGACATTCGCTTACGTCTGGAGAAGATCAACCAGCATCTCGCGAAAGAACTGGAAGTGCAGCAACTGCGCAACAAGATCCAGAGCGAAGTGCAGGATCGTGTACAGCAGACGCAGCGCGAGTATTACCTGCGCGAGCAGATGAAGGCCATCCAAAAAGAATTGGGCGAGCAGGATGAAGGGCAGCGCGACGTTGAAGATCTGAAAAAGAAAATCGACGACGCGGGCATGCCGGAAGAAGTGAAGAAGGAAGCGCTCAAGGAGCTGGGGCGCCTGTCGCGCATGTCCCCCATGGCCGCCGACTATTCGCTAACGCGCAATTATGTCGAGTGGCTGGCCGTGTTGCCCTGGGCCAAGACTTCCGGTCAGGAAATCGAAATCCCGAAGGCCAAAGAGATTCTGGACACGGATCACTATGACTTGGAAAAAGTTAAGGATCGCATCCTCGACTATCTTTCCGTCCGGCGTTTGAAGCCGAATATGAAAGGTCCAATCCTGTGCTTCGTGGGGCCTCCCGGCGTGGGTAAGACTTCGCTGGGCAAGTCGATCGCGCGAGCGTTGGGACGCAAGTTTGTGCGACTGTCGCTGGGTGGTGTGCACGATGAGGCGGAAATCCGCGGGCATCGTCGCACTTACATCGGCGCATTGCCGGGACAAATTATCCAGGGAATTCGCCGCGCGGAGACGAAGGATCCGGTGTTCATGCTGGACGAGATCGATAAGGTCGGCCGTGATTTTCGCGGCGATCCAGCTTCGGCGTTGCTCGAAGCGCTTGATCCCGAGCAGAATTCGACCTTCCGCGACAACTATCTCGACGTCACGTTTGATTTGTCGAAGGTGCTCTTTATTACGACCGCGAACATGCTCGACCCGATTGCCGAGCCGCTGCGCGATCGCATGGAGATTATCGAACTGCAGGGCTACAGCGAGGAAGAGAAACTGCACATCGCGTTCCGTTACCTGGTTCCGCGGCAAGTGGAAGAGAACGGAATCACGGCGGAGCAAATCGAATTTCCTGAGGCGGCGCTGCGCTACATTATTCGCCACTACACGCGAGAGGCTGGAGTACGCAGCCTGGAGCGAACCATCGGAACCATCTGCCGCAAGCAGGCGCGGCGGCTGGCGGAAGGCAAGACCGAGAAACTTGTGGTGACGCAGGAGATCATTCAGGAGTTTTTGGGCGGCATCAAGATCCGCACCGAAGGCGAGATCGAGGAGCGCACGGAACGTCCGGGAGTGGCTGTAGGTTTGGCCTGGACTCCATCGGGCGGGGACGTGCTCTTCGTCGAAGCCAACGCCATGAAGGGCAAAGGTGGATTCACCATGACCGGCCAGATTGGCCAGGTCATGCAGGAGTCCATGCAGGCGGCTCTGACGTGGGTGCGCTCAAACGCGGCGCAGTTGGGCATCGCGGAGAATTTCTTCGCCGATCACGACATTCACATGCACGTGCCGGCGGGAGCGATTCCGAAGGATGGTCCATCGGCGGGCGTCACCATGGCTACCACACTGGTGTCGCTCCTGACTGGACATCGCATCCGTCCGCTGCTGGCGATGACGGGCGAGATCACGCTCAGTGGCAACGTGTTGCCGGTGGGCGGCATTAAAGAAAAAGTGCTGGCCGCCAAGCGCGCCGGAGTCACGGACGTGATCCTGCCAGCGGAAAATAAGATGAACGTTGACGAGGACCTGACCAAGGAGCAACTCGAGAATCTCAAGGTTCATTATGTGAAGACGATTGAAGAGGCACTGCGGGTTTCGCTGCCGGAGGTAGCGGAGTCGGCGGCTGCCAAGCTGCTGACCACGCAGGCGGATGCGGTTCACGATAAGGCGTTCGCGCGAGCGTAAGAGCAGTAGCCAGTGATCAGTGTTTAGTTGCCAGCCCTTGCGGGCTGGCATTTTTTTGTCTACCAGGAATTTGTCACTCGTGCGCTGAGCGACGGGCCCGCGTTAAACTTGCAACGAGCAACTTACCTATGCGCGTGCGCGTTCTCTTTTTCGGGATGCTGAAGGATCTGGCGGGAAAGTCCAATGACACGCTGGAATTGCGCGAGGGCGCGACGGTGCGAGATGTGCTCGCCTATTGTGAGTCCCAAATTCCGCGACTGAAAGATGTGATGCCCTCCCTGGCGATCGCGGTGAACCAGCAGTATGCGGGCGCGGAGACTGCGTTGGAATCCGGCGACGAAGTTGCGTTGTTGCCGCCGGTGAGTGGCGGTTCGGGAGAAGCGAAGCGCGACGCGGTCCGGGAGCTACGCGCCTCGATTATTCGAGAGCCGATTGATACGTCGCGGGAGCTTGCCAACCTCAAGCGCGGCGAGGATGGGGCGGCGGTTGTCTTCGAGGGCGTGGTTCGCAACCAGACGCGCGGCCGTAGGACGCTCTACCTTGACTATGAGGCGTACGAGGAGATGGCGCGGCAGCAGATGGAGGAGTTGGCTGAACAGGCGCTGAAACAGTTCCAAATCCGCGACGTGGTCCTGGTACATCGGCTGGGACGGCTCGAGATCGGCGAAACCAGCGTGCTGATTATTGTTGGGTCGGCGCACCGCGCGGCCGCTTTTGATGCGTGCCGCTGGCTGATTGATACACTCAAGCGCACAGTGCCCATCTGGAAGAAAGAATACTTCGAAGATGGCGCGGTGTGGGCCGATGGAGAGCCGTTTCCCGCCGAGATTCCCCGCGCCAACTCCGGCGTGTAAATTCCGGGAGTCAGATTCTGGCGGTCAGATCGCGGAGACCCGGGCAGCCCGGCAGCGGACGATGCATCTAAGTGAACGGGCTAAGTCGCGTCAACGCCGAGATCCTACATTGGAGAACGCGTGGTTGAGTTCGCCAGGGCAGCCGAAAGCCTGCTCTGAGCGAAGTCGAACGGGTGGCTGCCGCGACGTATACTTCTTTAGCGAATGAGAAAACCTGTAACCTTGATTTTGCTGCTGGCCTGCGCTGTTTCCCACGCGCAACAAACTCCAGTTCAAAAACAATCCCCGACGGAACCGAGCACGCTGAAGGTCGACGTGAAACTGGTGAATGTTTACGTCACCGTGACCGATGCTCACGGGGGCCCGGTTGGTGGACTCAAGAAGGAAAACTTCACGGTGCAGGAAGATGGCCGCGAGCAAACCATCTCGGTGTTCGATAAAGAATCAGCCGTCCCGCTTTCTATTGCGCTGGCGATTGACACCAGCCTGAGCACGCGGCACGATCTGCCCTTGGAACAGGCCTCCGCCAAACGATTTGCGCGCGTGATCATGCGGCCGGTGGATGCCTTATCGGTCTTTGGATTCAGCGAAACGGTTCTGCAGTCGACCTCTTACACATCTGACCTGAAGCGGATTGATGATGGGATTGACCACATCCGGCTGGGCGCGGCCACGGCATTGTTCGACGCGGTCTATCTGGCTTCGCGGTCGCTCGATCGCCGGCAAGGAAGAAAAGTCCTGGTACTCATTACAGATGGCGGCGACACGGTCAGCAAAGTGGATTACAAAGAAGCGGTGCGCGCCGCCGAAGAGGCGGAATCCACCGTCTACAGCATCATCGTGGTGCCGATCGAGAGCAGTGCCGGACGCGAGACCGGAGGCGAGCATGCTCTGATCCAGCTTTCAGAAGACACGGGAGGCAAGTACTACTACGCCACCTCCATGTCGCAGCTCGACGAAGCCTTCCGTCAGATCAGCGACGAGCTGAGAACTCAATACTTGCTGGCTTACTATCCCTCCGAGCGAACTTCGAACTCTCAGTTTCGTCGGATCCAGGTTAATGTTTCCCGGACGCCGGACTCTGCGAATTATCGAGTGCGGCACAGAGCAGGCTATTACACGATTAAGTCTGACTTCTGATCTCCGGCTGCAAAGTCACAACGCCTCGCTCTGTCCGCCTGGATGGCCCCCAACATAACCGATGAGACAGTTTGTTGACTACACAGTAAACAAACTGAGATTTGTTTTTACAGAATGAATCTACAGTTTTCGGTATTTTGACGAGGAGCCGAGGCTAACATCCTCTCTGTACTTGTTGGCGGTGATCCACGTAAATATATGAAACATATATACATGATGGAACGTTCCCATTTCTGCGCGGGCTGGCTGGCAAATTGCTTTAAGGCTGCCAGAGCTATTTTTATGTCTGTGGAATATGTTTGATTTCTTGGCGGGAAGTCCGGATCTGCATCCCGCCGAACCCGTTGATCAATAGTTCTTAAGTTTTCTGGTGCGGCTTCAGATTCCTGAAGCGGCTTGGCGAGCAATTTTCTGATGAACACAAGTCCGAAAGGAAGGCCTACGATGTTGAAGCTAAGTTCCTCCCGCGAATTTGCGACGCGAGTTGTCGCGTGTATAGCCCTGATTGTTTTGACCGCGACGCTTGTGCTGGCTCAGTCCACCGTCGGAACGGGCAGTATTGAGGGCCTTGTGACCGATCAAACCGGTGCGGTCGTCGGCGGGGCCAAGGTGACCATTACGAACAAAGGGACGGCAGCGACGATTCATCTAACGGCGTCGTCCGCGGGATCCTACTCGACGGGTCCGATTCAACCTGCGGATTATGTGGTGCGGGTAGAGGCCAAGGGCTTCAAGACCACAGAACAAGCAGTCACCGTACAAGTCGGCAACACAGCGACAGTTAGCCCAAAGCTTGTGATCGGGCAAGAGAGTCAAGTGATTGAGGTTCAGGGAAGCACAGTCGCGGTAAATACTGAACAGGCCACAGTGCAGGGAGTGCTCAACGTCGACCAGATTGAAAATCTCCCGGTCAATGGCCGTAACTTCCTTGACCTCGCGCAGCTGGAACCGGGCGTTCAGATTCAAGAAGGCAGCACTTTCGACCCGACAAAGAACGGTTTTTCGTCGATATCGTTTCAGGGCCGGTTTGGCCGGACGGCGCGTATTGAGGTTGATGGAGTGGATGTCAGCGACGAGACGGTCGGGACCACGACCCAGAACATTCCCGCGAGCGCCATCCAGGAATTCCAGCTTTCGCAGTCTTCGCTTGACCTGTCAACGGAGCTAACGTCGTCTGGAGCGGTGAACGTTACGACCCGTTCCGGCAGCAACACCATCCACGGCGAGGGATTTGGATACTTCCGCGGCAACCAGCTTGCGGCAGCGCTGCCGGGGCCGACCGCACCACCGTTCCAGCGTGAGCAATTCGGCGGGAACCTAGGCGGAGCGGTTATCAAAGACAAACTTTTCTGGTTCTTGGACGGCGAGCGCACGAAACAGGATCTGACGGGTGCCGAGCCTTTTTCTGCCCCCTTCGATACGCTGAATACCACCCTGGTCGACCCCTATCGCGAATTCAACACGGATGAGCGCGTGGACTGGAACGTCAGGGGCAACACCCGGGCGTTTTATCGCTTCAATTTCGATCAGAACCGGGGCGTTCGCCCATTTGGTTCGGCCAGTTCACTGCAGGGATTCTTGAACGCCGACCACACAGCGACCCATGCAGCCGGCGTCGATTTCAGCACGGGATCGTTCACCCACAGCATTCGCTTTGAGTACCTCAAATTCCGCAACGGAATTGGAGACGGTACTTCCAGTATAACCGGTGTGGATAACCCGATTCCTGGACTGGGTATTAATATCGATGCAACCACAGCGGGAAACTGCGTATTGAGTGGCGGCGGAGCCTACTGCGGCGGGCCGAACCTGCTGGCACCACAGCAAACCATTCAGAGCGACCACGAGATCAAGTACGATGGCAGCAAGATTATTGGCAAGCACATTATCCGTTACGGGGCGACGTTTAATCACCTACAGGGCGGAGGCCTGGCTGCGTTCTTTACCTTCCCACAAGTGGGCACGTCCGATCTGCCAACTCTGCCGGCGAACCTTGCCGCTGACCCCACCGCTTATCCTGCGGACTGGGTCTTCTTGGGGAATGGCATTGGTTTCTCGACGGCCAAGGCTTCCTTCAACTTCCCGGGCGGCGGCTTAGGACCGGACAACCGCTTCGAGGCGTACTTTGGGGATGGGTGGAAGGTGATGCCGAGGTTCACTCTCTCTCTGGGCTTGCACTACGTGCGGGATACTGGTCGGGTGGATAGCGACCTGGGTCCGTTGCCTGCTCTCAACATGTGGGGCACTGGACTGGGCAACCAGGTACGCACTCCTGGGGATAATTTCGGGCCTCAAGTGGGCTTCGCCTGGGATCTGAACGGCACCGGAAAGACCGTAATCCGCGGTGGCGGCGGTTTGTTCTTTGAGAACTCCATCTGGAATAACGTGCTGTTCGACAGCCCGGCCCGAATTCCTCAAGGCATTTTTGCCTACACTCCCTTGGTGTGCGCTGGCGGTGCACCGAGCGCATTCAATTGGCCGGGCGGTACGTCGAGCCTAGGGGCGGTCGGTGCTTCCGTGGTTGGTGGTGCGGGGGTAGTGACCAGTGCGACCCAAGTCACACCCAACTTCTGTTCGGGTGTGGATGCTGCCGGGACGAAGAACGCGGTGCCTGTGACAATTTCGCAGGCGTCCACTCAGATACTGGCGTTAAGCAGTGCCTTCGAAGCTGCGGCCGCTGCGCACGTCGGGCTGCAACCCAACGGCAATTTTGTGGGAACAACGTTGAACGCCGCTAACATCAACGGCTTCGATGTATTTAATCCGAATTACCGCACTCCACGCTCCTGGCAGATGAACATCGGTATTCAGCACGAAATTCGTCCGGGGA
>Ga0187867_10000250_pt1 | contig 48973 bp, 40 predicted proteins | sample June2016WEW_13_1_FD_132976 | JGI IMG/M metagenome (GOLD analysis project Ga0187867, IMG submission 132976) | Peatland microbial communities from SPRUCE experiment site at the Marcell Experimental Forest, Minnesota, USA - June2016WEW_13_10 | ecosystem: Environmental > Terrestrial > Soil >...
CAAGGGCACGGCTGGGTAGCGAAGTTCGGTTGTGATAACCGCTGAATGCATATAAGCGGGAAGCACGCCCCAAGATGAGATCTCCCTGAAGGGCCCAGAAAGACCATCTGGTTGATAGGCTGGGTGTGAAAGCGCAGCAATGCGTGAAGCTTACCAGTACTAATCGCCCGTTCGGCTTGTCCATAGAATTAACTCCGCGCAGTTTTGGCGGATGCTCTTCTTGCCAAGCCTTGTAGTTCCAATCGATTTCGTTGATTTTGTTTGGCGCCAGATTGCAGCCGCGTTCCTATGGGCCTCCGGGAGAAACCATCCGGAACAAAGTAGACGCCGCGGCAGGCTGCGGGCAACCACCCGCCAAGCGCCATCAAGTTTGCCGGTGACCATACTGCGAGGGATCACCCGTTCCCATCCCGAACACGGAAGTTAAGCCTCGCTGGGCCGATGGTACTGCACGGGTGACTGTGTGGGAGATTAGGTGATCGCCGGCAATAATATCTAGCAAGAGAGCCATGCCGCGGAGGCATGGCTTTTTTGCGTGTGCACGGCGAGACGCCCGATCCAACTTGGATTTCGCAGGTTGTCTGGCAGTGAATAGTTCAATTGGAGCGAACCGCCGGATGCGGACCGGCATGCACGGCATTGGGGAGAGAGTCAACTCTCCCCCCAATGCCGATTCGCGAGCGATCGCTTGAATCTACTTCAGGTTGCCGCTTGAATCCATGGTGATGCCGCCCGGGCCCTGGTTCTTCTTCTCCTCGTTGGCCTTGCGCGTACCCATCGCCTTTTGGCGCCAGTCCTCCGCCGCTGCCACATCGGCTTTAACCGCGGCAGTATCGCCGTAGTCGACATCCGCCTTGCGCCGGTACATCAGGTTCAAGTAGGCCATGGCATCGTCATAATTGGGCCGGTTCGCTACCGCCTGGTTCAGATACTGCAAGCCCTCTTCCACCAGCGGACCATTCTGCGCCTTGAGAGGCTCCATCACCTGCTTGGGAGCCTTGGCATTGCCCTCGCCGTCGTCAGTGATGCCGGCCGGAGCCAGCGCCGCCAGCGTATGCTCGTGGGCCTGGGTGAAGTCGATCACGCCAATGGTGTAGGCGGCCTCGGGGTCCTTGGGGTCCACAGCGAGTACCTTTTTCTGCCATGCCTTGGCATCGTCGTACTTCTTGATGCTGAGATAGATACCGGCAATCTGCTTCAGGCTGTTCACATCGCCCGGATCCTCTTGCAGAACCTCCTGGAAGATGCCGATTGCCTGCTGCGCGGTCTGCAGGTTGTCAGGAGTATTCAGCCCGGGAACCACGTTCTGAGCCAACGCCGTGGCCAGATAGCTCTTTGCCATTGGCAGCTTCGGATCGAGCTGAGTGGCTTTCTGGAAGTGTCCAATCGCCTCTTCGTACCGCTGGACCTTGTAAGCATCCACTCCCTTGTTCAACTGGTCGCGGGCTCTAAGTTTGTCGCACCCGCTCATGGAAATCACCATGCCGGCCAAGGCAACCGCAAGTGCCGTAATACGTGCGGGTCCATTCATGTTCGTATCCTTCTCCTTCAGGCGGCGCCTATCGATCGCATGCCTGGAAACTCATAAAGCTGGCCACGGGAGGGAGGCTCCGAAACCAGGATGAAAAAATTCTACTCCAGTTTTCCGCCCGCATGAACCGCCTCCGGACAGAACTGCCGCTGCTGGGACAAACCTGAGGCGTTGCCGATGCCGATGGCCTCCGCAGGCCTTCCCGCTCAGGAAGCAACTGCCCCTGAGCAGCCGGCTACTGGCCAGCCATAATCTTCGGGGTCATCAATCCGATGTGATCCACGTTGGCCGACTTGCCAATATCGATGACCTCGGCCACAAAGCGGAAGTCCACGTTGTCGTCGCCTCTGACGAACATGACGCGCTCCGCGCGGTTGGCATAGATGTCGGTCAGCTTGGGCAGCAACTCCCTCTTGTCCACTTCGGATTCGTTGATCTTGTAGGTTGGAGCTCCGCCGGGGCGGTAAAGAATCTGCACCACGATGGTGCGCGTGTCCGGTGGCGCCGGCGTATTCTGCTTGGGCGGCTGGGGCACCAGCGCATCCAGGCCCTTGGGCACCGTAGGCACGATGACCATGAAGATGATCAGCAGCACCAGCAGAATATCGATCATCGGCGTAACGTTGATGTCGGACGAGTAACCTCCCCCGCTTCCCACTGTCATTGACATGGCTTAAAACTCCTCGTTTCCTGGAAATGGTTGAATAGACGGCGCAAGGGCATAATCACTCGCCTGGACTGCCGGCTTCGCGCTTCTGGGTCAACAAGCCCACGTCGTCCACGCCGGCCAAGCGCACGGCGTCAATGGCGTCTTCAACCGCCCTGTACTGCGCTCGCGCATCCGCGCGCACATAGATCGTCTTGCTGGGAGTGACGGACAGCTTGTCGCGAACCAGGCCGCCAAGCTCAGCGACGGAGACATGGTTCTGCCCGAGAAAGACGTCCCCGCTGCGCGTAATGGCGACGACAATGGCGTCTTCCTTGTCCGCGTCCGGCATGTTGGTCGTGTTGTCGACCCTCGCCATATCGATCTGCACCTTGTTCTGGAGCATGGGGGTGATCACCATAAAGATGATGAGCAGCACCAGCATGACGTCTACCATGGGGGTAACGTTGATATTCGAGTTGACCTTGCTGCCTTCGTTGCGAACCGTAATTCCCATTTTGAGGCTCCGTGCCTAAGAATTTTTGTTTTGGATGGCTTCCGGCGCTGTGGCCAATCGCCTGACCGGCGCGGGGTTCAAAGAGGCGGGCAGAAGAGAACTTGGCTCCTCCGCCCACCAAAAGGATTCCCGCTCCGCCAACAGCCGCTTGCTTAGCGCCTGTGGTTTTGCTTGATGAAGTAGTCGACCAGCTCGCTCGAGGAGTTGTCCATCTCCACGTCGAAAGCCTCGACACGCCCGGTGAAATAGTTGAAGGCCATGACGGCCGGGATGGCCACAAACAACCCGAAGGCCGTGGTGACCAGCGCCTCCGAGATGCCGCCGGCGACCGCGCCGATGCCCGAGGTCTTCTGGGTGGCGATCTGCTGGAAGGCGTGGAGAATGCCGATGACGGTACCGAGCAGCCCAACGAACGGCGCCGTGGCGCCGATGGTGGCCAGCACCGCAAGGCCCCTCTTCAGCTTGGCGTGAACGATGGCCTCAGCCCGCTCCAGTGCGCGGCCCGAGCTCTCGATGGTCTCCTCGGTCGGCAAGCCGGCTGAGGAACGGAACTCCTGAAGGCCGGCGGTTACAACCTCGGCCAGGTGAGACTTCTTGTTGCGGTCGGCGATCTTGATGGCTTCTTCCAATTTGCTGTCCTTCAGCGCGCCGGCAACCTTGGGCGCGAATTCGCGCGACTGCTTGCGGGCTGCGGAGAAGTACAGGTAGCGGTCGATCATAACGGCCAGCGACCAGATCGACTCGACGAAAAGGACCAGGGCGATGCCGCGAACAAACCATCCCATGTGGTCCCATAGCTGTGGGAGGCTGAAGCCGACCGCCTGGTCTTCCTGAAAGAGGGCGAGGCTGCTGACCGTGTGCGATGCGAAATGTGCGAGCTGAGCGAGAATCACTGAATCATTCCTCCTAAGGAGTTTCTTGTGAACTGCGATGGTCCGCCGCGGCGGACGGTTGCTGAGAATGCGAAATCATTGCCGATTCGCATTCAGGTCAAAAAGCGAGGCCCCTGCCCAAAAACCCGGGAAGGAACCGAGGGGCAAGTCATCCGCCGAGGGTGAAGATCACGTTCACGGTGGTCTCCACTTCCACCGGTTCGTTGTTCAGAAGGTAGGGCCGGTAGCGCCAAGTCTTGACGGCCTCCAAAGCGGCCTGCTGCAACATCGCCGGCCCGCTGATAACGTGCAAATTCTCAATCGATCCGGTCTTGGAAATGGTGGCTTGCAGCACCACCGTACCAGAGACGCGGGCCGCCTTGGCGATGGGCGGATAATTGGGCTGGGTCTTCTGGATCAACATGCCGACCGCCACGCCTGCCGAGATGTTCACCTTCTTGGGGGCCGCGGCTTGCACCTTGGGACCGCTCTGCCCGAACAAGCTGTCGGTTACGCCGCTCGAGCTGCCGCCCAGGCCTTCCATGCCGGCTACGCCAAAACCTTGAGAGGGCGGCGCTTCCTTCTCCGCAATCATCTTGATGTCGTGCGGGATCCGGGTGGGAGCCGTCAACTGATTGTTCATCATCTCCGACTGCACGCGGACCGGGTGCACTGCCTCCGGGGGCGGCGGCGGCGGGGGGGGCGGCGGCGGGGGCGGCGGCACGGTCAACTGCGTCAGCATCATAGCCCTGGGCAGCGCCTCAGGATAGATCAGCGGAATGAGGATCATCACCACGAGAATCGAGAGGTTGATGGCGCCTGTCACTAGCATCCAGCGTCCACTCTTGCTCTTGATCCTGCCTCCGGACTCAAACGTTGAATCTTCAAACATGGCCAGCCTCGAATCTGATGTTGGTAACCTCTAAATTAGACACCAAGACAACCTGAAATGTTCCCAGTCAAAAAAATTTCAAAGCAGAAACGTTTTCCACTTTATATCAGAGCGATGCCACACTTGCAAAGGATACTGCAAAACAGGTGAAACCCGTGGCCCAAAATCCACTATACTCTGGCGCGCTTGGCTGCCGGAAGGGCCGCGGCCTTGCCTCTCCTTGCCCGCCACTCTTGCCAGGCCACCAGCATCGGCGCGGCAATGGCTATGGAAGAGTATGTGCCAATAAGGATACCGACTACAAGCGCAAATGAAAAGCCGCGCAAAACCTGCCCGCCAAAGATGTAAAGCGAAAGTACCGTGAGGAAGGTCAGGCCCGAGGTGAGCACGGTCCGGCTCAGCGTCTGGTTGATGCTGCGATTCACCACGTCCGGCAGCGACTCGCGGCGGCTGAGGCGCAGGTTCTCGCGGATGCGGTCGAAGACGACGATGGTGTCGTTCATCGAGTAGCCCACCAGGGTCAGAATCGCCGCAACCACCGTCAGGCTGATCTCCTGGTTGGTGAGCGCGAAGGCGCCGACGGTGATCAGGGTGTCGTGGAAGCAGGCCACCACCGCGGCCACGCCGTAGATCAGTTGGAAGCGAAACCAGAGGTAGACCAGCATGCCCAGCATGGAGTACAGCGTGGCCAGCAAAGCCTGCCTTTCCAATTGCTTGCCAACCGTGGGACCAACCACGTCCGCTTTGATCACGGTAGCGTGGTTGTTGTAATGAGCTTGAAGCGCGTCCACGATTTGCTGGCGGCCGGCGTCCAGCGAGGCCTCATCCTGCTGCTCCGGCAGGCCGATGAGCACTTCGTTGCTGTTGGGCTCATCGACGCCCTTGATGAGCAGCTGGATGGTTGCATCCTTGATGCCCGCCGCCGAGGTTGCCTGGCGAATCTTGTCCACGTCGGGCGTCTGGTCAAAACGCGCCCGCACCTGCGTGCCGCCCTTGAAGTCCACGCCCAATAGCACCGGACTGTGAATGCTGCGCATGTTCATGCCCATTGAAACGATGCCGGCCACGCTGAAGAGCAAGGAAAAGGCGAGGAAGTACCACTTCAGCCTCAGCCAGTCCACATTTACGCCGCGAAACAATTCCACTGGTTCTCTCCGCTTCCTGGAAACGCTGAAACCGCCACGGCTGCCAGCGTTCTTGTGTTCTTCCGCCGTGAGCGCTCCGCCCGCGACCAACTAACCCCTAACCTCTAATCCCTAATCCCTAGTCCCTAAATCGATACCGCTTCCCCCGGCTTCAACTTGTTCAAATGGGCATCGAAGATCACGCGCGAAACGAAGACCGCCGTGAAGAGGTTGGCCGCCAGACCGACGGTAAGGGTGGTCGCAAATCCCCTCACCGGCCCGGTGCCGAAGACGAACAGGATGGCCGCCGAAACGATGGTGGTCACGTGAGTATCGACGATGGTCCTCCATGCATTATGGAAACCCTGGTCGACAGCCGCGGCCGCCGACTTGCCGGCCCGCACCTCTTCGCGGATGCGCTCGAAGATCAGCACGTTCGAGTCCACTCCCATACCGATGGTCAGAATCACTCCGGCAATGCCGGGCAGGGTCAGCGTGGAGCTGGAGACGCCCATGAAGCCGAGCAGAATCACCAGGTTCAAGATCAGCGCCAGGTCGGCGTTGATGCCCGAGCCCCGGTAATAGATCAGCATGAAGGCCATCACCACCAGCATGCCCACGATGGCCGCCGTCACGCCCTGTCGAATGGAGTCGGCGCCCAGCGACGCGCCCACAAAACGCTTCTCGATCTGTTTCAGCGAGGCCGGAAGCGCGCCGGTGCGCAGCAGCTTCGACAGCGCGGCAACCTCATTTGGAGAAAAGCTGCCCCTGATTTCGCCCGAGTCGCGGATCGCGCTCTCGATGGTGGCCACCTCGCGGACCTGGTCGTTCATGACCACCGCCATTCTCTGGCCCACGTTCTTGCTGGTGTAATCGTAGAAGCGGTCGCCGGCCTCATTGGTCAGCGTAAAGCGGACATTCCGCTGCCCGGTGTTGGAGTCTGTACCCGGATCGGCGGAGCGGAAGTCGTTTCCCTCCACTACCGATTCCCGCTGCAGCACATATACGCTCTGCGCTTGCTCGGCGCTGGAACCGCCTTCCACCCCAGAAAAGGTCTTCAGTTCCTGGTCCGGCGGAATGCTACCTCCCTGGCTGGCCGTCGCATCCTGCTCGTCCTTGTAGGGACCGCCGGTCACGGCGTGAATCTCAAGCCGGTTCGTGCCCTGGATAATGGACTCGATCTGGCTTTCATTTTCCACTCCGGGCAAGTCCACCAGAATCTGGTTGTCGCCCAAGCCGTACTCTGAAATCTGCGGCTCGCTCACGCCCAGCGCGTCCACGCGGTCGCGGATGGCCTCGATGGCCTGCTGATCGGTCTTTTCTTCAAGAGCCTTCTCGATCAGAGGCTTCATGGTCAGCGTCCAGGTATTGTCCTCCCCGCTGGTCAGGTCGTATTCGTTGGAATACTTTGTACCTTCCAGAAGCGCCCGGACGTCATTAGAACTGGCCGCCGCGGTTCCTTCAATGCGGATGGCCTCGGGCTTGTCCGGATCGGGCTTGAAAACCTGGGTAAAGCTCAGGTTGGCCGCCTTCATATCCTGCTGGACGCGCGTCACGGTATTGTCCGTTTCGGAGCCAACCGCCTCTTTGACCACCACCCGCAGAATCAGGTGAGCGCCGCCCTTCAGGTCCAATCCAAGGTGAATCCGGTTGCCGATGGCTTCGGTAAGAGCCTTGCCGCTCACTCCCGAGGGCCATCCGACGATGCCGTAAACGCAAAACACCAGGACCACAGCAATCAGGGCAACTTTGTTCGTGAGATTCTTCTTCATCGTCCCGTTTCTTTAGTCCGAAAGACTAAAATCCTGTCCAAAAAAATCAAGAGCCCGAAGGCCCGTCCTGCGTCGTTACCGAAGCGATCGCGTTCTTGGCCACTTCCATTTTGAGGCCGTCCGGGGGCACGCGGATCACGATCGCATCGTCCTTGATAGAAACGATGATGCCGCGAATGCCCCCCGCTGTTGTCACCCGGTCGCCCGTCTTGATGGAGCCCAGCATCTCCTGCCACTGCTTCTGCCGCTTCTGCTGCGGGCGGATCATCGCGAAGTACAGCACCGGGATCAACAGAAATATGGGCAGAAACCCGAATGCTCCACCACCCGCTCCGGCGGGCGCAGCCGCAAAAAATGCCGAACTTGTCGCCACACTCATCCTTTACTCGCCCCCGGCTCTATGCCGGCGGCCGACCAGAAAAACCTGTCTCCGGAAACGGACTTCGCCTGATCCGGGCCGCCGATTGCGGCCGGCCCAGGCTCTGGCCAGACTCCACGCTGGATCGCCCGGCTGCCGCAGGCCTTTAAGAAAGAATCATAATCCCGCGCCCGCATCCATCCCCGGAATCCAACTGCGGTCTGCTTCCTGCTCGACGAGGCCTTCCCCCGGAACCCCGATCCGGAGGTCCGGCACCAGAGGCCGCACAATTCACCCCATGCTTCCTCCGAGCGGATTCCAAGAGAATGCCTTTGATTATAAGAAACGCGCGGGCTATTGCATGTCAAGGAGCAGAACCGCAAACGGTCGTTTCCCGCTTCGTCGCCGGGATTCCCCCCGGTTGGCCCGGCCCTTACAAAACTCTTACGGATCGTCTATGCCATCTTTACCGCCGGTGGTTTTTGCTTGAATTGTTTCGCCTTCCGCTCCAGGCTCGCCCAGAAGAGACCCGCCTTACACAACGGAACGCGGGGACAGGAGTCGACCCATGAGCGAAATCGAAGCTGGAACACTTTTGCTCTTTCCCACAGCACTGGCCGTGGCTTTCCTACTCTGGGTGCTCTGGAATCTCTTGACGCAGGATCGCCAGATCGCATCCTGGCTAGCTGCCCGCCGGCGGAAGTCCCTTGCCAGCTCGCAGCGGGCTGACCTCAGAACGATGCCGTCCAGGCCGTCCATCCTGCACAAAGGCTGATTGCGGGTGGGAGACCAAAGACGCTAACCGGCTGTTCGTTGCAACCCCGCCTGCCCGCTACTTCGGCTTGGTGTCAGCCGCCGGCGTCTCCGCCTCGTCCCCCGCATCCTCCACCAGCACTGCCGAGCCGGGAATGACGTCGAAGCTGACGGCATCCCTACCCGCCGGATGGAAGGTAATCCGCAGCGGCTCGCGCTGCCACTCTGCGGGGCCGCAGACCGGCTCAGGATGGTTCTCCGGGTCGAACGCGGCCAGCCTCTTGGCCAGCACCGGCTTGCGCGCCGCCACCTGCGCCACCACGGCATACAGACTCTTGCCGCTGGCCGTCACCCCGCAATAAGCGGCATAGTCGCGAAACCAGCTCACCTGGCTCACGCCGGGGTCGTAGTCGGGCAGCTTGAGGGCAACGAAATGGCCTGTAACGCGGTCCACCAGCAGCCACGGGCCGCGCTGCCATACCCAGCGGCTGGCCGCCGAGGCGGGCTTCTCAGTGGATTTGTCGCTGGACTCAGACTTGTCGGCCGGCAATGCCTTATCGCCAGGCAAGGCATCGTTCAGTTTGATCGCCCGCCGCACCGTGAAGCTGCGGTCGGTCACGTCGTGGGCGTCGCCCGTCGTCCACTCCTTCAGCACGCCATCGACCAGGAGCGCGCGAATTTTCAACTCGCTATCGGCAGCAAGCGCGCCCGCCGGGTCGCCAGCCTTGGAGTAAGGCACACGCCGCGCCGCCCCCAGAACCACCAAATGCGTCTTGCGCGCCGGTGCCGAAGCCGCCGGCGCCGCGGCAAGCAACGCCGCCATCGCCAAAACTGCAATCCGTCCGCCTAATCTCATGCCGTTCGCTCCTGAGATGTTGGCGCAAATCTGTCGGAAGGAAAAAGTACGGCTTCTAACCCGTACGCAAATACTTCAAAATCGATGGGGCCGTAGCCCCCGAGGGCGGGCTTTCACTTAACCAGTCCCTAGTCCCTGCCTCTTCTACGGCCCGCGCCACGCGAAACGCCGTGCCCTCGTTGAAATGCCGGGCGAGCACCTGCATCCCTACCGGCAAGCCGACCTTGGTCGCTCCGCAAGGCACCGTCACGCCGCAGATGCCCGCAAGACTGGCCGTCACCGTATAGATGTCGGCAAGATACATGGCCAGCGGATCGCCCGTCTTTTCGCCCAGCTTGAAAGCCGGCATAGGCGAGGTCGGAGTCACGATCGCGTCCACCGAATCGAAGGCGCGCAGAAACTCCTCGGCCAGGATGCGCCGAACCTGCTGCGCTTTCAGGTAGTAGGCGTCGTAGTAGCCCGCGCTGAGCGCGTAGGTTCCCAGCAGAATGCGGCGCTTGACCTCGGCGCCAAAGCCTTCGTCGCGCGAGTGCCGGTACATGTCGGCCAGATTCTCCGGCGCTTCCGTTCTGTGCCCGTAGCGCACGCCGTCGAAGCGCGCCAGATTGGCGCTGGCCTCGGCCGTGGCAACCAGGTAGTACGTTGGGACTGCGTAGCGCGTGTGCGGCAGAGAGACCTGCTTCACCTCGCAGCCGGCCGCCGCGAGCGCTGCGATGCCGGATTCAATGGCCGCACGCACCTCCGCGTCGAGGCCCTCGGCAAAGTACTCTTCGGGCACGCCGATGCGCAGGCGCTCCGCGCCCTTGTCGCTCTCGGCAGCAAAGTCGGGCACCGGAGCCGGCGAACTGGTGGCATCCTTGGGATCGTGGCCCGCGATAACCCCCAGCAGCGTGGCCGCGTCGCGCACGTTGGCGGCCAGCGGACCCACGCGGTCCAGCGACGAAGCGAAGGCGATCAGCCCGTAGCGCGAGACGCGCCCATAGGTCGGCAGCACACCCACCACTCCGCAAAAGCTGGCCGGCTGGCGAATGGAGCCGCCGGTATCCGATCCCAGCGCGGCCACGGCGAGGTTGGCCGCCACCGCTGCCGCCGAGCCGCCGCTCGAACCCCCCGGAACCCGCTCCGTATCCACCGGGTTGCGCACCGGCCCGTAGGCCGAGTTCTCGGTTGAGGACCCCATGGCAAACTCGTCGCAGTTCAGCTTGCCCAGGAGCACCGCGCCCGCCGCCTCCAGCCGCTCGACCGCCGTGGCATCGTACGGAGGCCGGTAGCCCTCGAGAATCTTCGACCCCGCCGTGGCCGGCGCTCCGCGCATCACCAGCACGTCCTTGATACTCACCGGCACGCCTGCCAGCGCAGGCAGCGGATCGCCCTTGGCGGCCAGCGCGTCCACGCGCTCCGCCTGCTCCATCGCCCGCTCTTTGGTCAGGCTCAAATAAACATTCAGCCGGGGATTGACCTGCGCGATGCGCTCATAGTAGCTGCCGGCCAGATCGACGGCCTTGGCGCGGCCGGCGGCCAGGTCCGCGCGCAGCCCGGCCAGCGTTCGGGGCTTCTGTACATATGCTTCCGGTGTCTTGGCTTCGCTGGACAATCGAATCTTCCTTCCCGTGCCTCGACGCTACGCTTTGCCTGTTGAAGGGTTGATTGGAATACCGCATTCGGGGCATGTTCGGCGATAGCGCTGCCGGCCTCTGAATGAGACATCGCAGTTTGGGCATCTATACCCCTGATATTGAAATTCAGTAACCATCCAAAACGCCATGTAAGAGATAAACAAAACCAAATTGAATATCCCCAACACAGAGCTAAACTTGATCAGACCGAACTTGTACAACCAGTGGGCCAAAGAGGATAGTCCAAGTATTAAAGCTCCGAACGGAAACCATCCTAAGACCAGAATGATAAGTCTCTGCTTGATCCGCCTGTACTCTTTCCACACCAGAGTACCCTCCTTACCGCTCAATCACCTTGGGCACCTTGAAGAAGACCCCGTCGGTCTCCGGCGCTTGCGCCAGCACGACGGCCCGATCCAGCGAAGGCAGCGTCAGATCGGTGCGCAGCTCGCCCGCCGCCGCGTCCCCCAGCTCGCTATGCAACTCGCTTACTTGGGCCAGCGGCGCCACCCCCGATGTGTCCAATTCGTTCAACTCGGCCACGTGGTCGAGAATGGCGTTCAGGTCATGCAACATGCGCGGGGTCTCGTCCGGCGTAAGCTCCAGATGCGCCAGTTCGGCCACACGCTCCACGTCTTCCACGGTTACTTTGGCAGTCATTCCCTGCTCTTCCCCGTTCCTCGGTCTCCGGCCCTGCCGCAATTTCATTCCGTGCGCTCCCGGCAATGGCCCGAAGATAGAGTATAGCCCGCCGCGGTTTCCCTCCCACTTTGAAGCCCGCGCACCGCATCAGTCCACCGTAAGAGTCAAAGTCACGCTGTGCTGGACTCCGGCCGAGGCCGCGGTCACGGGAATCGAATACGTCCCCGCCGGGGTTCCGCCGGAGCCGCCTTGCCCGCCCGAGCCTCCCGAGCCGCCACCGGAGCTGGTGCAACTGGAGACGCCGCCCGCAAGGATCGAAAGCAGCGCCACCAGCAGCAGGGTCTTGCGGCGCCGCCTCCATCCGAACGGCAGCAAGACCAGCCCGCAGGCCAGCGGGAGAATGCGCCAAACCGCGGGTTCTATCAAGAGGCCGGTCGCCGCCGTGGTCGAGATCTCCACCGTCACGTTTCCAGTTACCCCGTTGAGCGTTTCAGTCGCCGGGTTGAAGAGGCAAAGGGCGTTGGAAGGCAGCGTTCCGCACGCGAAGGTAAACGTCCCGCCTGAACCGTTCAGCGGAGTGACCGCCAATGTGAAGTCGGCGGTTTGGCCGGCGGCGATGGTCTGGCTGGACGTAGCGACGCAAGGCGGGCCACCGTTTCCGAAGCAAAAAGTGAAATCCAGACTCATCCCGGAAAGCGGGATGGATGCGCCCGCCGCGACCGCGCTGCTGGTCACCGTGAGGGTCCCGGCCTGCGCCCCCGCGCTGGTGGGCGCGAACTCCACGCCCGCCGTGCAGCTCAGCCCCGGCGCCAAGGCCGTGGGGCAGGTATTGTTCACGATCTGGAAGCCCGCCGTAACCGCCAGCGCGAGGTTGCTCAGGCTGGCGGATATTCCCGTGTTGGTCACGGTCACCGTGGTTGGGCTGCTGATCGCGTTGGGAGCGGTGGTTGCAAAGACGATCGCCGTGGGCGCCACTTGGATCGCCGCTCCAACTCCCCCGGTCCCGCTCAGCAACACAGTGGCCGGAGTCGCCACCGAAGCCGAGCTGACGGTCAGGACTCCCGTCGCCGCCCCGACCGCGGTGGGCTGAAAGATCACCCCCACCGTGCAGCTTGCCCCGGCGGCCACGCTGGCGGTGCAGTTGTTCTGCGTCACGCCAAATTGAGCTGGGGCGGCAAACGCCGGCGCGGCGATGGAAGCGCCGCTCGTGTTGCTGACCGTCACCGTCTGCGCCGCGCTGGACTGCCCGACGGCGGTCACAGCAAAAGTCAGCTGCGGCGGGCTCACATTCAACCCAGCCCAGACCTGCCCCGCGCCGTTCAGCGGAACGGTCGCCGGCGCCACGCCTAGAGACGATGAGGTGACCGTCAGCGTGGCTGCGCTGCCGCCCGCCGCGGCCGGGGTAAAGATCACCTGCACCGTGCAACTACTCCCGTTGGCGAGCGTGGCCCCGCAGGTGGCGGCGCCAGTTGAAAAGCTACCGGCGGCCTGGCCTGTAATCTGGAAGCCCACATTGGCCATCGGCGCTCCGCCGGTGTTGGTCACCGTCAGCGTCAGGGCCGGGCTGGCCACGCCCACTTGCTGCGCCGTGAAGTTCAAGCTGGACGGGCTGACGCCGATGGCCGGCGGTTGCACGCCTGTGCCGCTCAGAGCCACGGTCTGCGTGCGCAGCGCATCGGAGACGGTCAGCGTGCCCGTCTGGGGGCCCAGCTGGATGGGGGCGTAGACCACATTGATCGCGCAGCTCGCTCCCCCGGTTAGTTGTGTTCCGCAGTTATCCGATTCCGTGAATGGGCCGCTCACGGCGATGGCAATCCCCGTCAGCGGCAGGTCTCCGGTGTTGGTAAGCGGGACCGTCTGGGCCGGCGATAGCTGCCCCACCACGACGCCGCCAAAGTTAACCGATGTGGCGGGAAGGCTGTCAGTGGGCGCGGCCCAGCCAAAGCCGCTCAGTGCAACCGTCTGAGTACCAGCCCCATCGGTCATGGTCAGCGTTCCCGAAGCCGCTCCCCGCTGGGTAGGCGCAAACTCCAACTCCATCTGGCAATAGGCTTGCGGCGGTAGAGTGCTCGTGCCACATGAGTTGCTATAGATGACGAATGGAGGGGTGATGGCGACGCCGGTGATGGAAACCGCCGCGCTGCCGGCATTCTGGACGCCCACCGGGAACAGGCCGGAGGTCGTCCCCACCTCCACTGGGGGCGACGAGGAAGTTTGGCCGGGCGATGGGTCGAAGCTAATGGCGGAAGGCCCCAGCGTCACCACGCTCGATGGGGTTCCGGTTCCGCTGAGCTCGACCGGCGGCAATTGCCCGCCATAGACGTTGGCGTAGATGGTCATCTGGCCCGTCCGTGTGCCTGTCCCGGTAGGCGCAAACGTCACCGTCAGACTGCAGCTCCCTCCCGGCTGCACGGTCGCATTCATGCAGTTGCCGGCGGTCACGCTGAAGTCGCCGGCGCTCATGGCGGGCGAGACCGCCGATGTGAGGGGAAGGCTCCCGGTATTCGTCACGGTCACCGTCAGCGTAGCGCTGCCGCCGACCGGAACCGGGGTTGCAAAGGTCACAGGGTTGGGAGGGCTGAAGGTCGCAGTCGTCAAACCCGTGCTCGCGGTCCACAACGGAGCCTGCCAGATGCCGCGGCCGTAGGTCGCCGCCACCAGCACCTGCGCGGATGAGATCAATGGGGAGGCGCTCAGTTGCACCGCCGGCGCCTCCGGCAGGCCGGTTCCAAATGCCGACCAGCAGGGAGTTTCCGCACTTGCGCAGGAGGCAATCTGTGTTGTGAAGTAAACCCCCGCGTCGGTGGCCACATAAACGGTATTGGCGTCCTGCGGGTCCACCACCAGGCTGCTGGCCGGAGCTGTGGGAAGATTTGCCGACAGATGCGACCAGTGCGCTCCCCCGTCGGTCGAGCGATAGACCGACCACACGGCTTCCAACGAACTCGGTACCCCCTCCACGGTCACGTAGACCGTGCTTCCGGTCGCATCGTGAGGGTCGATGAAGATGCTGGAGATATCCAGGCCGTATGAGTTCATCGCGCGGCTGTCGTTGGTCACCGGATTCAGCGTCAGATCCTGCCACGCCGACCAACTGCCGGAGGCTGCGTTCTGGATGGCGCTGAAAACATGGCCGGGCAACAGCGATCCGCCGTCCGCCGAGCCGTACATGCCCACGTAAACCGCCTCGCCGCCGCCGGGAAGCACAGCCGAGACGGGAAGAACAATGGCCGCCACGGAGCGAATCAGCGCATCGCCATTGCAGAAGCCGGTAGAGGCCGTATTGTCCAAGATGGGGCTGACCGCGTTGACCGCGCTCCAGCCGACGCCGCTGGCCGGCCCGCGCCACACCCGGCAGGTTGCGATCAGCAACTGCGAATCATCCAGCGGGTCCACCAGAAAGGGCGCCGCCAGTGACATGGTGTACCCATCCCCGCCCACATCCGCGTCGGTAACCACCGCATTGGCTCCGAACGCGGCCGGAGTGCAAGGCGCCGTCTCATTGCACAGGTAGATGGAAACTCCGGCCTCGGCGTTCACATACCAGTTCAACTTGTCTTCGGGGTCGATAGCCACCGGGCCGCCTTCGCCGCCCAGAATCTGCGGCCAGTCCGCTGTCGGTCCCGCCGTGCCCGTCGCGCCCGCAGTGCCGTTCACCCCCAACCCGGCCATCATCGTATAGGGGGTAATGCCGGTCTCCGAGATGCTCACCACCTCGGCCAGCGATCCCATGCCCCCGTTCAGATTTTGGAAGTGGCCGGCATCGGCCGCCGAACAAACCTGCCCGGTTTCGCCGATGGCGTCCATCGAGCGCCACAACCCGCTGTCGTTGCCGACAAAAATCTCCAGCGGGTTGGCCGTGTTCCACTCCAGCGCATGTTGAAACTCGCCCACCTGGGCGCAGAAGCCGACCGTGGAATTGGTGGTGTTGCGCCACTGGCAGCCCTGCGCCAGGGGGCAAGTGGTCTTCCACAGGTCGTTGGCCCCGGCCAGCAACATGGTTTCCTGTCCGGAGGGCACGGCGGCCAGCGCCAGATTGTAATCGCCGTTGGCAATCGTTGCCGCTCCGTCGATGGTGTTCGTCTCCAGCACCGCTGTGTTCCATTGCTGCTGGAAGGCGATGGTCAGGTTCGTGCAAGCGCTCTTGACCATCGCGCACTGGTCCTGCCAAAGTCCCTGGTCCTGGTTGTACGCATCCACAGTCCAGGCAAACGTGTCTCCGGTCTGCGGGTTCACCGCCAGAGTGCCGCGAAAGATCGGGCAGGCGATCGAGCCGGTGGCGCCGGAGTTGGTGGGGCAGTAGATCGTCGTCAGCCCGGTGCCAGGCTGCACCACCAGCCGCGTCCAGGTGACGCCGTCCGCCGACTGGTAATACCCGTGAAAGCGCACCGCAGCCACAAACAGATGCCGCACCGGGTTCCACACCACCGCTGTGGCGGCATTGCCATCGGGCATGGCAAATCGATCGCCCGGCCCCTGCACATCCGCGCCTGCTCCGTCCGAAATGGTCGCGAGATGCCAACTGACGCCGGCGTCGGACGAGTAGTACAGTCCCTCGTAGCTCTTCTTAGGGCGGTCCGCATCCACCAGCGTTCCTTCGTAGGCCTGCGAGACCGCAGCCACCACCAATTGCGGATTGACCGTGCTCCAGGCAAAGCCAGCGAAGCCCTCCCCGGCAAAGCTGTAGTCGATGCTGCTAAGGCTGTCCTCAAGGTCCGTGGTGGCGACGATCAGGCTCCAACTGTCTCCCCCGTCCGCCGAACGCAGAATTCCCGCCCCATAGTAAGAGTCAAGCGCATCGTTGGGGTCGCCGGTGCCGGCCAGGATCACGCCGCCTCCGCTCACACCCGCCCCGCATCCCTCGACCGTCCCCGGCTGCACCGTCAATGCGCCAATGCTGATCGAGGCGTCCTGCGCTCCACTCAGGGCCGCTACGCTATCGGTGAGCGGGGTGAAGATGATCGACGACCCACTGGAAGTGCCGGCATTCTGCGCCAGCCATACTCCGCCCCCTGTGGTTCCCAGGTAGAGGCAATTGCCGGTTTGGTCGGAAGGGTCCAGCGCCAGCGCGGTGACCCTGCCCGTCACCAGGCCATAATTCGGGGTAAGCACCGCGGTGGGGCCCAGCGGCTGCCAGGTCGCCGTCGACGCCGCCTTCGCCTGCGCCGCTTCGGCGCCCAAGCCAGCCGCCCGCAACCTGCCTGCCTGCAAATTGCCTGGCACGACGCCGCTCGGCAGCCGTCTGCGCCCTTGCGCCCAGCCCCGCTCGGCCAGGAATCTTTGTGCCTGAATCACTCTGGGAGGCAGATTTGTCCGCGCGGGAGCGGTCCGCGCCGCCGCGCCTTGCGCCCGCGCCGGCAGCGCAACCGCGGCCAAAGCGACCGCAACCGCCAGCGCCACCAGCATTCCGCCGGCCCATCCGCCGCGCCAACCGGCCTGCGCGGCTGGAGGGACACTCAACCCCGCCCCGCCGCTGGGGGCAGGCTTACCGGAAATCCGCCGAAATGCGCGCATGAACACACGTCCGGAATCCGGTTCCGGCCTCTCCTCTCTTTATCTTCGGAGGGAGATACGGTCGAAACCCAATGGATTGCATCGTGCGAAACAAGCAATTTCCGGGTTCGGGATCAGGCTCCGATTATAGTACGAAAACGGCACGCCCGTTCAGAGGAAATTCCGAACTTCTTTGCCGGCGCATATGGTAGACTTCGCCCAAATGCCCGGACTAGAGGACAAACGCTGGACGAAGTTGCTTGGGGGCTACGGACTCCCGTTCGATCCACGCCCGCTCCTCTCAAGACTAGAAACCGAGCGGGACACAGCGTCAGTTTGGAATGAACTCTGGAACGAACTGCACCACCAGGGAGACGTTGGCGAGGCTTCCTTCGCAGCGGTGCCACATCTGGTGAGGATTCATCGGATGCGCGGAATGGCGGACTGGAACACCTACGCGATTGCTGCGATCATCGAACTGGCCCGCAACCAAGGCAAGAACCCAGATGTACCGAAATGGTTGAAAGGGGACTATTTTCGTGCAATTCGGGAACTGGCTGAAATCGGCGCCACCGAGATTTTTCGGACCGGCGATGCGGATGAAGTTCGAGCCATTCTGAGTATCATGGCCATTGAGAAAGGCCTTCGCAACCACGGAAGGTTCCTCCTGAACTATTCCGAGGATGAGCTATTGGGCATCGAGTCCCGCGCGTGACGTTGCGGAGATGGTCGGTCGCCCGTCCACCCATCAAAAAGGGCCGCCCGAACGGGCATCCCATCGTTTGAAGGTATGTAGCTCAGCGGCCACTGATTCCAGATCCCTGCTTTCCTACCAGTTTCCCCATGCCCGGCTGATGTAATCGGCCAGCGTCAGGCTGATCAGCGTGAGAAACATGAAGATGCCCGCGCCCACGGTCAGCATGGTCAGCTTCGAGCTGTAGCGCACGTGCATGAAGTACAGCACGACCAGAACGGCCTTGGTGGTGGCGATGGCCAGCGCGATGACGGGATTCCAGACGCCGAGGTCGACAAACGACGCCCATACCGTGAGCCCCGTGCCCAGCAGCAGCGCGAAGAGGATCACGACGTAGACCCTGGGGCCGACGATGTGGTGCGCAAGTTGGTTGTGTCCGCTCATGCCATCCTGTCCTTTAAGCGTGCCTGCTGATCAGATAGAGCAGCGCGAAGAGATAGATCCAGACAATGTCGATGAAGTGCCAGTAGAGGCCGAAGTTCAACACGTAGGTCGCGTGGCCCGAGGTGTAAGCCCCGGCCCGGGCGCGCAGGATCATGAATGCCAGTATCCCGATGCCGACAATCATGTGCAGCGCGTGCATGCCGGTCATGAGGAAGTAGAGCGAGAAGTAAAGCTCGGTGTGGCGCGCCATGTCCGGCGACAGCGGCTTGTCGTCGGGGTACCACTCATGAACTTCGGAATCGGATTGAGGATCGACAAACGATTGCAAACTGTAATGAAATCCGGGAACGTGATGCTTCTCGATCTTCTCCCGGTACTCGATGGTCTTGATGCCCAGAAAGCCCAGGCCGAGCAGGAACGTCAGCGTCAGGCAAAGCACCAGCCCGCCTCTGCGGCGCGTCTGCGCGCACCACACGCCCATGGCCATGGTGAAGCTCGAGACGATCAGCACCAGCGTGTTTAGCGTGCCCCAGTAGACATTCAACTGGTGCGAGCCGGCCACGAACGCCGGGTAGTACCAGTTGCGATAGATCAGGTATGCGGTAAACAACCCGCCGAAAAACATGACCTCCTGTATCAGGAAAACCCACATGGCAAAGCCGGCCGCGTCCGCCTGCTGCTCGGCGCTCTCGAAGTGGTGGCGCAGATAGGGCGGGTGCTCCTGATGAGCGGGCTCCGGCTCGCCATGGGCAATCGCTGAGTTATCCGGCACTGGTCACCTCTTTCTGGCGCTTTTGTTTCTGGGCCTCCAGCCACTCGTAGTCGTAGGCTTCGTGGTCCATCACCGGCATCACGGCAAAGTTCTCGGTCAGCGGCGGAGATTGGGTCTGCCACTCGAGGCCCGTCGCCTGCCAGGGATTGTCGCCCGCAATTGCGCCGTACTTCAGCGACCAGACCAGATATAGCACCGGCAGCAGGTAGCCAACGCCCAGAATCGTCGCGCCCGCAGTGGAGAAGACATTCAGAACCTGAAACTCCGGCGGATACGACGCGTAGCGCCGCGGCATGCCCAGAACACCCAGAATGAACTGCGGGAAGAAGGTGAAGACGAAGCCGATGAACGTGACCACGGCCGCCAACTGCGAGATCTTCTCGGGATACATGCGCCCCGTCATCTTGGGCCACCAGAAGTGGATGCCGGCCAGAAACGCCATCAACATGCCGCCCACCATGACGAAATGAAAGTGCGCCACGATGAAGTAGGTTTCCGTCAGGTGGATGTCGGTTCCCGATGTGCCCAGGAAGACGCCGGTGAGTCCGCCGATGGTGAACAATCCCATGAAGCCGAAGGTGTAAAGCATCGGCGTCTCGAAGGTGATCGATCCCTTGTAGAGCGTGAAGGTCCAGTTGAATATCTTGATGGCCGAGGGCACGGCCACCAGCATGGTCAGCAGCGAAAACACCAGCACAGCATAGTTTGAGATGCCCATGATGAACATGTGGTGGGCCCAGACAAAGAATCCGAAGATCGCAATCGCCACCGAAGAAAAAGCCACCGCCGTATAACCGAAGACGCGCTTGCGGCTGAAGGTCGAAATCGTCTCCGAGATAACTCCCATGCCGGGCAGAATCATGATATAAACCGCCGGGTGCGAGTAGAACCAGAACAGGTGCTGGAAGAGGAGCGGATCGCCGCCCTTGGTGGGATCGAAGATGCCGATGCCGGTGGTGCGTTCGAGAATGATCAAAACCATCGAGATGGCCACCACCGGCGTGGCCAATACCATCAGCAGGCTGGCCGCGTAATGCGCCCACACAAACAACGGCAGCCGGAACCAGGTCAGGCCGGGCGCGCGCATCTTGTGGATGGTCACAATGAAGTTCAACCCGGTCAGGATGGAACTGAACCCCGCGATGAATGCGGCCAGCCCGGTGGTCACCACGTTGGTATTCACGTAGTGAGTGGAGAGGGGTGTGGTGAAGGTCCAGCCGGTATCGACGCCGCCGGTGGCCATGGTGTAAATGGCCAGAATGCCGCCCGCCATGTAGAGATACCAGCTGAGCAGGTTGATCTTGGGCAGCGCCAGGTCCTTGGCTCCGATCATCATCGGAATCAGGAAATTGCCCAGCGTGGCCGGCACCGACGGCACCAGGAAGAAAAAGATCATGATGACGCCGTGCATGGTGAACACCTTGTTATAGGTGTCGGTGGCCATCAAATCGGCCTGCGGGGTCAGCAGTTCCAGGCGGATCAGCCCGGCCAGCGCCCCGCCGATAAAGAAGAAGAAGCTCAGCGAAATAAGGTAAAGAATCGCAATCCGCTTGTGGTCGCCGGTCAGCAGCCAGCTCAGGATTCCATTCTCCTTGGTGAGATAGTTCACCTTCGGAATTCTGGCTGTTGATTGGTCGGGAAGACTCACGATTGTGTCGCTCATTGCTTCACCATCCCTTGTGGAGCGGGCTGCAGCACGGCGGACCTTTGGCCGGCAATTCCGGCGGCCGCCTGCGCAAGCCGGCGCGGCGGCTCTTCGCTGCCCGGCGGCAGATCGGTTGTGTTCAGCGTCTGCTGAATGCGGTAGCCGGCGTCGAGGTTCTTGATATACTCAACCAGCGCGATAACTCCCTCTTCGCTGATCTGCCCCTGGTAAGTGGGCATGATAGGCGCATAGCCCTGGGTCACATGCTGCGAGGGATTCAGAATGGACTCGCGCAGATAGCCTTCGTCGGCGGTCACCGCGCCTCCGCTAGCCAGCGGCAGCTTCGATCCGTAGACGTTGGCCAGATTCGGACCCCGCGCATCCGGCCGCGCATTGTGGCAGGCCGCGCAGCTCAGGCTCGCAAACAGCCGCTCGCCGTTCTGCGCCAGCGACAGGCCGCTGGTGGATTCGGCAAGCCACTGCTTGTAACCTTCCGGCGTCATCACCACAACGTCGCCGACCATCTGCGAGTGATTCGTCCCGCAATACTGCGTGCAGAAGAGGTGATAGGTTCCCGGCACGGTAGCTTCAAACCAGACGGTCGTGTATCGGCCCGGAATCGCCTCGCGCTTCACCCGGAAGGCGGGAATCGAAAAGCTGTGAAACACGTCCTGCGAAATCAGCGTCAACTGCACCGCGCGGCCCGTGGGCACATGCAGCGCGTTGATCTCATGCTGGCCGCCCGGATGCTCCGCCTTCCACATCCACTGCTTGCCCACCACGTAGATATTCATAGAATTCGCGGGCGGCGTGTAGACGCGGAAATAAATCAGCGCGCCCCAAACGAACATTACCAGAAACAGCCCCAGCGGAATGATGGTCCAGGTGGCCTCGAGCAGCGTCGAGCCTTCCACCTGCACCGCGACCGGATGCCGCTTCTTGCTGTAAAGAATCGAGAAACTCGTGACCAGCAGGACCACAATCGTCAACCCGATCAGGCTCACCAGCACCATGAAGAACAGCAGCGCGTCCATCTGCGGCGCAATGCGCGACGCCTCCGGCGGAAACAGCGCGAAGTTCGTCATCCACTTGACGAGAAACTGCCACAATACTGGGCTGATGTGGTCCATTCCGTTATCCGTTCCCCTTTGTTCCTGTCTCCGCTTTGCCTGTAGCTTGCCGGCCTTCTTGCCGCGCGTCGCGGCGGAACATCGCCAGCATGAATCCGCCCAAACCAAACACGGTCACCAGGCCGCCCAACTGCACCACTCGCGCCACGATCAGCGAGTGCTTGTTGGTCTTGGGATCGTAGTGGTAGCAGTAAGTCAGTATGTTATCCACCGGCGAGCCGATGCGATTGGCCGAAGCATCCACCAAACCCAGCCGCAGATCCTTGGGCGAAAATTCCACGCCCATGTAATACTGCGCCAGCTTGCCCTCGGGCGTGACTATCTGAATGGCGCTGGCGTGGGCAAACTGGGTGAGTTTGCCATCCGGTCCCGGAATCCTTACGTAGCCAAAGCCCACCGCCTTGGTCAGAGCGTCGATGTTAGGCTGCGTGCCGGTCAGGAAATGCCAGCCCGCCGCCGTCTCCGGATGCCCATAGCGCTTCAGGTAGATCCGCTTCTTGGCCGCGGCTAGCTCTGTCCCTTCCGTGGGATCGATGCTAACTACGATCACGCTGAAGTCCTTGCCGGGAACGAATTTCACCATTTGCAATGCGCCCGTCAGGCCATTCAGTTCCTCCGAGCACAGCATGGGGCACTGATAGTAAACCAGCGCCAGAATCGCCGGGCGGCCGCCGAAGTAACTCGCCAGTTGCACCTGCTTGCCGGCGTCGTCGGTGAAGGTGAGCGAGAGCGGCAGTTGCTGGTTGAGATTCTGCGCAATGCCCACGCCGTTCAAAATTGCCGGCGGCTTGTCGTTGACCGGACCTATCTGCTTGTCGCCATAGCCGGAGACCTGCGCCAGCAAATTCGGGACCAAAGCCGCCGCGCAGAATGCCGACACGATCGCCGCGCGACTCGCCGCACTTAGCCAACCCTTCCGGATTTTGCCTTCGCTCCGCATCTCTTTCCCTTCCGATCCAAAACAAATCTCGGGTGCTGGGTGCCCCAGGTCTCGATTTTGAGACCTGGGAAGCTACGAATCTCAACCCGCCGCGCCCTTCAGCGCCTTCTACTTCCGCGTGCCCGTCGCGGCCTCCGCCTGCGCCTCGTCCTGCTCATACCCGGTGCGCGCAAACCCGCTGGTCAATGGAACGGCCACCACCGGCTCGCTGTCCCCGGTCAACAGCGGCGCGTGTTCCACCTTGGACGCCACCGGCAATCCGCTTTGTGCAATCAACTCCATCGCCCGCTCGATGGGAATCCTCACTCGCCGCGGCGAGCCCTGCGCCTGGTCGGCCCAACTGTAGTGCTCCAACAGCAGGTCCTCCCTGGCGTGCAGATCGGCGGTCTCCTGGCTGCCGTCGTCGGTCTGAAGGCGCGGCGTGGGGAACTGCTGCGTCATCTGGTCGAGCTTGCTCTGCATCTCCGAATTGGAGGGCATGTTGCCCAGCGGCTTTACGTCCACCGTCGTTGCCCACTTGCTTTTCGGCCCAAATTCCTTCACGTCTTCCTTCTCCATGTGGGTGAAGAGCACCTTGCCAACCCCGTAACACAGCACCGCCGTCACTACTACAAAGATGGTCAACGCGGTCAGAAAGACCAGGACTCCCGAGACGCGCACATCGGACCGCTCGAAGCCGGCGGAGGCGTCAACCTCTTCCCCGGAGTGGTCTTCGGGCCTTTGCCAAGGACCGTGCCCGGAATCGTCGTCTTTATGCGTGGACATGCTCAGGCTCCAATATCTCCGCAACATGCGGGTCGTTGGTCTGCACCAGCGGACGCGATTTCAATTGCATGCAGTAGAAGGCCGTCCAGAAGGCCGTCATCGCCACCGGCACGGCGACGTATTCAAGGATTCCCCAACTGAAGCGCAGGTTACGCGCCGCATCCTTGAAGTTCGGCTCGATCAGCCAGAAAAGGTCGAAGGCCCTGGCGAAGATCATCCATTGGCAAACCCGCACCAGGCGCTTCTTGTTGCGCTTCAGATCGCGCGACAGAAGCAGCGTGAAGGGAACCAGCCAGTGAAAAACAAAATCCAGCGTGACAATCACGCCCCAACCGCCCATGAACCGGTCCAGGTACCACGGAATCTCTTCCGGCAAGTTCCCAGACCATATGATGAGGAATTGCGAAAAGGCCAGGTAGATATTCAGCATTACAAAGGCAAAGGCGAACTTGCCCAGGTCGTGCTGCTCGGTGGCGCGCAGAATGGTGCGGAAGGGCTCGCCCTTGGAGAGCGAGACCGCGACGAGGATGGAAAGCGCAAGCACCGCGTATCCCTGGGCAACCAGAAACAGCAGGCCGTAGACCGACGAGTACCACGTGGGATCGAGCGACATGACCCAATAGATGGCCGCCGCGGACATGGTGATGGCATACACCACGATTCCTGGCCCGCTGATGTTTTCCAGCCGCTTGATCCACTCGGGCGTGGCAGCGGGCGAGTCGGCGTCCCGTTGCAGCCCCAATGAGTTGAGCCTCCATGCGTAAAAACCCCAGATGGCGAAGCAAATCACGCTGACCACGACAAATGCCGTGGGATTCAGCATCGGCTGCTTGAACCGGATCGCATGCTCGATCGTCTCCAGTTGATCCGCGCTTATCAGGCCGCGCTTCACGCCATCGTTCACCATCGCCGGACTCGCCCACAGGTAGAGCCTCTTCAGGCTGAATGCAATCACCAGCCAATAAGCGAAGACCAGCGGCAGGGTGCGGCTCATGGCTTCCAGAGGCCGGCGCAGCAGCAGGCCCCACTTGCCGCCGGAGCAGTATTGCACCATCAGCAGCGCCAACCCACCCACCGCGAAGCCGAAGGTGAGCATCAGGCCCAGCAGCCAGGCGCGCAGCACATGGTCGATGGACCCCTCGGCGACGGCCAGCCCCGCTGCGATGACCGAAAAGACCGACCCGATGGCCAGCGCCCGCTGCTGCCAGCCGTCCACAAAGGCCGGTGCGCCCAAATCGGCGGGGAGCGTGTTGGCGTGAGTCTCGTGAGCCATTCCGTCTGTCCTTACTTCGCGGCCGCGGGAGCCGGGTTGCTTGCGGGAACTGCGATCATTGGGTTCGCGGGATTGGCCGGGGCCGGCGCCGGCGTTCCCTGTACCGCATCGTGCGGATACGCTTGAATCGTCGTCGCCGGAAGCGTCCACGGATTGGCATATTCCGGGTGGCCGGTCTTCGCGGCAAGGTCTTGAAGGCTTTCAACGCGCACGCCCGCGGGCACATCCTTCTCCGTGGCCGCTTGGCTGCGCTGCAACGCGCGAATGTAAGCCGCAACCGCCCAGCGGTCAACGGGCGTCAACTGCGCCGAGTAGTCCGGCATGGCCCCGTAGTCGTGCGTCATCACATAAAAGTAATGCGAGATGGGCTGCGACAAGCGCACCTGGTCGTGAAAATTGCCGGCCGGCTTGTAGCCCCGCTCCACAATCGCGCCCCGTCCGTTGCCCACCCGCGAGTGGCACGGCGAGCAGTAAATATTGAATCGCTCCTGGCCGCGCTTCAGCACTTCCAGCGTTACCGGAAACGGCATCAGATCCTGCTCTTCGCGATAACCGTTCGCGCCCTGGACGACCCCGGTATAAAAGTAGCTGTCCTCGCGCAACTGCCCGCGCGCCACGGTATTCGCCACCTGCGGACGCGCGCCGCGGTGGTCGGCGAAAAACTCCGATCCGCGCTGCGAAATCAGTTTCGGCTGGTCCTGCATATCCTGACGGCATCCGGCGATGAGTAACAGAAGACTTAGACCAGCGAAAGAAATGATGCGGGCGATGCCGGAAGAGGATGGTGGCCTCCCACCCTTGCGACAGAAAAAAGTCGCAAGGATGGGGCACGGCGTCTGATCCCTGTTCCCTGATCCCTGTTCCCTGTCTTTGAGGCGGCTAACTTTCATCAGTACTCCACCTCCACCACGGAAACCGGCTCAAGGCCTTCCAGATAGGCTCTTGTTTCCAGCAGATCGAACTTGGGGTCGAGCGCCTCAAGGCAGAGAAAGAACTTGTCCGTCGTCGCCCCATCGCGAAAGTTCGGCGCGTTGAAGAGCGGATGATACAGCGCCGGCAGTCCGTTCAGCGCCAGCATTCCGAACCCCGCCGAAAGTCCGGCAAAGAGAATCGTCCATTCGTAGGCGGGCACAATGAAGGCCGGCCAGGAGTACAGCGGACGCCCGCCGATATTCAACGGATAGGCCCACACCGAGACCCAGGTCTCCAGCGCGAACATCGCCACCAGACCCATCAGCCCGCCAATCAGCGTCAGCAGCGGCACCTTGTTGCGGTGGAAGCCGATGGCCTCGGCCGCCTCCTCCACTGGATAGGGCGTATAGCAGTCCATGCGCCGCCAGCCGTCCTGCCGCGCCTGCCGAGCGGCTCTCACCAGGTCGCCCGGCGTATCGAATTCGGCCAGCAGGCCGTAAGTTCCTTCGCGTGGGGGCATCAGAGCGATTCCTCCAATTCACGAGTCCTCGCGAGCTTCATCAAGTGTGCCTTTTTCTTAAGGAAAAAGGCACTAGAGTTTCGTGGCTTCGACGTAAAGCAATTGGGGAATCGCATCAGTCGGCAGCCTCCGCTCTGGTCTTGGGAGTTATCTTGGCCCCCGGCAGCAACATGCGGACCTCGTTCATAGGAATCATGGGCAGGAAGCGCACGAACAGCAGGAACAAAAAGGTGAACAGTCCCAGCGTGCCCACAAAGGTCATATAGTCCCACTTGGTGGCGCGATAGGTTCCCCATGCCGAGGGCAGAAAGTCGCGGTAGACGCTCGTCACCACGATCACGAAGCGCTCGAACCACATGCCCGTGTTGACCAGGATGGAGATGAAAAACATATACGGAATCGAGGTGCGCAGCTTGCGCGACCATAAGGTCGTAAGCGGAATCGCCAGGTTGCAGGTGATGAGCACCCAGTAGGCCCAGCCCATGGGTCCGAACATGCGGTTCCACATCATGAAGGCTTCCCAGTGCGAGGCCGAGTACCAGGCCATGAAGACTTCCATCCCGTACCCGTAGGCCACGATGAACCCCGTGGCCAGCATCACCTTGCCCATGTTGTCGATATGCCGCTCGGTGACCAGGCCCTCGAGGTGATAGAACTTGCGCAGCGGAATGGCCAGCGTCAGCACCATAGCGAAGCCCGAATAGATTGCGCCTGCCACAAAATACGGCGGGAAGATGGTCGTGTGCCAGCCGGGCAGAATCGCCACGGCAAAGTCGAAGCTGATGACCGTATGAACGGAAAGCACCAGCGGCGTGGCCAGCCCCGACAACAGCAGAGCGGCCGTCTCGTAGCGCATCCAGTGGCGCACCGATCCGCGCCAGCCAAGCGACAGGATGCCGTAGAAATACTGGCCGATCTTGGAATCTGCGCGATCGCGAAACGTGCTCAGATCCGGAATCATGCCGATGTACCAGAAGACGATGGAGATGGTGGCGTAGGTGGAGACCGCGAAGACGTCCCACATCAGCGGCGAGCGGAACTGCGGCCAGACCGTCATGGTGTTGGGATAGGGAAACAGCCAGTAACCCAGCCAGGGACGGCCCAGGTGGATCACCGGAAACATGCCGGCGCAGACCACGGCAAAGATGGTCATGGCCTCGGCGAAGCGGCTGATGGAATTGCGCCATCCCTGCTTGAAGAGCAGCAGAATCGCTGAGATCAGCGTGCCAGCGTGGCCGATGCCGATCCACCAGACGAAGTTGATGATCGCAAATCCCCAGGCCACCGGCTGCGTGACGGCCCAGATGCCGACGCCCTCCAGGAACAGCCAGGTCAGCGCCACCATCAGCATGGTGGCCCCGGCGCCGGCCGCGCTGAAAATGGCAAACCAGCCCAGCGGCGTGCGCGGCGTGAGCACGATGCGCGCGATCTTTTCGGTCACCGACCTGAAGGTCTGCCCCGGCGCAATCACGCGATATTCGCCGGTCGCGGGATCGATCCGCGCCGCGCGTGCCGCCTCTCGAGTTTTCAGGTCGCCGTCTGCCATCGTGGCTCTAACCCTTTGCCGGTGCGTGTTCCACCGGCATTGCTTCGAGTTCCCGGTTCGGATTCAATACCGCGGCCACATACGTGGTCCGCGGACGCGTGTTCACGTCGGCCAGCACCTGGTAGCTGCGCTGGTCGGCTTGCAGCTTCGCTACCCGGCTCCGCTTGTCGTTGAGGTTGCCGAAGGTGATGGCCGCGGCCGGACACGCCTGCTGGCACGCGGTCACAATCTCGCCGTCGCGGACCGGACGATTCCCCTTGTCGGCCTCGATCTTCGCCGCCTGAATGCGCTGCACGCAGTAGGTGCACTTCTCCATCACGCCGCGCGAGCGCACCGAGACGTCGGGGTTGCGCAGCAGCTTCAGGCTCTCCGTCTCATAATCCGAGTAGAGCAAAAAGTTGAAGCGCCGCACCTTGTAGGGGCAGTTGTTGGAGCAATAGCGCGTGCCCACGCAGCGGTTGTAAACCATCGCATTCAGCCCCTCGGGCGTATGCACCGTTGCGCCCACCGGGCAAACCTGCTCGCAGGGAGCGTTCTCGCAGTGCTGGCAGGCCATGGGCTGGAAGTGGGCGCGCGGCGCGGCCAGGTCGCCCTCGAAATAGGTATCGATGCGCAGCCACTGCATGTTGCGCCCGATGCGCACCTGCTGCTTGCCCACGACGGCAATGTTGTTCTCGGCATAACAGCTCACGATGCACGCATTGCAGCCCGTGCAACTGTTCATGTCGATGGACATGCCCCAGGCATTGTCCTTGTACTCCCAGTTGGGAAACATCGTGTTGTCGCGGTCGGTCTTCGGGTGGTTCTCGCCCTCGTTGGCAAATCCCGGATTGGCCTTGAACTCGTCGAGGGTGGCGTAGCGAACGATGCCGCGCTCGCCGATGGCCTCATCGGCTTCGAGCGAGTTGTTGCCGTTGCCCTGCTGGCCGAAGGCCTTTCCGCGCTGGTCCTGGAAGTGGCTCTTGGTGATCGCCGTGCCCCATTTGCCGTCGAGTTTCCTGATCGAGCCGATCGTATAAAACGGCGCGTCCGAGGTGCGAATCGAGTAAGCATTGAAGCCCGCGCCCGACCCCACGCGGCCGGCAAACTGGCGTCCATAGCCCAGATGCACCGTCACCGAGTTATCGGGATGCCCCGGCGCAACAATCACCGGCGCGTTCACCTTGCGACCGCTGACTGTCAGCTCGACTATGTCGTCCTCTTCCAGGCCAAGCTTGGTGAGCGTCGCGCCGGAAACCAACGCCGCATTGTCCCAGCTCAGACTGGTCACCGGCTTGGGAAGCTCCTGCAGCCAGCCCACGTTCGAGTAGCGGCCGTCGTAGATATTCGGATCGGGCCGGAAGATGATCTCCAGCGAATCCTTCGGCGACGGCGCCGGAACATTCGGTAACAGCGAAATCGAACGCGGGATAAACGGCGCCGCATAGCGTTGCGCATACGCCGTATCCGCTATCCACCCCGCATGAAGCGCCTTGCGCCAGCCCGTCTCAAAGTCGCCCTTGATGACCGGCTTCCACGTCTCGCGTACGGCCTCATAGGCGCTGAGTCCCGGCTCATCTAACAACGCCTGTAAAACATCGTGCGCCGTCTTTCCGGCGTAGAGAGGGTCGATCATTGGCTGAATAATCGAAACAGTACCGTCGTAAGCCCGCGCATCCGACCACGACTCCAGGAAATGTGCCGCCGGAATGTGCCAATGCGAAATCTGTCCGGTTTCATCGACATGCGAGCCGAGATGCGCGACGGTCTTGGCCTTATCGAAGGCAGCCGCAAATTCAAGATCGGCGGGCGCGGAGTAGATGGGGTTGGCGTTCAGAATCACCAGCCAGTCCACCTTGCCCCCGTTCAGATCGGCAACCAGCGCCTTCAATTCCGCAAACTGATCTGAGGGAAGCGGATTCACCGCGTCCTGGCTCACCATCAGTGTGTTGCCCACATTGCCCAGCACACTGTTGGTGGATAGCGCCAGCCCCACAACCGACGTATCCTGATACAGTCCTGGAATCACCACGCATCTGCCCGCATGAGCCTTCAAATCCTTCACCACTGCGGCAAGAAATTTCTTCTGCCCGCCGGTCCAGTTGTAAGCCGGGGCCTCAACGCCACTAACTCCAACCGCCTTCGCCAACTCCGCCGCGAAAGCCGGAATTTCACTGGCGCGTAATCCAAGCCGATGCTCGGCCTTCAGCCCGGTCGTCGTCGGCGTGGACTCAATTGCATAGAGCCGATTCAACTTTTCCGGAGACTTGCGCCGGTCCGCATACTCGCGGACCAGCTTGTGAAAGCCGGGGAAGCTTGCACCCGAAAGAAAATCCGCATCGAGCGAGACAATCACATCCGCCTCAGCGAGCGCCTCAGCCAGATCGTATTGAACATTCAGCCCGCTAGCCAGCGCGGTTCCGGCAATTGCCGGGTCATACTGCACCAGCGTCGCCTTCGGGTACGCCGCCTGCACTTCCTCCCACTGCCGCGCCAGTGTGGGCGAAGTGATGGTCGCGCTCAGGAAGTACATCCCTGTGCCGTCCTTGCTCTCGGCCATCTTCACGCGCAGGCCCTGGGCAAACTCTGCCCACTCGCGGTTCTCGCTGCGCCAGGTTACATGCTGCGAGCGGTCCGGATCGTAGAGATCGAGCAGCGTCGCCTGCGTGAACGGGTCGGAGGAGCCCTGGTTGTAAGGATGCTCGGGGTTGCCGTCGATCTTGATGGGGCGGAACTGATCGCTCTTGACCAGCAGCGGCACCGCGCCGGTGACAAAGGGATGCGCCGTCGCAAAGTACATCGGCTTGCCCAGGATCAGGTCTTCCGGCTGCTTGACGTAGGGATAGATGGGCTCGTCGGGCTGCCTGGTGCATCCGGCCAGGCCGGCCAGAGCGAGGGACGCGCCCATCAGCTTCATGAAGCCGCGCCGCGAGATCGGATCGACCCACTCCTGCGCCGAGCTGGGAAATTCTCGCTCCACCGCGGCCTGGAACTCCGCCGTATCGGCCAGCTCGTCCACAGACCGCCAATACCGGGGTCCCCGCAGACTGGTCTCTGTCTGCGGGGTGGAGTAGAGTTTGCCCTTTTGCCCCTTCAGTTCCTGGCGAATCTGGACCAGCGTCATCGGCGCCTCGTTCTTTTCGTTTCTGCTCATCTGCTCGCTCATCGGTGGCAGACCTCGCAACTGGTCAAATCCTTCGGGGTGCGAATCTTGTAGTGCATTTCCAGGAAATGCCCCAGTTCTTCCTGGCTGGTGAACTTCTGGTATTCATTCACAGGCGGCAGGCCAAGCAAAGCCACCTCCGTCCCGCCCGGTTCTTTCGTCACGCAGCTCACACTCTCGGCCGTTGGCACCCCGCTCTGCACGTCCGCATCCGCGCACCACACCGGCCTGTCCTCGGCCGGCTTCTCCCACGCCATGTTGTAAATCTCGCTGGTCGGCCGCAGATACTTCGCCGGATTGCGGTGGCAGTCCAGGCACCACTCCATCTGCAAGGTGTTCTGCGCGTACATCAGCGGCATCTGGTCCACGCGGCCGTGGCAACTGGCGCAGCCCAGCCCTTTGTTCACGTGAATCTCATGGCTGAAATAAACGAAATCGGGCAGATCGTGAACCTTGGTCCACACCAGCGACTGGCCCGTGGCCCAACTGGCGCGCACCGGCTCCAGCAGTTGCGCGTTGGTCCAGATTTGCGCGTGGCAGTTCATGCAGGTCTTGGTGGGCGGAATTCCGGCGTAGCTCGACTTCTCCACCGTCACGTGGCAGTACTGGCATTGCAGCCCCAGCCCCTGCACGTGGTGCTTGTGGCTGAAGGGAACCGGCTGATCGGGGCGCTGGCCCTGGCGCGTCACCCAGGGCGACCGCTGCAGCAGGTCCAGCGTCACACCCAGCGCAATCACGAGCAGCCCCGTCAGCACCAGGCTCGCGCGAGCCAGAGCATTAGAGCTGCGTTCGAATATCTGCGCCATGAATACTTTCCCTGTGATTTTCTTGTTGGAAGCGCCCGCTGTGCGGCGGCCGCTCTTCTTGGATGCGCCCGCGGTGATAGCGGTCACTTGTTTTGGATGCGCCCGGTGTGTCGGCGGTCACACAGTTTGTGTACAAAAATGAAACTTGGGTAAATCTCGACTGAGAGGTGGGGAACCCCGCAGAGTCAATATAGCAGCCGGGGACCGTTCCGTAACCGTTTGCAACGGCAAGACTTCAACCAAACCTTGCCGGAAATCAATCTGTAATCCACTGAAAAGAATGCCGGTTGCGATGGGCGTGAATGGGGGTTGGGGCCGGGCGGTCCCCGTACCGGGAACTGGGATATTGACCCAGGCGAACCATGCCGATTCCGCGTCCGCACGGAATTCGGAATTGCGCGCAAGAATCGGATAGCGTGGCGGGACGGGGATCGGCGACCATGGTTCTCATGAAGGACACATCCAAGATGACTGACGGGCGCGAGCGCCCCGCGGCTTCCTGTTTGGCGGCGACTCCGGCGATCGACCCCGAGGCCGCATGGCGGCAGGTTCTCGCCCGCGATCCGGCGGCTGCGTTCTTCTATGCGGTCACGACGACAGGCGTCTTCTGCCGCCCCGGTTGCGGGAGCAAGCGGCCTCTGCGGGCCAACGTGCGCTTCTTCCGCTCGACGGACGAGGCGCAAGCGGCTGGCTTTCGCCCCTGCCAGCGCTGCCGTCCCACGGCTGCACAGGGCAGCTCCTTGGAGAAGGTTCGTGGGCATATTGAGGCCAACCTCGACCGCGCCGCGCCGCTCAGTGAGTTGGGGCGCGTGGCGGGATTGAGTCCCTTCACGGTCCAGCGGCTCTTTAAGCGGGAGATGGGCGCGACTCCGCTCGAATACCAGCGTGCGCTGCGGGCTGCCCGATTGCGCGGCGCGCTCAAGCAGGGAGGCAATGTGACGGACGCGATCTATGAAGCTGGTTTTGGCTCGTCGAGCCGGGCCTATGAGGGCGCTGCACTGGGCATGACGCCGGGCTGCTTTGCCCGTGGAGGCCAAGGCGAACGGATCGCCTACACCACGGCGCGGTCGCCGTTCGGCTGGCTGGTGGTGGGCGCAACCGAGCGCGGGCTGTGCTGGCTGGCGCTGGCCGGCACGGCGGCCGAGGCGGAAGCCAGCCTGCGGGCGGAGTTTCCTCTGGCTGCGCTGCGGCGCGATCCGTCGCTTGCGACTCTGGTGGATGCGGCGGTCGGCGGGGTGGTCCAGGTGAGCGAGGCGGGGCGCGGGTCCGGGCCGGATTCAGGGCAGAGCCTGGCTTTGGACCTGCGCGGCACGGCCTTTCAACTGCGGGTGTGGCAGGCGCTCAGAACCATTCCGCGGGGCGAGACGCGCAGCTACAGCCAGTTGGCGCGGGAGCTTGGCCAACCCAAGGCTGTGCGCGCCGTGGCTCGCGCCTGCGCCATGAACCGCGTGGCCCTGGTCGTCCCGTGCCATCGCGTGGTGGGAGCCGGCGGCGCGCTCACCGGCTATCGCTGGGGCGTGGAGCGCAAGCGGCAGTTGCTGGAGGCGGAAGGCCGAAAGAGCTAACCGGGATTGGCCGGACGCAGGCCAGTTGGGAATTCACCTTGAGAAAAATGCCGCTTCGGATGCCAGCTAGAGCTCGCGCCGACCCTCCATGGCCCGGGTCATCGTGACCTCGTCGGCGTACTCGATGTCGCTGCCCGCCGGAACCCCCGTTGCAATGCGCGTGATCTTGACCGAAGAGCCGCGCAACGCAGTTGCCAGCCAGTTGGCGGTGGCTTCACCTTCCAGGGTGGGGCTGGTAGCCAGGATGACCTCGTCCACCTCGCCGCGCTCGACGCGGGCCACCAGCGTGCCAGTGCGCAACTGGTCGGGGCCGACGCCGTGCAGGGGCGAGAGGGTTCCGTGCAGCACATGGTAGACGCCCTGGTAGCCGCGCGTCCGCTCCACGGCGGCGATGCTGGTAGGCTCCTCAACCACGCATACCAGCCGCCGGTTGCGGGTTGCGCTGGCGCAGTAGGCGCAGGGATCGACGTCGGTGACGTTGTTGCAGATGGAGCACAGGCGCAGACTGGCCTTGAGGCCGCGCACCGCCTCGGCCAGCGCCGCCGCATCCTCGTCGGTGGAACGCAGAATATGGAAGGCGAAGCGCTGCGCGCTCTTGGTGCCCACGCCGGGCAGCTTCTTCAACTCCTCAATGAGCCGCGCCATGGGCTCGGCGAAACGCGACATTTTGCTGCCTCCGTTGAAATCCTGCGCACAAGAGCTTCGAGTCAGGCTCAGCCACTAGCCGCTCAAGCTCCCGCTGAGCCAGTTGCCGAGCTTCTCCAAGGGCAATCGTACGCCGATCTGGAACGGACCGAAGAGGGCGTAAACGGCGCTGACCTCGTCGAAGCGCATCTCGTAGATCAGCTTCTTGAAGACCACCGGATCGTCGGTGAAGAGATCAACGCCCCACTCCCAGTCGTCCATTCCGATCGAGCCGGAGATGATCTGCTTCACCTGGTCGGCGTAGCGGCGGCCGATGAGGCCGTGCTCGTGCATCATGCGCTGGCGGTCGGCGAAGGGTACGGTGTACCAGTTGACCTGCTCGCCGCGCTTGCGATCCATGGGATAGAAACAAAGGTACTTGGTCTCCGGAACGGCCGGAAAGAGCCGTGGCGCCATGGCCGCCGATTGCCGCTCAAGCGTGGCGGCGATCTCGGCGTTCCACTCCGGCGAGTGCTGCTCGAGCCCCTTGGCGCCAGCGGCTTCGTAGGTCTTCCGGCTGGACTCGTAGAGGCCGAGTTCGACCACCGACAGATAGGAATGGCGCAGTTCCAGGTAGTCGTGGATCTCCGTCTGGGCCAGCTCCAGCTCCACCTGGTTCAAGGCCTCGAACGAGTCGCGGAAGTGGATTAGAATCAGGTCGCCTTTGTGGCCGAGTTCGGAGAAGAGAGCCGAACGGACCGGCGCATCCGGGCCGGCGCGTTCCAGGCGGCGGAGAGTTTCAACGGCCTGAGCGGCAATACGTTCGCGGCCGCCGGGCGGAGTGGCGCGCCAGGCCTTCCAGTCGAAGCGGAAGAACTGATGCAGCAAAGACGAGCCTTCAAGCGTAAGCGGAACGGGGGGAAGATCGGCCAACGGGCACCTCGATAGTTCCTTCGATTACCCCTCATCGTAGCAAAGCAAGGCAGGGAATGAGCTTGGGGCGATCGCCGGCCGGGCAGGATGCGGGCCAGCGAATGCGGGCCTGCCTTGGCCCTATATACTGAAAGGGCGCATGACTGAGAAAATCCTGACGCTCCTGGTGCAGTTCGTAACCCACGTCATCGATGTGGGCGGCTATGCCGGCATAGTCGCGCTGATGGGAATCAATTCGGCCTGCATTCCGCTGCCCTCGGAGCTCATCATGCCGTTTTCCGGGTATCTGGTGTATCTGGGCCGCTTCAATTTGTTCCTGGTGGCGACGGCGGGGATGGTGGGCTGCAATCTTGGCTCTGCGATCGCGTATTGGATCGGGGCCAGGGGCGGGCGTCCGCTGGTGGAGCGCTATGGCAGGTGGGTTCTGATGAGCCGCCACGATCTGGACCGCATGACCTGGTTCTTTGACAAGTACGGATCGATCACGGTGCTGTTGGCGCGGATGCTGCCGGTGGTGCAGACGTTTATCGCCTTTCCGGCGGGAATTGCCCGAATGCCGCGACTGCGCTTTCACATCTATACTTCTGTTGGTTCCTGGTCGTGGTATTTCTGCCTCGCCTACGCAGGCATGAAGCTGGGTGAGAGGTGGCACACGGACCCGCGTTTCTACCAGTGGTTTCACCGCTTTCATCTGGCGATAGAGATCGCGCTGCTGGCGGGGATCGTCTGGTTTGTATGGACGCACCTGAAGCGCGGCAGGCACGTGGAGGCCGCATAGAACCGCTAATGGGATAAGGTTGGTCCGCGAGGCGTACACTATTGCCTTTGCCGGAGGATGAGTTGGAGCAGCCCGGAGATCAGGGGCAGAGAAGGAAGGTTGGGAGAAGCAATGTCAATTGAGGAACAAGACGGCCAGAAGACCGGGGCCCCCGCGTCCGCCGCGGCGGATTCGTCCGTGGGGTGGAAGACCGCCGCGGCACAGAAGATTGCGCCCGCCACGGGCAAACTGGGAGTGATGGTGGTCGGCCTGGGCGCCGTGGCCACCACCATGATCGCCGGCGTCGAGGCCGTCCGCCGCGGACTGGCCAAGCCGATCGGATCGCTCACCCAAATGGGCACCATCCGCCTGGGCAAGCGCACCGACAGCAACTCGCCGCTGATCAAGGACTTTGTCCCGCTGGCCGGCTTGAACGATCTGGTCTTTACCGGCTGGGACATCTTCGAGGACAACGTCTACGAGTCCGCCGCCCACGCCAAGGTTCTGGACAAGGAGACCCTCGACCAGCTCAAGCCCTACCTGGAGACCATCAAGCCGCTGCCCGCCGTCTTCGATCAGTACTACGTGAAGCGCCTCCACGGCACGTACGTGAAGAAGGGCAGGAACAAGCGCGACCTGGCCGACCAGGTCATCGCGGACATCCGGGCCTTCAAGAAGACCGTGGACCGCGTGGTGATGATCTGGGCCGCTTCGACCGAGATATTCATCGAGCCGACCGCGGTGCATGAGTCCATCGAGGCCTTCGAGAAGGGGCTCGAGAACGACGACATCGGCATAGCGCCCTCGCAGATTTATGCTTACGCGGCGCTGAGCGAGGGCGTACCCTTCGCCAACGGCGCGCCCAATCTGACGGTGGATACCAAAGCGCTGATCGAGCTGTCGAAACGCAACGCGGCTCCCATCTGCGGCAAGGACTTCAAGACCGGCCAGACCTTCATGAAGACGGTGCTGGCGCCGGCCTTCAAGGCGCGGATGCTGGGCGTCTCCGGCTGGTTCTCGACCAACATCCTGGGCAACCGCGACGGCGAGGTGCTGGACGATCCCCAATCCTTCAAGACCAAGGAAGAGTCCAAGCTGGGCTCGCTCGATTACATCTTTCAGCCGGAGCTTTACCCCGATCTCTACAAGGATATCTTCCACAAGATTCGCATCAACTACTATCCGCCCAGGGGCGACGACAAAGAGGCCTGGGACAACATCGATATCTTCGGCTGGCTGGGCTATCCAATGCAGATCAAGGTGAACTTCCTCTGCCGCGATTCCATTCTGGCCGCGCCCATCGCCCTCGACCTGGTGCTCTTCCTGGACCTGGCCAAGCGCACTCCGTCGCTGCGCTCCATCGGCATTCAGGAGTGGCTGAGCTTCTATCTGAAATCGCCGCAGACGGCCGCCGGGCTCTATCCCGAGCATGACCTGTTCATTCAATCGATGAAGCTCAAGAACACCCTGCGCCACATCATGGGCGCGGGCCTGATCACCCATCTCGGCCTCGAATACTACGACTGAGGACTGGCCGTCCAGGCGGACTCTTCCTGTCGACCGGCGAAGACAAGAACAAATGCCTCATCCGCCAGGATGGGGCATTTGTTCATGCGGGCGATTTCGCTTTCCATTTCAATGAAGTTTTATCGGTCGCGCTCAGTCCTGGGATGGGTCCGGCTCACCATGCCGCGCAGCCCGCCGCAGGGGAGTTTGGCGACAGCAAGGGCATCTCCGATTCTCTGTAAACGTAATGTTGACGGCTAACGGGAGCTGTGGTATACAACTTCAAAACGAAGCTTCCCCTTCCTATTGCATCGCGAGAGTTTTTCCGTCGATAGCTTCCGGCGCCAGGTCTTGAATACTGGAATGCATTCGTACTTATCTTCACTTCATACTGCACATTGTGAATCTTGGCCGAAGGGAATCGAGGCAGGTTCGCGCGCGAGGACTGGGGAACGATTGGAGTTGACATGAGCGAGGAACTGGAAGTTGCGGCGGGGGAAGCCGGGAACACGAAGTACTGCAATCGGCTAATGGCGCTGGCGAAGGTTTCCTTCCCGAAGACTCAGGAGATCGAAGGCGAGATATTCGACAAGGATAGCTTGCGCAAGAAGCTGGAGAGCGATCGAAAGCTGCGTAAGAGAGCAGTCAAGAAATTCGGCTTCGATTTGCAGTTGGCGAATGACGGCGCCGAAAACGCCGGCAAGATGACCGAACTGCTATTCGGCCCCTGCGTGGAGATCCGGGGTACTTTCTATCCCAGGGAAACATTGCTGAAGGTTCTGTTGGCGGATCCGAAGTTGCAGCAGGGGTTGGCCGCGCGGACTGCCTTCGTGCCGAGCAAGTGGCTGCTGGAGCAGGAGATGCTAGCCAAGAGCGTGGACGGCGTTGGGTCTGAAGATATCTACAAGATTGCGGCGAAAGAGCGCCTGACTGGAGTATGTTTTTCCGGAGGCGGGATACGGAGCGCAACCTTCAACCTGGGTGTGATGCAGGGGCTGGCACAGTTAGGCGTTCTGCCCCATATCGACTATCTTTCATCGGTCTCCGGCGGGGGATATATTCATGAATTCATGGCGGGATGGATTCTGCGCAATGGAGACCTGTCTTCGGTGATGGAGGAGTTGATTCCACAGGCGGAGCCAGGGTGTCTGCCGAGGGCGCCGGAGCCGATTCAGTGGCTGAAGCGGTATGCGAGTTACCTTACGCCGATGCGGGGAATCTTTTCCGCCGATACTTGGACGGCATTCGCGATCTGGCTGCGGAACGCGATCCTCAACCAGATACCGATTCTGGCCGCGTTTGCCTGCGGGTTCTTCTTTCTTCATCTACTGGTGCCCGAACCGACCGAGGGTTGGCGTCCTGGCCTTTCGGGCGGCGCCGCGACAGGGGGATGGGCATGGTGGCTGAGCGGCGTTCCCCTGCTGGGGCTGGCGATTCACTCCATTTACAAGCTATGGGTGAATCTGCGCTTGCAGGAGAAGATATCCGAGACGAGCAGGGGCCTGGCCAAAGACCTCATGACGAATGGGGGCGTGGTTCGATGGGTGATTGCGCCCTGGCTGGGATGCTCGCTGTGGGTGAGTTACTGGGTGCAGATGCATGAGACCACCGGCTCTTTCTGGTACTGGCTGCCGATTGCCGTGCTGTGCATCCTCATGTTGGCGATGTTAGAAGTCGTGGTTTTGGCCGGTGGGGCGATGAGGGCATACAAAGACTTGAACCCCAATGCCGGCCGGCTGGGAAAAGGATGGGCCTTCATTGGATTTGCGACGGGTGGCGCAGCGGCGGCCGCGGTTGGAGTGGCGCTGGGCTGGGCGGCGATGGAGGGAACCCGATGGGCTTCAGTGGCGCTGAGCGATTGGATTCATGCGACGCTGGGGGCCAAGGATGCAGTGAACCAGTCGCTGAGTTTCTCGATGAATCAAGTGTCCGCTGGGGTCACGGCCAATGTCGTTGGCGTCATGAGCATGGTGAAGGATGGCGTTGCGGGGATGACGATCGATCCCTGGCGCATTCGCCTGGCCATATTGCCGGCGCTGCTGCTGAGCATGCCTTACGTGGCGATTGAACTGACGGTGGGCTTGCTGGGCCGGAATTACGGGGGCATACGGCGGGAGTGGCTGGCGCGGCTGCGAGCATGGTCCTTGTTGTATGCGCTGCTATGGGCCGGCGTGGTGAGTCTGGTATTGCTGGGGCCGTATGTTGGGTACTGGATCGAAGGCAAGGGCCTAACTTGGATTTGGTCGTCGCTGATTGCATTTGCGGCAGCGCATGGAGCGACCATCTTTGGCGGATGGAGCGGCAAAGCCGATGGGAAGCCGACGGAGGGTGCGTTCCTGGGCTTGAAGCCCATGGATTTGCTGGCGCTGGCAGCAGCTCCGATAGCGATTGTGAGTATGCTGCTGTTGCTTTCGTTTGGAACATCGGTAGGTGTGGACAAGCTGACCCTGTGGCTGGCCCAATGCCCGCTGACACTCGGTTCGAAGTGGCTCCCATTTGTAACTGCGGATGTTCTGTGTCTGCTTTCGGCTGCCCTTGTGGCATTGCTGCTGGGCTGGCGGCTGGACATCGACGAGTTTTCGATGCATGCGTTTTACAGGAATCGGCTGTCGCGCTGTTATCTGGGGGCAACGGTGCCCGGAAGGCGGCAGCCCGATCCGTTTACGGGGTTTGACGATCGCAGCGAAGTGGTGGGCTGGGACGGGAAGTTACGGGAGCCTACACCGCGCTTGCGGGATCTGCTGCCAGTCGGTTATCAAAGGCAGCCCGATAGGAAAGGGAAGTACGACGGTCCCTTTCCGATCTTTTGCGCCACGCTGAACCTGACTACCGGAGAGGACCTTGCGACGCAGGAGCGGAAGGGGACGAGCTTTGCCTTTACGCCATTGCTGTCAGGCTACAGCGTAGGGTGGACGGATGGGGAGCGGGACGGGAAAGTGAGTTATAACGGCTATGTCCCCACCGATGAGTATGCTTATCGGGGCGGGGGCATTCATCTTGATTCGGCGGTTGCCATATCGGGGGCGGCGCTGAATCCCAATCAGGGTTATAACAGCAATCCGGCCTTGGCGTTCTTGATGACATTCTTCAATGTGCGGCTTGGTTGGTGGATATCGAATCCGCGGAAGACGGATGTGTGGCCCGCGGCCAGTGGCCGGTCAACTCCGGCATTTGGCCTTTCTTACCTCTTCAGGGAGTTGTTCGGAGCTGTGGGCGATGACGCGCCCTATGTGAATCTGAGCGACGGCGGCCATTTTGAGAATATGGGACTGTATGAACTGGTGCGGCGGCGGTGCACTTACATTGTCGTTTGCGATGCGGAAGAAGATTCTGAGATGCAGTTTGGGGGGATGGGCGGGGCGATCACCAAGTGCAGAGCGGATTTTGGGGCGGAGATCGACCTCGATTTGCGGCCGTTGCAGAAGCAGGAGGATACGGGTTACAGCAAGGCGCATTGCGTGGTGGGAACAATCCGCTATCCTCCGCCACGGGGAGCGGGGACCACGGCCGCGGTGGCGACGGCGTGCGGGTGCCTGGGGGAAGAGGGCGCCGACAAGTACACGGGTGTGATTGTGTATATGAAGTCGTCGCTGGTGGGGGATGAGCCGGCGGATTTGCTTGCGCATCAGTTGAAGAGTACACAGTTTCCGCAGGATTCGACGGCCAACCAGTGGTTTACCGAGACGCTATTCGAGGCTTATCGGAGGCTGGGTCACCATATCGCCATGACGGCGATCCAGCCGGCGCTTTCGCCCACGGCGACAAAGGTCAAAGACCGGGCGGATATACCCGACTTGTTTGACCGGATGTATTCAATCTGGTATCCGCGCACGCCGGAGATGGAGAAGTATCATGCGGACCATATAAGCCGGTATGAGGGGATTCTGAAGGAGCTGCGGGAGCGCAAGGAGCTGGTTGGGCTGGAGGAACGGCTGAACGACCAGCGTAAAACGGGTGACCTTCCGCAGAAGCCGATTCCAGGCGGCGTTCCAAGCGCAAGCGCCCGTCCGTATGTGGAATGGAATCCGCCGCAGGAGCCGCCGGAAAGCGGATTGTATGCGGCGCAGTTTGCCATTGCGCTGATCGACCTTATGTATTCCATCTATACGGATTCGCAGTTGGCATTCCCCGATAACCGGATTTCTCCGCACGCGCAGTGGTGGATATGCCTGTTCCGGCGATGGTGCCGGGTGGATTTGGTCCAGGAGACCTGGGCAACGCACGAACTGGTGTATTCGAGTGAGTTCGGGTTGTTTGCCAGGCGGGAGCTGGGGTTGCCATAGCGCGAGGCTCCGGCAGCGTCAAGAACCCGGTGCAGTTGACAAGGGAGACGGGCTTCGTGTACTTTGTAATGCAAAGTGAAAGCGGCATGAACGATCTGAACAAGGCGCTGGGCGACATCGGCAGTATCCGCAGGCAGGTTGCCCATAGTACAGAGTTCCGCGGCTACGGCCCCGCAACTCTTGCCGGCACGGGCGCTTTTGCTATGGCGGCCGCCGGGGCTCAGGCGCTGTGGCTGCCCGATCCGGCAAATCATATGCCGGCCTACCTGAGCATCTGGATCTGGACCGCGGTCTTTTCGGCCGCCTTGATTGGAACCGAGATGTACGCGCGCACACGCCGCGTTCATTCGGGCATGGCGGATGCGATGATTCGCATGGCCGTGGAACAGTTTCTACCGTCGGCGGGCGCGGGCGCGCTGGTGACGGTAGTGCTCGTGCGCTGCGTTCCGGCGGCGGTTTGGATGCTTCCCGGACTCTGGCAGATCATCTTCAGCCTGGGTGTGTTTTCGTCATGCCGTTTTCTGCCGCGCGCTATGGTCGCAGCGGGAGCGTGGTACCTGCTGACGGGCCTGACCTCGCTCTCGCTGGCCGGCAGCCGGGCGCTTTCTCCATGGGCCATGGGCATTCCGTATGGAGCGGGGCAGATGCTGGTGGCGGGGATTCTGTTGTTTGCCGCGCGGGAGGACAGGGATGAAAGCTAAGGCCCAGACCAAGGCTCAGGGCAGCGAAGGACGCTTTGCCTATGAAGGTCTGAATCGCGTGATTCATGAGCGCGCGCGCCTCAGTGTGCTGACCTCCCTGATTACGAATCCGAAGGGATTGGCCTTCGGCGATCTCAAGCAGCTTTGCGCTCTTACCGACGGCAACCTGAACCGGCATTTGCGCGTGCTGGAAGAAGGAAGGTTGGTTGAGATCGTAAAGAAGACCGACCGCAATCGTCCGCTGACGGTCTGCCGCATCACAGCTTTTGGCAAGGCGCGCTACATGGAGTACCTTTCCACGCTGGAGCAGGTGGTTCGGGATGCGGCGAAGGTAGCCGAAAGTGGGCCGGCGTCCGGCCCGCTGCATGGCTTGGCGCCATCCCGGGCCTGAGCTTTTTTTTATGAGTTAACTTTGTAATGCAAAGTGAAATGCACAAGGGATTGTATGTGGCCATCATCATGGACGGCAATGGCCGCTGGGCAACGCGGCGCGGACTGCCGCGAGTGGCTGGTCATCGGGCCGGAGTGGCCGCCGCGCGGCGGATTGTGGAACACGCGCCGGACGCGGGCATCCGGCAGCTTACCCTTTACGCGTTCTCATCGGATAACTGGCGCCGGCCGCCCGACGAGGTGAAGAGCATTTTCTGGCTGCTGAGGGCCTCTCTGCGCCTGGAGACGGAGAGACTCAGGCAGCGCGGCGCACGGCTGGAGGCGATCGGACGGCGCGACCGGCTGCCGGGTCCGCTGCTGCGCGAGATCGAGCGGGCGGAACGCGTAACGGCCGCGGGACGCCGGCTCCATCTGCGCGTGGCCATCGACTACTCGTCGCGAGATGCCATTGCGCGCGCCGCCGCCGGCGTTGCCGGCGCGCTTTCACCGGAGCGGGCGCCCTCGGCAGAGCTGATGGGACGCATGCTTGCGCGGGCTCTGACGGCGGAGAGCGGTGAGGTGGATTTGCTGATTCGCACCGGCGGCGAGAAACGTCTTTCGGACTTCCTGCTGTGGGAGTCGGCGTATGCCGAACTCGTGTTTACCGATCGCATGTGGCCGGACTTCGACGCCGCCGATCTGGATGCCGCACTGGGAGAATTCAACCGCAGGGAACGGCGTTTTGGCGGCGTTCCCGAAGCCGCTTTGCTCTCCACAGTGTTATCGGCGGGAGGCGCGTGATGATATTCCCGGTTTCACGTCTGCTCACCGGCAGGCGCCCCATTCAAGTCAAATTCATTCTGCCCGCCCTGACTGAGGCGACCAGCCCTTACTGGCGTCCGATCAAGTATTCGCTGTTTCCGCCGCTGGGGCTGGCCACGCTGGCCGCATATCTGTCTCCGGATGACCGCGCGGTCATTGTGGATGAACATGTGGAGCCGCTGGCCATCGACGATGAGCCGGACGTGGTTGTCATCCAGGTTTACATCACCAACTCGTACCGCGCGTACAAGATTGCCGACCATTACCGGAGCAAAGGCGTGTTTGTCTGTCTCGGAGGGCTGCATGTTACCTCGCTTCCAGCGGAGGCTGCCGCGCATGCCGACGCCATCTTTCTGGGGCCCGGAGAACAGACCTTCCCGGAGTTTCTAAAGAACTTTCGAGCGGGGGGCCCGCGGCGCGTTTACACCTCCGCGGGGGGGCGCACGCTGGAGGGTCTTCCGCCGGTGCGCCGCGATCTCATCCGGCGCAACTACTATCTCGTGCCTAACTCCATCGTGGTGACGCGCGGATGCCCGCAGCATTGCGACTTCTGTTACAAGGATGCGTTCTTTCAGGGAGGGCAGGGATTCTACACACAGCGGGTGGACGATGCGCTGGCGGAGATTGACCGGCTGCCGGGACGCCATCTCTATTTTCTCGACGATCATCTGCTCGGCGACCGGCGTTTTGCCGAAGCGCTGTTTGATGGCATGAAGGGCATGGGGCGGCTGTTTCAGGGCGCCGCGACGGTGGATTCCATCTTGCGCGGCGACCTGATCGAGCGTGCGGCGGAGACGGGGCTGCGCAGCATCTTCGTCGGCTTTGAAACCCTCACGCCGGAGAACCTGAGGCGCAGCAACAAGCGCCAGAACCTTGGCCGCGACTACAAGGCTGTAGCCGGCCGCTTGCATTCGCTAGGCATCATGATCAACGGCAGCTTTGTCTTCGGCATGGATGATGACGGCGAAGACGTCTTCCGGCGCACGGTGGATTGGGCTATCGAGCAAGGCATAACCACGGCGACCTTTCATATTCAAACGCCGTATCCCGGCACGCAGCTGCATGCCCGCATGGTGCGCGAAGGGCGCATCCTGACCGCCGACTGGAATCTTTACGACACCAGACATGTCGTCTATCGCCCGGCGCGACTCGAGTCCGAAACCCTGAAGGCGGGGTACGACTGGGCGTATCGCGAGTTCTATAGTTGGAATTCCATCGCCCGCGCCTCGCTGCATCACGGAACGTTGAAGCAACAGGCGAAACACTTCTTCTATGCCTCCGGCTGGAAGAAGTTCGAGCCGCTCTGGGATCTGATGATCCGGGCCCGGCAACTTACACGGGCAACGCCGCTGCTGGAGGGCGTGCTCTCGCGTGTGACCCGTGCGCACGCAAGACAGCGCCAAGAACACGGAGCTGGGAGCTTGTCTGTAACACCTCCCCGTGACGGGCAGGTCATAGCTTTCGAGCCTGCGCCGGAGTCATCCCGCTGGCTCTGATCGCCGGGCATATTCGCGGCATCCCGGTCGCGTGGCGGCTCTTGGACTGCAGCTTTGCAGTCTTCGGCGCCGTCCCGCTCTTAATCTGCCGGCGATCGATCCTGGCGCTCGAACGCCTGCAAGCTTGAGCAGTGGGATTCATCTTGTGTCCCGTGAACTCCAGGTCCAAACGTGATTTGCGGCACAGACATGCCTGTCACGGCGCGCCAAGCATAGACCGGGAGAGTACTCACCGGAAAGCACTGATCCTTCTATCGATGATCGCTATCCGGGATGGAGCCCAGTCCGAAGGAGATGCCCATGAGCAGGAAAGCCGGCCTTCTGACGCGGCGGCAGTTTGTGGCCGCCGGCGCCCTGGGAGGCGCGGCCATGGCCGTCGGTTGCTCGCCCGGCAAGCATGGAAATTGGGAGTTCCTGAGCAAGGACCAGGCCAGGACGCTGGCGGCGATCTGCGATCGGATCATCCCCGCGGACGATTTCCCCAGCGCCTCTCAGGCTGGAGTGCTCAACTACATCGACCGTCAACTGGTCCGCCACTTCCGGCGTCATCAGGAGGCTTACCGGAGTGGTTTGGAGCAGGCTCAGGCGATGAGCCGGAAGCGATTCGGCCAGGATTTGGACCTGCTCTCGCAGCAGCAACAACTGGAGATTGTCAGCGATCTCTCCGAGCAGGATCGGGACTTCTTCGAACTGGTGCGCAGCCACACCCTCGAAGGTTACTATGGCTCGCCGCGCCACGGAGGCAATCGCGACGCCGTGAGCTGGCGGATGCTGGGACTGCCTGAGCCGCCGCCGCTGGGCCGAGCGCAATACGACCTGAGAAAGGGCTCGCCGTCATGAAGCGGGTGAATGCGGTTGTGGTCGGAGCCGGGGCCGCGGGCGGCATCGTCGCCAAGGAGCTTGCCGTTGCGGGGCTGAGCGTCGTCCTGCTGGAGCGCGGCAAATGGTACACGGCATACGATTGCCGCAAGGACGACCTGCGCAACCAGCGCACCACCGTGTTGGGCAATGCGTTTGGGCCGGAGGACTAAGGCAATCCGCGCGTGTGGGTCGATCCCAAGGGCGCGGCGCACAGCGTGCTTCCCAGCGAGGGCAGCTACCAGAACGACGCCGCCTGCGTGGGCGGCGGAACGCTGAGCTACGGCGCGCAGGCCTGGCGCTATCTGCCCCAGGACTTCCGCATGCGCTCGACCTACGGCGCGCCGGCGGGAAGCTCTCTGGAAGATTGGCCCATCTCTTACGACGACCTGGAGCCGTTCTACGAGAAGGCTGAATACGAGATCGGCATCTCAGGCGACTACTCGGGCACGCCATTTCATGGCCCGCGCCAGCGACCTCTGCCCATGCCGCCGCTGCCGCCCGGCCGCGAGTTCGCCATTCTGGAGCCGGCGGCAAGGCGGCTGGGATTGCATCCGTTTCACATTCCCATGGCCCGCAACAGTGTGCCCTACAACGGGCGCGGCCCGTGCATGCGCTGCCGGTGGTGCTGTGGATTCGCCTGCGAGGTGGACGCGAAGAACGGCTCGCAGAACACGGTGATCCCCATCGCGCTCAACACCGGCAACTGCGAGCTGCGCACCGAGTGCATGGCAAGCGAGATCCTCACCGACGAGCGGGGACGCGCGCGCGGCGTTTCCTACTTCGACGCGAGAGGACGATTGCAGGAGCAGCTTTCCGATCTGGTTGTGGTCTCCGGCTGCGCAACAGAGTCGGCCCGCCTGCTCTTGAATTCCAAGAGCCGCCTGTTTCCCGATGGCCTCGGCAATCGCCACGATCAGGTGGGCCGCCATCTGCAGGGCCATCACTATACCGGCGCCGTGGGCTACTTCGACTTCGATACCTACGACGACGTGGGTCCAGGGGCAACCATTGCCATCAGCGATTACAACCACGGCACTCCCGGCCTGTGCGGCGGAGGCATGCTGGCCAACGAGTTCATCCGCCTGCCGATTCACATGATCGACCGGCTGCCCGCGAAGGCGCCGCGCTGGGGCCTGGGCCACAAGCAGGCCATGCGCGACTGGCACAAGCGCAGCATCGTCATCATGGGGCCGACCCAGCAGATTCCCACGGCGGACGGCCGGGTTACGCTCGATCCAACCGTGCGGGACAAGTGGGGGCTGCCGGTGGTGCGCCTGTCGGGAAACGTGCATCCCCACACCTTCGAGATCGGCGAAGTGCAGGCCAAGCGCGCTGAAGCGTGGCTGAAGGAAGCTGGAGCGATCGACACCGCGCTGATGAGTTACAAGGCCGAGCTGGTTTCGGCCGGTCAGCACCAGGCCGGCACCTGCCGCATGGGCAGCGATCCGCAAAGTTCGGTCGTGGACCGGAACTGCCGGATTCACGACGTGGACAATGTCTTCGTGATCGACTCCAGCGTGCATGTAACCAACGGAGGCTTCAACCCGGTGCTGACCATCATGGCCATCGCCTACTTTGCCTCCGGCGAGTTGGTTCGCAACTGGAAGGGCACGGGATTCCGGTCATGAAGCGATTCCTGCGGAATGCGGCCATCGTTATCGTCTCCCTGGCGATTGTTGCCGGCGCCGGCATCTATGGCGCGTCGTGGTATTACACCTCGCCCAGCGGGAACGGCTGCGCGAGATGCCACGAGATGGCCTCGTTTGTTGACGCCATGCATGGCTCTCCGCACCGCAACGTGGGCTGCATGGATTGCCACCAGGCAAGCCTGGCGGCCAAGCTGCGCCACATCCGGGTCCATTTGACCGGCCCAATGCCTGAAGCCATACGGCTGCGCGATGTGGACGTGCTGGAGATGACGCCGAACTGCGAAAAGTGCCACCGGCACGAATATGCCTCCTGGCATGCCGGCCCGCACAGCGCCACCTACGGCCAGATCTTTTTGAACCCGAAGCAGAACTCCCAGCAACATCTGATGGACGATTGCCTGCGCTGCCACGGAATGCACTTCAACGGCTCCGTTCGTGATCTGGTTCAGCCGCTGAATACGGCGGGACCATGGCATCTGATTCGCTCGGGCTTTGCCGATCAACCGGCGATTCCCTGCCAGACGTGCCATTGGATTCACCGGGCGGGCGCGCCTGAAACGAGGCCCGCCGCGCGCATATCGGTGGCGGGCGCGGCCGTTCACGATTGGCTGGCCTTCTATGACCGGCGGGAGGCCATGCACTTTGCCGCGGCAGCTCTTTCCATTCCACAACTGCACGATGGGGCCCGGGTGGTGAAGGCGAGTCAGGACGAACGCCAGGCGATCTGCTACCAATGCCACGCCCCGCGACAGTCCGAAGCGGGCACGGTGGCGGCGGCGAGCGACTGGGGTCCGCAGGTGGGCTCCGGCGACGATCGCACGCCGATTGGAGTGCATGAGGGCCTGAGCTGTTTCTCATGCCACGGCGGCCACAATGAGAATGCGCGGGCATCGTGCAAGACGTGCCACCCGCAGATGTCTCACTGCGGGCTCGACGTGGAGAAGATGGATACCACCTATGCCAGCGCGTCCAGCCCGCACAACATTCACTGGATCAAATGCGCGGATTGCCATCGACACGGCATCCCGGCGGTGAAGACGCAGGCACGGGCCAAGCAGTAACTGCCGACCGGCCGACGGATGGAGCGAGGCTGGCCGTTTTCCTGCTGTCCAGGCTTCCTCGCCGGCCCGGGCCCGCTTCGCGCCTTTTTCGCGCGGCCGCCGTTTGCCGCTTGACAAGGGTTGGAGTAAACCCATTTACTTATGGGCGAACGTCCAAAGGCTCCATGGACGACTTCACCCCTTTCAGGTGACGCAATGCTCGGAATGGTTCCCGCCTACCTGGCCGCCGGCTCTCTCGGTTCCCTGCCCTCATTTCTGGCTCTCAGCGCAGCGCCTCTGGCGCGTCTGCGCCCCCTCGACATTGCCGTAATCGCCATTTACTTCGGCATGGTCATATGGATCGGCTTTTATCTCAAGGGGCGCTCCAACACCGGCGAAGAGTTCTTTATGGCCGGCCGCGAGATGACCGCCTGGATCGCGGGTTTGAGCTTCGTCTCGGCCAACCTTGGCTCGCTAGAGCTGATGGGTTGGGCCGGCTCGGCTTATCAGTACGGCATTCTCGCCACCCACTGGTACTGGGTGGGCGCCATTCCCGCCATGCTCTTCCTCGGCCTGGTGATGATGCCTTTCTACTATGTGTCGAAGACGCACTCGGTCCCCGGCTATCTGAACCTGCGCTACGGCGAGCACGCCCGCGTTCTGGCCGCAATCTCCTTCGCCCTGGAGATGATCCTGATGAGCGGCG
>Ga0187867_10000251_pt1 | contig 48918 bp, 43 predicted proteins | sample June2016WEW_13_1_FD_132976 | JGI IMG/M metagenome (GOLD analysis project Ga0187867, IMG submission 132976) | Peatland microbial communities from SPRUCE experiment site at the Marcell Experimental Forest, Minnesota, USA - June2016WEW_13_10 | ecosystem: Environmental > Terrestrial > Soil >...
CACCGAGGAGAGGCGAGCGCTGCAGATGGTCTTTCAGGACCCCTACTCGTCCCTCAATCCCCGTATGAGCGTCCGCCACGTGCTGAGCGAGCTACTGCGAGTCCACCGACTCGTGCCACCAGGCGGGATCGAGGACCGGTGCAGGGAATTGATGGGCCTTGTCGGCCTGCCGCCCGATGCGCTCGGCGGCTTGCCCGGGCAGTTCTCCGGGGGTCAGCGACAGCGCATCGCCATCGCCCGGGCGCTCGCAGTCGAGCCGCGGGTCATCATCGCCGACGAGCCGGTCTCCGCCCTAGACGTCTCGGTGCAGGCCACGGTCCTGCGGCTCTTCGAGGACCTCGGCAGCCGTCTCGGGCTCACGATCGTCTTCATCTCGCACAACCTCGCCGTCGTGCGCCACTTGAGTAGCCGCGTGGTGGTCATGTACCTGGGCAGGGTCGTGGAGGAGGGCAACCGTGAGTCGGTCTTCTCCGACCCGCGGCATCCATACACCCACGCCCTGCTCGAGGCCGCGCCCCGCTTGCACCAGACCGAGCTCGTCCAGCCCGTGGTGAAAGGGGAGCCTCCGAGCCCGATCGACATCCCCACGGGCTGCTCGTTCCATCCCCGATGCCCTCGCGCCGAGGACCTGTGCTGCCGGGAAAGGCCACCCCTCGAACAAGTCGACATCGGGGAGAGCCACCTGGCGGCGTGCCATTTCCGCAAAGAACGCTTTGCCGACTTTGCTCGTCAAGCTTCTCCCGGCCGCTCGGAGGACCTTTGAACGACCCGTACGACAAGCCGAGCCCGGCCAACCCGCTGCTCGACCCTCCTGCGATTGCGCCCGCCCGTTTCGAACGGCTGGGACTTGACATCGCTCGCCTGTTCGAGACCAGCCGCGATGTCGTGCTTCCCCAAGCCGAGGCAGTCCTACCCCTCGAGGCCGCCGCCCGGGGCCTGGGCCGGCCCGGGGTCACCGCCCTCAACCTCGACACGAGCCCGTATGGAGTCGCCTTCGGGCGCTGGCTGGGCGAAACCGGGGCAGAGGTCGTCGGGGTCGCCGCCCCCGCGCCCTTTGAGGCCGTCAAGCCGGAGGCGGTCGAAAGAGCCATCAAGGAGAACCCCGAGATATCGATCGTGAGCTTCGTGCACGTCGAGGCAGCCAGCGGCGTCCGCAACGACGCCGCGGCGATCACGGCCCTTGCCCGCGAGCACGGCGCCCTCGTGGTCATCGACGTCGTCGCTTCGATCGGGGCGCACCAGGTCACCCTCGACGCCTGGGGTGCCGACGTGGCCGTCATCGGGCCGCAAAAGGCCCTGGCAGGGCCCGCCGGGATCTCGGTCGCGGCTATCAGCGATCGCGCCTGGCGGGCGATGTCAGACAACCCGGGCGCACCGAGGGGCTCGCTTCTCTCCTTGCTCGACTGGAAGGAGCGCTGGCTCGACACCGACAAGAGCGCCATTCCGGGAACGCCGGCGCCACTCGAGATCATCGCTCTCGAAGCGGCTATCGAGCGCGTCTTCAATGAGGGTCTGGGGCTGGTGCAGGGACGACACGAAGCGGCTGCGGCGGCCAGCCGGTCCGGGGCGCGGGCGCTCGGCCTCACCCCTTATGTGGCCGACTCCGACGCCGCCGTAGTGGCGACAACTCTTCGCGCGCCTGAAGGCAGCGACGCCCGCTCCTTGGTCGAACAAGCGAGGGCGGGCCGTCAAGTCGCCATCTCGCCCGGCTTCGGTGAGCTTGCCGCGGCCGTGATACGGGTCGACCACACGGGCCAGCGCGCCCGGCTCGATGTCGTCCTCGAAGCTCTCGAAGCCCTCGGGCGCAGCCTCGCCAGCTCGGCTCAGCTGCGCGGCTCGGTTCCGGCCGCGCTCGAGGCCGCAGAAAGGGCCTGGGCGCTCTCGCCAGGGCCAGGCGCTGTCTAGGTCCCTGAAGCCCCGGGCCGCCCGGCTCGTCGGCACAGGGCCGCACTATCGGCGCTCTGCGTCGACGAGCCGAGCAGCGTTCCCGCCAGCGATGTCCTGGCCGAGCGGCCGGCCATAGGCAGCCGAGCGCTCCGCCACGTCGAAGAGCTTTGCCTGCCACCCGTGCGAGCCGAGCCACTCGACCGCCTGCTCGGCGTGAGCCGAACGGAAGAGCGCGAGGTAGTCTTCCGGGCCGTCTGGAGCCTCCCGATGGGCCTCCCGCCACGAGTTGAGGCGCCTCGCGCTCGCGAGGGTGAGACCGAGCCGGCTGCCCGGTGGCGAGAGCTCGGCCGCGCGCACGACGAGAGAATCGCTCGTCGTCGGCGACAGGTAGGCGAGCAGCCCCTCGGCGATCCATACGACCGCCGAACCGGACGCAAAGCCTGCTCTTAGAAGGGGCCCGCTCCAGTCCTCGGAGAGATCGACTGGCACGCTGATGCGTACACATGCCGGTTGCCAGCCCTCGGCCTCGATCACAGCATGTTTGAACTCCAGCACGCCCTTGAGATCTAGCTCGAAGAGCCTGACCGCCTCCGGCCAGGCCAAGCGGAAGGCACGGGCGTCAAGGCCGGCGCCGAGGATGACGACCTGACGGGCCCCACCGGCACAGGCCTCGAGGAGGAGATCGTCGAGGAAACGGGTCCGGACATTGATCCAGGCGACCAGGGCCGCCCTGCGACCCTCGCCGAGGTCGTCCGCCCAGCGAGTCGACCCGGCCGCGCGCACAAAGCCGGCAGCGAACGGATCGGCAAAGAGCCGGTCGGCCCGGGCCGTCTCGGCGGCGCGGGCGGCGGCGACGCCGAAGGCCGTCAGCGAAACCTCAGGCAGCACCGGCAAGGCCGCTCGCGCAGCTCGTCAAAGGTCGTATGCAGTCGGGTGCTTAGGCTGGTACACGAGCAGCTCTCCCGCGCCGGGCACAACGAGAGCGGTGGTCAGCCCGAACCCGTCGTCTCTCACGGGCCGGGAGAACGTGGCACCTTTCGCAGTCAGCTCTGCGACCGTCTCGTCGATGTCATCGCAAACGAGAGAGATCTCGTGGTGCTGGGGGGTCGACCAAGCCTCTCCGCCGTGCTCGCCCGAGGTCGGGTGAATCCCGAGCTCGGAGGGCCCTGTCTTGAAGATGAGCCATCCACCGTGGGTGTCTAGGTTCGGCCAGCCGAGGACGTCTTTGAAAAACGTCCGGGCGGCCTCGGCATCGTCGGCGTAGATCAGGTTGTGAACCGCAGTGATCATCGCGTCACGGTAGACCACCCGCACGCCGCTTGTGCGGGAAACCCGTTGCTAACAAGACCACCAGGACCGAAATGCCGCCCCTGTTCGGATGCGCTTGAGCCTTGAGCCAAAGGGGTAAAGTCGTTGGTGGTTCCCCGAGTGGAATCAGGAAGGGGGGCTCGAACATAAGCGTACGAGACAAATTCCTATGCATCGCAAGCGGTGACCCAAAGCTCGGGGGCACCTCTTAGAACCTGAGGCTGGCGCTCAGGATGTGGACGGTGACGAGAATGCGCCGGTCGGGGCATTTCCGCAGCGGTCAGAGCACACAAAGCTCGCCTGAGGCCTCAAGCTCCCGGAGACTTAACGGCCCTCTTGGGATGCAGACAATTGAACAGACTGGTGCCCGCTCCCCGCAAAAAGGGGCGGGCACTTTCCGTGCCGGCGCCTGCGGTGAGTGCTTAGCCCTCAGGATCGGACAGGGTTGGCGATGCGGGACGGGTCCCTTTCGGGACGTAATCGAAAAACCGCTCCGTCTCTCCGTTCGCGGTCCACTCGGCGCGAAGCCGCGTCCGCCGCTCGACGCGACGTAGTGCGGACAAGAGAAACCGGTTGAGCTCGCGCGCGTCCGCCCCCCTCATCCAGCCATCGACGTGGAACCCCTCTGCTGTCTCCGTGACGCTGCCATCTATGAGGTCCTCGAGCAGAGACACGATGGCAGCCGGGTTGTCCGAGCTGACATCGGCGATGAGGTGAAAAGCGGTTTCGGTCACGTCGCAAGTCTGCCAGCTCAGCGTCGAGGTCCCCAGGGTTAGACGTCCGCAGCCTGCCGCGCTTTGGCGCCTTTCCCACAAAACCGGGGGGCGGAGCGGCCCACCGGGCGGAAAAGTTCCGGTCAGGATGACCCCGAAGCGATGAGTCCGTCCCTGGGCATCTGCTCTATTGCAACACCTGACCGCTTGCAAGACGGCGGGACCGGCGCCGAAGGTTCCTCGACCCTCCCGCAGGATAGGACAGATGATAAAAACAAGGGCGTGAGCCGGAGCCGATGGTCTTTGTGGTCCGAGGACTCGTTTCTCTCGATCGGCTCGAAGGGCTCCGTCTTGTCGATCGGTTCGATCGGCTCGGCCTGCTCGATCGGTTCGATCGGTTCGGCCTGCTCGATCGGTTCGATCGGCAGCTTCTTCTCGGCCTTCTCAGCTCTTTCTGCTGGGTCTGTTTTTTCGCTGCTCTCGGCAGGGTCCCGTTTCTCGGCCCTTTCGGCGGGTTCGCGCTCTTCTGCCTCGATCGATAGGTCCGAAGAACAACCGCGGCTAATCTCGAACTGAGCGTAAGTGGATGGAAACGACCCCCGAACAGCCAGATATGGCCGCGCCAGTGCCTGCCGCCCCGGCGAGCCTGCGCGCTGACGCACCGCTGCTCAACGGCTACCTGAGCTTCCTCGAGTCGCATCCAACCCCTTTCACGACCCCTGGGCACAAGGGACGGGCCGGCACGCTCGACAAGGACCTCGCAGCAGTGGTGGCGGGCGACATCCCCCTCTACGGCGGGGTCGACACCGTCAAGTCGGCGCATGGTCTCCTCGCCTCGGCCCAGGAGCGTTCCGCGAAGCTGTACGGCGCGGACTGGTGCCGTTACTCCTCGGGAGGCTCCACTCACACCAACCAGGCGCTCTGCCTCGCCCTCGGCCGTCCGGGCGACAAGGTCGTCGTGACCCGCTCCCTGCACCGGTCACTTCTCCTCGGCATGGTGATGGCGGACCTCGAGCCCTGCTGGCTGCCGACGAAGATCGACCCGACCACCGACATGCCGCTCGGGGTCGCCGTCGCAGACGTCGAAAGGACGCTGAAGGCCAACGCTGACGCCCGGGCCGTGCTCGTCACGGAGCCCGGCTACCTGGGCACTCTTTCCGACCTCGCAGACATCATCGAGGTTGCCCACGGCTACGACGTGCCCGTCATCGTTGACCAGGCCTGGGGAGCGCACTTCGGTCACCATCCCGAACTGCCGCCCAATGCCATGGCTCTCGGGGCGGACGCCATGGTGACGAGCATCCATAAGCTTCTGCCTGGATACACCCAGGCGAGCCTGGTCTGCGCCCGCACCCTGCGGCTCGACGCGGACAGGCTGGACTGGGGCTTCGAAGCCGGCGCCACCACGAGCGCGGCCGGGGCGGTGCTGGCGAGCATCGACGCCTGCCGGGCACTAATGGAAGCCCGCGGCCCAGAGCTGCTGGAAGGTGTCATCCGCAATGTCGCCAATGCCCGGCGGCGCCTGCGCGAGGAGGTGCCGGGGCTCAAGGTCCCCGACGAGCACTTTTTCCCACCTGGTCGCTTCGACACGACGCGCCTCGTGCTGTTGCTCTCAGGCGTAGGAGCGAACGGTGTCGAGATCGAACGCAAGCTCGTCGAACAGGGAATCCCCCTGGAGCTGGCCGATCGTGACACGATCGTGGCAATCGTCACTGTTGCGGACGACGAGTCCACCTTGGACAAGCTCGTGAGCGCTCTCGTCCCCGCCATACGAGAGAGCGCGGGCCCACCTCGCCCGCCCTCGGTCGCGTTGAGCTGGGACGTCCAGCCCGTGTACGCCATGAGCCCGCGGGCGGCCTTCTTCTCCGCCCATGAGTCGGTCCCTGCCGACCTTGCCGTCGGCCGTGTCTCGGCCGAGCTGATCGCTCCCTACCCGCCCGGCATCCCGGTGCTGGCGCCGGGCGAGCTCGTCACTGAGGCTCTCCTCGCCGGCTTGCGAGCGGTCGCCGCCGACGGGGTACGCGTCGCCTATGCGTCGGACCCGACCTTGTCGAGGCTCGAGGTCGTCCGAGCCTGACTCAGCAGGTGACCGCCGTCGCCGAGCACCTCATTCGGCTTCGAGCAGGAGCGCCATGCCCTGCCCACTGCCCACGCACATCGTCGCGACACCACGCTGCAGTCCACGTCGACGCAGCTCGTGCAACAGCTTTACGACGAGGATGATCCCAGTCGCCCCGACCGGGTGGCCGAGGGCGATCGCCCCACCGTTGACGTTCACCTTGGCCTCGTCAAGCTTCAGCTCCCGGATCACGGCAATGGTGGAAGAGGCGAAAGCCTCGTTGAGCTCGAAGAGGTCGATGTCGGCGATATCGAGTCCGCCACGCTGCAACAACTTGCGGACAGCAGGAATCGGGCCAGTCCCGAACACGCTCGGCTCTACGCCCGCCGACGCCCAACCTGTCACGTAACCGTCCACGGCAAAGCGCCTGTCGCGTGCAACTGCTTCTGTGCTCAGGAGGAAGGCGGCAGCACCGTCGTTGATTCCAGACGAGTTCCCGGCTGTGACCGTGCCCCGGAGGTCGAACGCCGGCTTCAGCTTCGCGAGCGCCTCGGCCGTGATGCCTCGCCGCGGGTGCTCGTCGACCGAGAACCAGTTCGGTTCGACGGCCCTCGTCTCGCTGTTGATCGGCACGATGGCGTCAGCGAACCATCCGGCGTCTATGGCCGCCAGCGCCCTGCGCTGGCTCTCGACGGCGTAGAGGTCCTGGTTCTGGCGTGAGATCTTGTACTCGGCGGCCACCTTCTCCGCCATCGGGCCGGCATCGCCGAGGATGTAGTCGGCGAGGAAGTCGATGAGGACGCCATTGCCCAGCCGGTAGCCTCTGCGGGCTTTATCCAGCAAATACGGGGTGTTGCTCATGGACTCGGTCCCGACGGCCACCCCCACCTCGACGTCGTCACGCAGCAGATCCTGCGAAAGGCTCGTGATTGCCCGCAGGCCCGACGAGCAGTTCATGTTGATGCTGTAGTCGTCCGCCTCGACGGGGATGCCGGCCCTCAAAAGAACGTGCCGGGCCGGGTTGCCTCCCGGAGTGACTTGGATGTTCTCACCTAGCACGACCCGTTCCACCTCGGCGGGCTCGGCCCCGGCCCGTGTGAGGCATCCCTTCACCACCTCGGCACCGAGGTCCAATGATGAGATGTTCTGCAATGAGCCGCCGAACCGGCCGATAGCCGTGCGCGCACCACCACAAAGAGCTATTCGCTGTTCTGCCATTAGGTTTCCCACTTCTCCTTTGATTTCTAGTATGAAAGCCCTGTCACCACACCAATCCCCCGCCGACCTCGATCACCTGCCCTGTTATGTACTTGGCCTCGTCACTGCCCAAGAAGGCGACCAGGGCGGCGACATCACTCGGCTCGCCGGCATGACCGAGCGGTATCCGGGCCACGACCGAGTCCCACATCTCCGATGAGAGCGCTCGCGTCATGTCCGTCTCGATGAAGCCAGGGCAGATGGCGTTCGCCCTCACCGCGAAGCGACCACCCTCGCGCGCTGTGGTCAGCGTCAGGCCGACAAGGCCTGCCTTTGCGGCCGCGTAGTTCGCTTGCCCGAGGCTCCCGCGCCATGACAGCGACGAGATCCCGATGATGGAGCCGCCCCCAGGCTGTTGCCTCATGACCTGGAGGGCCTTGCGCGTGGCGTAGAACGTACCGGTCAAATCGACCGCCAACACCTCGTCCCACTGCTCATCGGTCATCTTGTGCAGCATGCCGTCGCGATTGATGCCCGCACAGTTCACAAGGATGTCGAGGCGGTCATAGCCCGTAACGGCCTTGTCCAGGAGTGCTTCCACATCCTGTTTCTTTGCAACATCACTGACAACTCCTTCTCCAGCCAGGCCGGAGTCGGATAACACAGCCGTGAGGGCAACGACGTTCTCAGCATTTACATCGCCGAAGACCACTGTGGCTCCGCCTCTTGCCAGACGCTCGACGATTGCTCTGCCAATCCCGCGGCCCCCACCAGTGACCACTGCCACCTTGTCCTTTAGCTCCATCAGCTTCCACTCCTGTCTTTTGTGTAGGGCGGGCTTGCCATTAGCCGGGGTGCCACGCTCACGTCGTCACAGGTCCGCCGTTAGCAGCATGCCACCGTCAATGACCAGCAATATGCCGGTTATATAGCCGGCGTCAGGGCCAATCAGAAAAGACACCGCTCCGGCCACCTCACTCGCCTCACCGGCACGGCCTAGCGGGACCGTCGAGATGACGTGCGAGAGGTACTCTTTTGAGGCTCCGCCACCCAGATTGGTGCCTATGAATCCGGGTCCCACCGCATTGACGGTGATGCGGTATGGGGCAAGCTCGCGGGCCAGGCTACGCGTCAACATGAGCAGGCCACCTTTGGAGGCGTCGTAGTCGGTGACTTCTGTGCCGGGTGCCACCGAATGGACGGAGGCAACGGTCACAATCCGACCCGGAGTGCCTTTGCGTACCATCTCCCGAGCGACCGCCTGTGTGCAGATAAACGAGCCAGTCAAATTGATGTCAATGGTTCGTCTCCACTGCTCGAGGGAAAGCTCGAGCAGGGGCGTGACCGAGAGGACTCCGGCGTTGCTCACCAACACGGCGATCTCCCCGGCACCCGCGGCGATGTCGGCCACCACGGCCTCGACTTTTTCGGCGTCGGTGACGTCGACCTGGAAGCTTCTCGTATTGACTCCGTGCGCCCTGTTGTGGACGAGCGTCTCAGTCGCCTCCAGGCCGCCTGCATCCACGTCGACGAGCGCGAGATCCCACTTCTCCTCGGAAAGCCGGAGAGCGACGGCGCGACCGATGCCCGAGCCGGCGCCTGTCACCATCGCCACTCCACGGCCGAGGCCCATGCGATCGGCGCTCATCTCGCCGCTCCTGTCTGTTCGCCCGACGGGGCGAGGTCTTGTCCGAGGACAGTTTCGCTCTGCCCGGGATCGGCGATGAGCTTGCAGTCCACGATCGCGATCCCGTCGGCCAGTGCGATCAAAGGGTTGACGTCTATGGCGAGAACTGTCGGCTCGGCGATCAGCTCCGCCACCGCCAAGATCGCGTTGACGATGGCGGGACGGTCGAGGTTACCGGCATCCTCTTTCGCACGGAGGAGGTTGGCACACGGCGAACCAGCCACGAGAGACTCGGCCTCAGAACGGCTGAGGGGCGCCAGCGCGACCGCTACCTGCCCGACCTCTTCGACACGCACACCGCCCAGGCCGAAAAGGACAATCGGTCCGAACTGTTGATCGCGTAGTCCGCCCAGGAAAAGCTCGAGGCCGCCTTCCACCATGGGTTGGACGAGGACCGCCTCGCAGGCGATATCCAGCTCTCGGGCTTTCGCCATGAGGGTCCAGAAGGCCTGCCGGACAGCTTGCTCGCTCTTAAGAGCGAGAGCGACACCCCCTATGCGGGCCCGGTGGGCCACATTGGCGTCCCACTTCAGCACGACCGGGTAGCCGAGCACGGCGGCCGCCGAGACGGCGGACTGCTCGTCGAGGGCCGTGACCGAGCTCCAGCCGGTCAGACCGGCGGCCTCGAGACGATCCAGGGCCGCGGCGTGCTCGAGCTGGACACCGTCTCTTCCTCCGAGGGCCAGCACGCTCGCGCCCGCCACGGTACCTACCGACCCTTCCTCAAATTCAGAAGCCGCTTTCGAGCTGAGCAGGTCCTTTCCGGTTCCGGCGTTGCCCCTTTTTAAAAGCAGGCTCACGGCCCGCATCGCCGAATGCAGCCCCATGAGGCAGGCCACACCGTTCTCCTCCAGATAGTCGCGCGCGACACTGTCCACGCTCCCAGTCGTCAAGGAGATGACCACGACGGTTTTGCCGGCCTCTATCCCCGCACGGTGCGCAGCTATGACACCGTCGACGAAGGCGGGAGCGCTCTGGGACGACTCGACCCAGCCGTTCTTGGCGTCGTAGGAGGCGACGAGCACGTCAACGTCGGGATCGAGCGCCATAACGCGCGCTGCGGCGTAGTGCGTCTTCGGGTCTCCCTCGAAGATGCCCGCCCCAGTCGTGTCCAAGGGATTCGCAACGGTCGCAAAGGACGGGAGCAACGCCTGCATCTGTGCCGTGGAGGTCTCACTCAACTCGGCCAGCTCGATCTCGTTCTCTTCGACGGCGTCGGCCAAGAGCAAGCGCTCTCCCCCCGAGGTCGTTATGACGCCCACGCGCCGGCCCTTTAGGTGCGGGCAGCGGCTGCCGAGCTCGATCAAGGCGAGCAGTTCCTCGAGATCTCTTGCCATGACGACACCCGCGCGCGAGAACAGGCCATCTTGGACGAGCGCCGAGCCCGCCAGGGCACCGGTGTGGGTGCGCGCGGCGCGACCTCCAAGCCTTGTACGCCCGGCTTTGAGGATGACGACGAGCTTGCCCGCCCCGTTGGCCGCCTTTACGGCCGACAAGACGGCGCGCCCGTCGTCGAAACCCTCGACGTAACAGGCGATGACTTCGACGACGGGTTTGGTGGCGAAGTACTCGACAAAGTCTGCAAGACCGAGGTCGGCCTGGTTGCCCATCGTCACAACGTGACTGAAGCTGATCCGCCGCTCGGCCGCCGCACCGGTGAGGGTGCACGCGAGAGCGCCGCTGTTGGACACGAGGGCGACATTGCCGAAGTGCTTCTGCTCCACGAGGGGACCGCTGTAGGGGGCAAAGCCATCGGCATAGTTCGCGAAGCCAAGACAGTTCGGGCCTACGAGCGACATCGAGCCGCGAGCGCTCATGAGGTCAGATTCGAGCTTCTCCCCGAGCTCGCCGACCTCCCGAAAACCAGCCGCCAACAGCACCGCTCCCGGGATGCCGAGCGCCGAAGCCTCGCGCACGATCTCGACCGTGGCGCGCTGATTCACGGCGACGACGATCATCTCCGGCGTCTCTGGCAGTTCCCCGAGACTCGCAAAGGCGGGCACGCCGGCCACGACACGATGCGACCTGTTGACGAGGAACACCGAGCCTTTGAAGCCGGCCGTGGCGAGGTTACGAACCACGTTGCGACCCGGGCCCGGGGCATCCGAGGCCCCGACGACCGCGACGGACCGCGCTTCGACGAGCCTTGTCACGCGATCGAGGCTGCTGTGTCCGGCCGGGACCGCTTTTTCAGGGCCCATGGTCACCTACACACCATTCCCCCGCTGACCCCGAACACGCGGCCGGTTATGTACCCCGCTCCCTCTGACAAAAGGAAGCTGATCGTGGCCGCCACTTCCTCGGGTCGCCCGTAGCGGCGGAGGGGAATCTTCGTCAGCTCATGGGCCCGAATCTCATCGCTGTCGCCCGCTGTCATCGGCGTGTCGACGAGTCCGGGCGCGACTACGTTCACCGTGATGCCTGACTCGGCCGTCTCTAGGGCGAGCGACATGCTGTAGCCGATCAAGGCGGCCTTCGCCGCGCAGTAATGGCTGAACCCGATGGAGCCGACCTCGGCACAGTAAGACGAGATGTTCACGATGCGCCCGAAACCGGCCTGTTCCATGCCGTCGAGCGTGGCAAGCACGCAATGCACCGCCCCGATCAAGTGCACATCCAGCATCTCGCGCCAGTCATCGACCGGAATGTCCCGAAACAGTCTCTTCGCGCTCCCGATGCCCGCGTTGTTGACCACTGCGAGAACTGGGCCTAGTCGGGACGCGTCCTTCACGGCTTCTTGGACGTCTTTGAGCGAGGTGACATCAACACAGTAGGTAGCGATTCGCTTTGCCCACTGTTCGGTCTCGGCTCTAAAGGCGTCGAGACGAACCTCGTCCCGGTCGCAAGCGGCCACATTCCAGCCTGACTCGACAAGGGCCATGACGTCGGCCTTCCCCATTCCGCCAGCGGCGCCGGTCACGAGCGCTACCTTTTCCTTCGGCGACGAGCTCATCGGATCCACATCTCCTTTTCTTCGGGCACGGCCTTCAGGTACGGACCTCTGATGACCGGCTCCACGGGACAACCAGCCGCTCGACCACGACGACTAGGCCGAAAGCGACAAGCACGAGCAACGACGAGGCCACAATCGATGCCCAAAGCAGCGGGGTGTTGAACTGGTAAGTCGAGTTGATGATCATGTAGCCGAGCCCGGTGTCGCTACTGATCCACTCCACGATGATGGCGCCCACCATGGAGGCGCTGGCCGTAATCCGCAGGCCGGCGAAGAGGTAGGGCAACGAGGTGGGCCAGCGCAGCTTCGTGAGCACCTTCCAACGGCTGGCATCGACGCTCTGGAACAGCTGCAACATGTTGGTGTCTACAGACGCGAGACCCCGCATCATGTTCACCAGCGTCGGGAAGAACGAGATGATCGCCGTCATCACGACCTTGGTCGTGAAGCCGTCGCCCAAGGTGACGAGGAAGATCGGTGCAAGGGCCACAAGGGGAATGCTCTGCAGGATGATCGCCAGCGGATAGAGCGCTCTGCGAGCAGCACTCACGTGCACGAACCACACGGACATGATCACCGCGAGGGCGTTGCCGATCGCGAAGCCTGTCGCCGCCTGGGCAATCGTCGGCACGCTGTTGTCGGCGATGGACCGGAAGTTGACCTTGAACGTCGAGGCGATCTTGAGCGGCGAGGGGATGAAATAGGGCTTCAATCCGAGCACCTGGACAAGGATCTGCCACAAGATGAGGATGGCGACTACGACGACGAGCGGTATTGCCCACGTCGCCGAGCGTCGTGCGAGGCTCGCCCTTGCCCGCGATCGGCCCGTGTCCGCTAAGCCCTGCGAGAGCGCGGTCCCTTCCGCGCCCACAGGGCCGGCGCCGTCGGCCGTGTCAGTGGATGAGGACTTCACGCAGGTACCTTCTTAGCTGTAGGAATTCCGCCGACACCCTCATCGCATCGGTCCGCGGCCTCGGCAGGTTGACCTCGACGCGCTCGAGGATCCTCCCCGGCGCGGCGCTCATGACCATCACCGTGTCGGAAAGGAAGACCGCTTCTTCGATGTGGTGAGTCACAAAGAGAACCGAACAGTGCCGCTCGACCCAGATCCGCAAGAGCTCGCTGTTCAAGAGCTCTCTTTGGAACTCGTCCAGGGCGGAGAAGGGCTCGTCCATGAGCAGGATCGCCGGCTCCAGTGCGAGCGCCCTCGCGATCGAGACGCGCTGGCGCATGCCGCCTGACAATTGATCGGGACGGAAGTCCTCACATCCCCGCAGCCCGACCAGTTCCAGCAGCTCGCGTGCCCGCGATCTTCGTTCCAAAGGCGGCAGGCTGACGAGCTCGGTGAGAAGCTCGACGTTTTCCTGCACCGAGCGCCACGGCAACAGCACCGGGTCCTGGAACACGAACCCGAACCGGTGCGCCCGCTGCGCCACGATGGGTGAGCGCCCCTCGACGAGAACCTCTCCCGAGGTCGGGTCCAAGATGCCCGCGACGATGCGCAAGAGCGTCGACTTCCCGCAGCCGGAAGGACCGATGAGACTCACGAACTGGCCCTGCTGCATCGAGATGGACACGCCTTCGAGCGCGCGAAGCGGCGGGCGGGTCGAGTACGTCAACCCGACGTCTTTCAGCTCGACAAGCGAGCTGGGATCGGCGAGCCCGAAGGCTGCGCCGACCCCAGCCTTCTTGTCAGACCGGAGTAACCGTTGCCGCACGGTTCAAGATGTCCTGGGTCATGACGTCGGCGACCGTCACCGGCTTGGCCAGTGCCTTCGAGGCCGCTGCGGCGTTGATGGCCGCTTGCATGACGCTCGTCTCGATCCACATGATGCCGTGAGCCTTCGTCCCGGCGTTAGTCAGCATCGGTATTTGCGCGGCCATCTGCAGCTTTTGCTGCGTGGCGTTCTGGCCGGAGGGGTAGTCGTCGAGCGTGATCTTCACCGCTTCGGCCGGATTCGCTATGGCGTACCCCCAACCTTCCTGGGAAGCCCTGGTAAAGCGCGCCAAAAGCTCCGGGCTGGACTTGAGCGTGTCGTCCGTCGCGATCAGGCAGTCACCGTAGCCGGGCAGGCCTATGTTGGAGAACGAGTAGCACCTCGTAGCAATACCCTGCATCTTGAGGGCGATCGGCTCGTTGAAGACATAGGCGGTGTAGGCGTCGATCTTGTGCTCGACAAGTGGCGTCGGGTCATCACCGATGACCTGCAGGGTGACTTCGTCGACCGGCACGTGGTTCGCCTGCAAGATGCCCAGCACCTGCTGGCGGGCGTTGTCCTGCATCCCGATGATCTTGCCCTTCAAATCCTGGATGTTGTAGATGCCTGAATTCGCCAGCACAAGGAGACATCCGGGATTCTGCTGGAAACTCGCACCGAAGCACTTGTAAGGGACGCCTTCGGATATCCCGATGATCATGTCACTCGTCTCGGAGACGACACCAGTCAGCGCACCGCCATTTGCCACGACCTGACGGGGGTCGGTCGTCGCGCCGGCGGAGACGATGTCGACGTCCAGACCGTACTTCTTGTAGTAGCCCTTCTTCGCCGCGCAGTAGAACCCGACGAATTCGGCATTGTTGATGTAGCTCTCCTGCAACGACATGTGCGTCATCGTCACTGGTGCGGTGGTCGTCGTCGGCGGCGTCGAGTTGCTGCTGCAGGCGTCGAGCAGACCGCCTCCGACCGACAAGAGCCCGATACCGGCAACTGCGCTTCCGGACCTTACGAGAAACGACCTACGGTCCATTCCGCCACTCTGTGATGGTTCCACTAGTGCCCTCTCTCTCTCTTTAGTTCGTGCTTGCTCACTGCTCTCTCCTTTAAATCTCCAACGACTTACTTGTCACCAACTTCCTCACGTGCGCCGTCCCGCTTAAGTAGAAACTCTTTCAACGGCATCGACTGCCGTTGGGCTTCTTGCTCTCTGTATGCTGCCGTCGCATTCATCACCGTTGAGATCGTGAAGTTCTCGTCCACCGCACTGAGGAAGCCCATCCGTTCGTAAGTCCGGTTCAGCGCGAGCTTGGTGAACTTGAGGGCGGCCGCTGGGACGGCGGCGAGATCGCCGGCAACCTTGAGCGAAGAGCTCTCCAACTCGTCCTCATCAACTACCTCGGTCACAAGACCAATCTCGACAGCGCGTCTGGCGTCGATGCGCTGGCCCGTCAGCATCAGCCATTTCGCTGCCTTCATGCCCACGACCCAAGGAAGCATCGCCGCGCCGGGACCTCCGCCGTGGCGGATCTCGGGAAGACCGAACTGGGCTGCCGGAGACGCCAAGGTGATATCTGCGAGGAGGGACAGCTCCAAAGCCCCGCCCAGGTCATAACCGTGCACGACGGCTATGTAGGGCTTCGAGCTCTTCCAGATCTTCAAGAACACGTTCCAATCCTGTTGGAAACGTCCCGCCCATTCCTCGACCGATATGGCGCCCTCGGCCGCCTCGGCCTTGAGGTCGAAACCGGCAGAAAAGGCGCGACCAGCTCCCCTCAGGATTACGACCCTTACAGTCTCGTCCCGTTCCAATGTGTCCGTCGCGAGGGAAAGGTCCTCAAGGAGCTCTCTGTTGATGGCATTGAGCACATGCGGTCGATTGAGCGTCAGCCGACCGACACCATTTGCGGGATAGTCAATCTCTATCGCGGTCACAGCCCGTTCACCTTGTCACTAGTCACGGTCTTTCTCATGTGCACCTTCGCGTCCACCACCATCGCCCCCGAAGGGCCGAGCACGACAGGATTGAGGTCGAGAGCGACGAGTGGCCCCTGCAACCTCTCCGCCAGCGCCACGGCTTTGTGGGCGACATCGACGAGGAGTTCGAGGTCTACGAGCCGGCCGCCCAAAGGGCTCATCAGCCAACGACCCGAGCGCGTCTCTTTGATGCACCTGCGGATGGCCACTCGATCCGGCAGGCCTATCTTCATGGAGACGTCCTGGTCCTCCTCGAGGGCGGGGCCACCGGCTCCGATGATGAACAACGGCCCGAACACGGGGTCGACGTTGATGCCGACGTAGAACTCCAGGCCGGGCTGGGCAAGTGGCTGGGCGAGCACGTCACCGATACGGGTGAGTCTTTCGAACTCGGCCCTGGCACCGGCGCGGCTCGTGACGGTGGCAACGCCTGAAGGGCCGCGATGTTCGGCCCCCGCCAGCTTTAGGACGAGGGGCAGTTTCAATTCCGAGACGATGGCCTCCAAGCGCTCGGGCGTTTCGACCCCGAGGAGAGCAAGCACCGGAATCCCGGCCTCGGCCAGCAACGAGTGTGCACCGAGGTCCGCCATGAGAGTGCCTTCGGCCTGAGCTCTGCCGGAGGGTGCTCGAGAGGTCTTTCTCGTGGCCGAAAGGGCGTGCAGGAAAGACTCGAGGCCCCTCGCGTAGGTGTTCCCCTCGGCCACCCACGCTCGCCAGGCGTGGTCGTACTGTCCGCTGCACTCCGTACAAAGGTGCAACCGCTCCCTCGACTCCTCGTCGAGGGCGGCAAGCTTGGCGAGAAGGCCCTCCAGGTCGGGCTTGTCGTTTAGGACCAGGATCACGCCGTCCGACGAAGAGTCCCTGGCGAGAGCCCTGACCGCGGCGACGCTTTCGTCTGTGGTCATGGGGACGGCGTCGATGTCGACGGGGTTGGTCAACGGACCTTGTCGGTTCGCGCCGGGGAAGACCTCGAGACTCGGGCTCGGCGCGACAAGGGCGAGACCTTCATCAGAGGCAATGTCGGCTGCAATGGCCGCCAGGCCTCCTGACACGGTGGCGAAGCACCAGCTCTTGCCGGTCACGGTCGCGGCTTGCATGCACGCCAAGAGCTCGGAGGGATGGGTGGCGACCATCACCCCGAGCTCCTTGGCGAGGGAGCAAAAGGCCCGTCCATCGCCGGCCAGCGCGCCGGAATGCCCCGCCGCCGCCACGCTGCCCGAGTCTGTGAGACCGCCCTTTAGGACCACGAGCTTGCACCCGGCGCCCGCGAGGGACTCGGCCGCGGTGGCGAACAACTGGACATCTAAGTCCTCGATGTGCGCCCCGACGGCCAGGTACTCACCCTTTGTGCTCAGCGCTGCCAGGAGATGCTCCACGCGCACTTGCAACTGACTGCCCGTTGCCACGCAGAATCCGAGCCCTATGCCCTGTTCGACGGCCCGTGCGTGCAGGACCCCCATCAGGGCTCCGCTTTGAGCGACAAGGGCGAGAGGTCCGCGACGCGGAGCCCATTCCAAGCTCACCGAGCTCGACAGGACCACCCCGTCGTTCGCATTGATCAAACCGAGGCTTCCCGGTCCGAGCAAGGTCATGCCGCCCTCGTCGACGAGGCGCCCAAGGTCTGAACGCGTCTCTCGCGGGACCTGGGAGAAGACCAGTGCCGCCCTCGCCCCGATGGAGATCGACTCCGAGACGAGGTCTCTCACAGTGGCGGCGGGAGTGGCGAGAACTACCACGTCCGGCGTCTGTGCGAGGTCGCTGAGCGTGGGGACGACGGTGTCGTCCTTGAGCGCACCGGCCCGGACGTTGACGGCCGTCTTGGCGACGTTCGAGTACTTGTCCAGATAGTGCCAGATGCGCCCGCCGAAGGTGTCGCAGTCGTCGTTCGCGCCGACGACGGCCACCGAGCGCGGCCGCATCAAGGCATCGAGGTCGAGCATGTCTCAAGTGCTCAGTTCGCTGCGCAACAGGCCCCTCAGCCGCTGGACCCAATCCGTCTCGGGGACGTACACCAGCTCGATCGACTTCGAAGGCAAGAACGCTTGAGACTCGAGGGTCTGGCGGGCGAGGGTTCCGTAGACGACGCAGTCCACCGACTGCATCAAAAGCGGTATCTGACGGGTGTCACGACAAGACAGGCCGCCGACGATACTCACCTCCGGATTGCTCTCCACGACACAAGAGATCAATCCGTCCACGAAATCGGGGAGGCTGGCGAGAATTCCGACCCGGCAGCCAGTCTCGAGGTCTGCCAGGCGTTCTTTGACGTCTGGCCGCGGCATGGCGAGTATCGGGATCACCGGCACCCCGTGACGGATGAGAAGCGGCTGAATGTAACTGAGGTCGAACACGAGACCGAGAACATGGCGTGCCTTGTGCAAACGGGGTAGCCATCCCTCGAGGTCCTCGGCGACCTCCTCCAAAACGACGGGCACGATGTCTACGCGCATATCGCTCAGAGACTGGCGGAGCTCTGTTGCCAGCTCGTTTATGCGACCCTGGCGCTTGCAGATGAGGATCAGCTCGATGTGGGCGAGCTTGGCGCGCATCTCCGCGATCTCCGCCAACAGGATCTGCAGGACCTGGTCCAAACCGACGCCCTCGTCGACCGCGTCGTTGAGGAACTTGATGGCACGACTACGTATCTCGGCGTGCGGGCCGGCTTGGCTGTCGGCGGTCGATAAGACGAAGAAACCGACACCGGGATGCGAAACGGCGAGGCTGGCGATCTCGAGCTCTCTGTAAGCCCTTGTCACGGTCACCGGGCTCACCCCGAGAGCACTCGCCACTTCTCGTACGGACGGCAAGCGGCTGCCCGGGGCGAGCCGTCCGGTGCATATCTCGTACTCGAACTGGCTCTTGATCTGCACAAAGGGCTTGACTGGCGAGTCGCGGCGCAGGTGGAATCGGTCGAGCACAGACCCGGACGGCACAGCGCGTACTATATCGCGGTAGTACGGACCTGCCTAGGCTCTAGTTGCCGGGCTCGGGTTGCCTCACCCGCCCTGGCCGGCCGTAAAGAGGCTGACCCCGCTAATGGCGACGCAGGCTGCCAACAAGGCGGCCTGAAAGCTCTCGTCGTGTATGGCGGGGTGCGCCGCGCGGGGGCGCTGATGGAAAAAGAAAGCCCCCGACGCGAGCGCCTCCGCGTCCTCGCTGACTGCCAGCCATGCCTGGGTGACCGCCCCCAGGGCGAGGTCATCAGGCGCGCCGGGACCGCCCATCTTGGTGGCCACCCAGCCAGGATCGACAGCGTTGGACAAGATGCCGGGACGATGCCGTGCAACCGCGGCCGCCAGCGCGGCGACGAAAAGCTTGCTGTCGGAGTACGCCTGCGACCCGCTCCAGCCTCGGTGCTCCCACTGCAAGTCGTCGAGACTCGCGTGGCCACCACGGTGCATGCCCGAGCTCATGTAGATCAACCGGCTGGGCATTTCGATGAGGGCAGTGAGCAGGTACGGGGCGAGGGCGTTGATGGCAAAGACGTGACATAGGCCGTCGGTCGTGACGACCCGGCGCGGCTCGCTCGAGCCCACGGCGGCATTGTGGATCACGGCGTCGAACCGGCCGGTGGCGTTGGCCGCCTCGGCCACCTCGACCATGGCCTCCATGGTCGCCAAGTCCCCGATCACGACACCGCCCGCCTCGGGGACAGAGCGGAGCGCCTCGGCGGCCCGGCTCTCGTTGCGGGCGTGCAGGACGACCTCATGGTCCTGGCGGGCGAGGAGCTGGGCGGCCATAAGGCCGAGGCCGTCAGAAGAGCCGGTGATGAGTATGCGGGCCATCGGCTTGCCTTTCCTCTTGGCTTCGACCTTCTCGCCTCGGGCCGTCGACGACTCCCTAGACGTCTCATTGTCGCGCGAGGGCCGCCCTCGGCCAATCCGACAGAGCCGTCTCTAGGCCCTCGACGAGCCGCGCGAAGCTCCCGACCACCGGAACGACGGCAGGGCGGCGCAGCTTTATCGACAGACTTCCCGACGTCAACCTTGTCCTTGGCGGGGTATCGACAGCGTTACCCTGCAGTCGATGACAAACATGAGCGACCGAGCGGATTCGACTCCCGCCTCACCCAATGAACTGACGAAGGCGCAGTTCGGACCGCACCGGTTCTATGCCGGGGAGGGAGGGGGAAGCGAGGAGTTCCGGGGCGCGCGGTTCGACGTCGCCGACCTGCGAGGGGCCCGTTTCACCGACTGCGACCTAACTGGAGTCAGGATCAGGGACGGCTGGCTCGTCAACGTCAGCATCTCGGGTTACATCAGCAATCTCTCCGTGAACGATGTCGACGTGACTGACTTCGTCAATGCGGAACTGGACCGGCGGCATCCCGAGCGGGTGCAGTTCCGCGAGGGCCAGACCGCCGACGACGTTCGAGCGATGTGGGACACGATCGAGCGTCTCTGGGTGGAGCTGGTCGAGCGAACAAGCCGGATGCCCGCGGCGGCGCTCGCAAACAGTGCCGACGAGGAGTGGTCGTTCGACCAGACGCTGCGGCATCTGATCTTCATCACCGACGCGTGGGCTAGCAGGACGGTACTGGACGAGCCGATGCCCTACCATCCGATCGGCCTGCCGCAGAGCTGGTATCCGGCGGCGGAGGCGGCTGGGCTCGGCATAGACCTGGCCGCCCGGCCCGACCATGCCGAGATCCTCTCCGTCCGCGCCGACCGGATGGCCGTGGTGCGGCGTATCGTGGACGGCCTGACCGACGACGACCTGGGACGTCGGTGCCACCGCTCGCCCGCTCCCGGCTACCCCGACGAGGAGCGCTCGGCGATCGAGTGCATAGGCGTCGTTATGGATGAGGAGATCGAGCACTACCGGTTTGCCGTTCGCGACCTGACCGTGCTCAAAGCCAGGTAGCCGGCTCATGCAAGCAATGACGGTAACTCTTAGGGTCGCGGTACGGAACTTTCGGCGAGGAAGAGAGACGGCATAGCCGGCGTTGGGAAGCAAAACGACCGCGGATGCACGACCGGCGGCGTCACTCTCGGGAGGAAGCCATGAGAATCGCCATCATCGGTGCCGGCAACATCGGCACAGCGCTCACCAAGCGGTTCACGGCAGTAGGCCACGAGGTCTTCGTCGCGAACTCACGCGGACCAGAAACGCTGGCCGAACTGGTCAGCACGACAGGCGCCACGGCGCTCAGCGTCGCAGAAGTTGCCAAGGGCGCCGATGTGGCGGTCGTGACGATCCCCGTATACAGGGTTCCCGATCTCCCGGCTGGGTTGTTGGACGGGGCGGCCCCCGATCTCGTTGTGATCGACACCGGCAACTACTACCCCCAACGCGACGGCCGCATCGCCGCCATCGAGAACGGCACCACCGAGAGTCGCTGGGTCTCCCAGCAGATCGGCCGTCCGGTGATCAAGGCCTTCAACACCATCCAGGCGCAGCATCTCTTGGAACTGGGCCAGCCTGCGGGCACGCCCGGTCGCATCGCCCTTCCCGTCGCCGGCGACGACGAGCACGCCAAAGCCGTGGTGATGCGCCTCGTCGACGAGATCGGCTTCGACCCGGTCGACTCCGGCGGCTTGGACGACTCGTGGCGCCAGCAGCCTGGCAGCCCGGTGTACGCGAAGGACTACGACGCCGAAAAGACGCGGCTGGCCTTGGCGCAGGCCGAGCCCAGGCGCAACGAGGGCTAAAACTCAAGCCACAGCACGAGATAACAAGCGGATTCCTCGACGACTCCAGCTGCACTCAGGCCAATCGCCGCCGTGTGACACCATGCGAAGTACCTCCACCTCGAGGCCCGTGCCCCTCCCGTTTCTCGGGGACGGGAAAACCCCGACCAGCGCAGGTGCCCTCTTAGTGACACCGAGCGCGAAGCCGGCGACGGCGCCTCGGGCCCGCAGCACCCGGTCGGGGGCGCGCCGCCGCGGTGCCTGACCGCTGCTCAGCGCCCGCGCAGCCGGTCGATCTGACGGCGGTCCTTCTTCGTCGGGCGCCCTGAGGACGGGTCGCGGACAAGCCCCGGAGCACGTAGCTCCCTCGGCGGTGGCGACGGGCTGTGATCGATCAGGCACTCGGCGGCGACAGGCGCTCCGACGCGCTTGTCGATCGCCCTCACCACTTCGAGCACCCGCAGACGATCACCGACGCGGGCCGAGACGGTGTCTCCGGGGCGCACAGTCGTCGAGGGCTTGGCTGCGGTGTCGTTCACGCGCACGTGCCCGGCGCGGCACAGCGCTGTCGAGGCGGCGCGTGTCGGAGCGGCGCGCACCGCCCAGAGCCACCTGTCGACCCGCGCAGACTCCACTGTGCAAGCGTCCCACGAACGTCACGAGCCCGCAGAGGCGCTGTTGTCCTCCACCGTTGCCACAACTGCGGCAAAGTGGAGCCTCCATGTCCTCGCGCTTTGAGCTAGCCGCGGTCAGCGGCCGCCGAGACGAAGCCTTCGCGGCGTTCCTCAACTGGACGGCGGAGGGGGGCTTCAGCCTTTACCCCGCCCAGGAAGAGGCGCTCCTCGAGGTGTTCTCGGGCGCACATGTAATCGTGAACACGCCTACCGGCTCGGGCAAGAGCTTGATCGCCCTCGGCGCCCACGTCGCAGCTCTTGCCGCCGGGATGCGCTCGTTCTACACCGCACCGGTGAAAGCCCTCGTTTCGGAGAAGTTCTTCGCCCTGTGCGGTGACCTCGGAGCCGAGCACGTCGGCATGCTGACCGGCGACGCCTCGATCAATCCGTCTGCTCCCGTCGTGTGTGCCACCGCCGAGATCGTCGCCAACATGGCCCTGCGCAGCGGCGCCGCTACGGCAATCGACCAGGTCGTGATGGACGAGTTCCACTTCTACGGCGACCCTGACCGGGGCTGGGCCTGGCAAGTGCCCCTCTTGGAGCTGACCCGGGCGCAGTTCGTCCTCATGTCTGCCACCCTCGGCGACACGAGCGCCATCGAAAGAGGCATCTCCCGGCGCACGGGACGACCGGTCGCCGTCGTGCGTTCCGCCACCCGACCGGTCCCGCTGCGTTTCGAGTACCGACGCACACCGCTCAACGCCACCGTCGAGTCGCTCCTCGCCGGAGACCAGGCACCCCTTTACGTCGTCCACTTCACCCAGGCCGAGGTGCTCACTCACGCCCAGGCGCTCACCTCGGCACAGGTGACGACGCGGGCCGACCGCGAGGTCCTCGCCGCCGCCCTCGCGGGCTTCCGATTCGCCCCTGGCTTCGGGCGTACCCTCTCGCGCCTTTTGCACCACGGCATTGGGGTGCATCACGGAGGCATGCTGCCGAAGTACCGACGCCTCGTCGAGCGACTGACCAAGGCAGGTCTGCTGCGGGTGGTGGTCGGCACCGACACGCTCGGGGTCGGGGTCAACCTGCCATTGCGCACGGTGGTCCTCTCTGGGCTCGCCAAGTACGACGGATCGGTCTCGAGGCTGTTGAGCGCTCGCGAGCTGCACCAGATCGCCGGCAGGGCCGGGCGCGCCGGGTATGACACTTCTGGCCTTGTCGTCGTGCAAGCCCCAGAGCACGTGGTCGAGAACGAGCAGGCCGCAAAGAAGGCGGCCGGGGATGCTCGCAAGACGCGCAAGCTGGTCAAGTCGAAGCCTCCTAAGGGCTTCGTCGCCTGGGACGAGGCCGTGTTCGACAAGCTCGTGGCCTCTCCACCCGAGCCGCTCGTTTCCCAGCTCCGGGTGAACCACGCGACGTTGCTCAATGTGCTCGACCGGCCCGGTGACGGGTGCGCGGCACTGGCCAGGCTACTGACCGACAACGACGAGCCCCGCCCTGTGCAGCGGCGACTCGTGCGCCAGTCCATCGGCATCTACCGCTCACTGCTCGCCGCCGGGGCCCTCGAACGCCTAGCGGTGGCCGACGAACAGGGCCGCCGGATCCGCGTGACACGAGACCTGCAGTCGGACTTCGCCCTCGACAGCCCGCTCAGCCCGTTCGTCCTGGAGGCCATTCCCCGCCTCGACCCGGTTTCTCCCACCTGGTCCCTCGACGTCGTGAGCGTCGTCGAAGCGACCCTCGTCAACCCGGGCCCGGTGCTGGCGGCTCAGCTCGATCGGGTGCGGGAGGAGGCTCTGGCAGCTTTGAAGGCGGCCGGGGTCGAGTACGAGGAGCGGATCGATTCCCTCGACAAGCTCGAGTACCCCAAGCCTTTGCGCGACTGGACCTACGACCTGTTCGACGCCTACCGCGTGGTCCATCCCTGGGCCGCCGACTTCAACATCCAACCGAAGTCGGTGGCCCGCGACCTCTACGAGCGGGCCATGACGTTCTCCGAGTACGTCGCCCACTACGGCCTTACCCGTTCGGAAGGCCTGCTGTTGCGGTATCTCTCCGACGTCTACAAGGGCCTCATCCGCAACGTTCCCGAGGATCTCAAGACCGAGGAGCTGCTCGACATCACCGAGTGGCTCGGCGAGCTCGTCCGCCAGGTCGACTCGAGTCTCATAGACGAATGGGAGCACCTCGCCGCCGCAGCCGCGAGCGACTCGCTCGAAAAGGCCGTGGCCGAGATCGGCGTCGAGCTGAGCGACCAAACCCCGGCCCCTCCTCCAGTCACTTCGAACGCCAGGGCCTTCCGGGTGATGGTGCGCAACGCCGCCTTCCGACGCGTCGAGCTCTTCGCCCGGCGCGACGGCGCCGCCCTGGCCGAAGCCGAGGTCCCCGGCGGGTTGGGGCCCGACGCCTGGACGGAGTCGATGGAGCGATACTTCTCGACCCACTCGAGCTTGGGCACCGGGCCGCAAGCCCGCAGTGCAGCCTTGCTCGAAGTCGTCGAGCGACCGGGCATCTGGCAGGTTCGCCAGGTCCTCGACGACCCGGAGGGCTGGCACGACACCGCCATTGTCGCCGAGGTCAACCTCGCCGCCTCCGATGAGGCAGGCGCACCTGTGTGGCGAACGCTACGCCTCGAGCTGGGCCAGGCGAGTGACGGTTCCGCCTCTTTCTGGGTATGAGCAGTCAGTGGACCGGACCGAGCGCGGTTTTGCCGCCAGCGCTGAACAGGTCCAGGCGGCCCGCCATTTCACCGACACGACGCTTGCCGGGTGGGGGCTCGAGTCAGGCGACGCTGTCCTCGTTGTGAGCGAACTCGCCGCCAACGCCGTCCGTCACGCCGGCAGCGCCTTCACTCTGTCTTTGTGCCGCATGGATGACACCGTGACAGTGGAGGTGACCGACGCCAGCCCCGCCATCGCCTTGATGGCCGCGACGTCGTGGAACGGCACGAGCGGACGCGGTCTCATGATCGTCGACCGACTGGCGAAAGTCTGGGGAAGCCGCCCGGCCGGAGCCGGCAAGACGGTCTGGGCCGAGCTGGAGGCACGCTGACGCAGGCATCGGCGCCGAGGGAGCCAAGCCAACGGCGCGATTCGCCCTCAGGCGGGTGGAGATTCCTCGGCCGGCAAAGTGGCATTCAGCTCCAACAGGTCGAGCAGGCGCCGCGTCGCCTCACTCGTGCCGCGCAGCACAAGCTGCCCACCTGCTTCGCGGGCCAAATTGGCCGCTCCTACCAACACCCCGATGCCGCTCGCGTCGATGAAGTCCAAACCTGAAGCGTCCACAACGACCTCGCCTACCCCTTCTTGCAAAAGGGCGAGGACCTCACGCTCGAGCGCCGGAGAGGTGGCGACGTCAAGCTCGCCGGACACCGCCACCACAGTGCGTTCCACGACCTGGTCGGACCCGTCCGGGTGGGCGTCGACCTCAACGCGGATATCGAATGTCGGAAACTCGGTCATGAGCAGATTTGAGATAATCGACCCCGAGAGCACCTGATCACCCAAGCGGAACCTCAGCCTACCGTCGTGGCAGAAGAAGACAGCGTCGCCCTTCCTCGTGCCCGCGGCACCGCCACATCAGCTTGTTCACTCCCCGTTGGTCGCTCGACAAGCTCACGCGCATCGTCGGCGTAGCCGCAGCGGCGGGCGGTCTCGTTGATCAGGTGCAGCAACACCCAGAGCAGCGTCGTGCCCGCTTCTGTACGCGCGGCGTGCCAAGCCGCCTACGAACCCACAACGGCGTTCAAGTACGCGTCAAAGCCGGCGAGTTCATCGTCTCGCTCCGCGCGGGTGCCGAGCCAGCCCAATCGGGTTCTCCTCAAGCTCGTTCGTCCAGTTCTCCGAGGGTGGTGCAAAGCCGGGCCAGGGCGGTCGTGAACGAGTGTGCCGGGGGCGTGGCGAAGCCGATCACCAGTGCGGGGGGCCGTGCGTCAGGCTCGATCCCATAGCTCGCGAGCCCGTCGACGGCAAGGCTGCGTCCGGCCGCCCGGGAGATGACACCTGCCTCGCTCACTCCGGCGGGCAAACCGAGCACCGCATGCAAGCCCGCCGCAAGACCTTGCACGCCTAGGTCCGGGACGTGGCGCGCCAGGCTGGCGAGGAGCCGGTCCCTCCGGCATCGGTAGGCAAGGCGCGAGCGCCGCACGTGGCGGTCGTAGCGGCCGGAGCTCAAGAACTCGGCCATGGTCAACTGATCGAGAACCGCTGAGTGAAGGTCTACGAGCCGGCGTTGCTCGGCGAGCTTGTCGACAAGGTCCGGGGGCACCACGAGCCACGCCAGGCGCAAGCCGGGGGCGAGAGTCTTGCTGGCGGTGCCGGCGTAGACGATCTGGTCGGGAGAGAGGGCCTGCATCGCGCCTACGGCGCGCCGGTCATAGCGGAACTCACCGTCGTAGTCGTCCTCGATCACGAGCGCACCCGAGGTTGCCGCCCAGCGCGCAAAGTGGATGCGTCGGGCCGGGTCGAGGGCGACCCCGAGGGGAAACTGGTGGGCGGGTGTCAACAAAACAGCATCCAGCCCTTCGAGGCCGATCGGCTGGGCGCCGTGTCCGTCGACGTGGAGACCTACGACCCGCAGACCGGCGCCAGTCAGGATCTCACGATGGTGACGGTGGCCGTATGACTCGACCCCGATCGCGACCCTGCCCTCGCTGCGCATTATCTGGCCGAGGAGGAAGAGCGCCTGGGTGAACCCGGAGCAGATGACGACGTTCTCGGGCGAGACCCGTACGCCACGGGCGCGTGCGAGATAACCGGCCAGTGCGGCACGCAGCTCCGGACGTCCCCGAGGGTCGCCGTAGCCGAAGACCTCAGACGGCGCCCGAGCCAGTGCCGCGCGCTCTGCCCTTAGCCATTCGCCCCGGGGAAAGCTTGTGGTGTCCGGATATCCGGGCCGCAGGTCGTATCGGATCATTAGCGGCGGCGGGGCCGGCGAGGTGGGTGACGCACGCGGCTCGCCAACACGTTGCGCGACCCGGGTACCGGAGCCCTGTCGCGCTGTCAGCCAACCTTCTGCCACGAGCTGGCCGTAAACGTCGACGACGGTGTTGCGGGCGAGACCGAGGTCGCTCGCCAGGGTGCGCGAGGGCGGCATCAGGGTGCCGGGAACGAGCCGCCCGCCTTGCACGGCCCCTCGAAGGGCCCGTTCCAGCGACTCTCGCACCCGGGGGCCGAGCTCGAGGTGGAGGTCGACGCCAGAAATGGCCCGCGTTTTTGCCATGGGATTGGACCTTACTCGCGGGCCTATCCTTCCTTAAGGTGAAACGCATGCAAACCACCCAAACCATCCCCGTCCGACTCGACGTCGACGCCCACGCCGCCACCTTCTCGAGGGCCATGAGCCAGCTCGACAAGGCCTCGGTCAAGCAGCTCGACCAGGTCGACTTCGAGCCGCGCCTGCGCGAGCTCGTCCGCATCCGTGCCTCACAGCTCAACGGGTGTGCCTACTGCGTCGACACCCACACCAAGGACGCCCGCGCCATTGGCGAGACCGAGCAACGCATCTACGCTTTGCCGCTCTGGCGCGAGACGCCGTTTTTCACTGAACGGGAGCGGGCGGTGCTGGCCTTCACCGAGACCGTGACCCTCGTCGCCGACAACCACGTCCCCGCGCACGCCTACGACGACGTCGCCGCTCACCTGAGCGCCGACGAGATCGGGGCCCTGCTCGGCCTTATCGTCACCATCAACGCTTGGAACGCCCTGGCCGTTGCCTCCCGAGCCTGGCAACCTGCCACCGACCAGGAGTCGGCTGCCTCGTGAGCAAGTCCCGGGCCGAGCATTTCGCGGCCCTGCACCGGGCCGGTTCGCCGCTCGTGATGCCCAACCCGTGGGACCCTGGCTCGGCGAGAGTGCTTGTCGCCATGGGTTTCAAGGCTCTGGCCACGACCAGCAGCGGCTTCGCGGCGACGCTCGGTCGCCTTGACGGATCGGTCACGCGAGACGAGGCGCTCGCCCACGCGGTCCAGATCGTGGCCTCGGTGGATGTCCCGGTCTCGGCCGATTTTGAGAACGGCTTCGGCGACACGCCAACGCGACGGCATCCACGGTCACGGCCGCAGTCGAGACCGGATTAGCCGGGTGCTCGATAGAGGACTTCAGCGGAGAGGCCATCTATGAGTTTGAACTGGCGGTCGAGCGCGTCGCGGCTGCCGTCGAGGCCGCGGCGGGTCGACTCGTCCTCACGGCTCGGGCAGAGAATTACCTTCACGGACGACCCGAGCTGGCGGACACCATTACTCGTCTGCAGGGCTACCAGGCAGCCGGGGCCGACGTGCTTTACGCGCCCGGGCTCACCGACGTCGATGACATGAAGGCCCTTGTGCGGGCGGTCGATCGGCCGGTCAACGTGCTGCTGATGCGCGGTGGGCCGACGGTAAGCGAGCTCGCCGCCTGTGGTGTCAGCCGGGTCTCGATCGGTGGCACGTTCGCCTTCGCGGCCCTGGGCACGCTGGCCCAGGCAGCCCGCGAGGTGCAAGGGCAGGGCGCGTACGGTTTCTGGGATCTCGCTGCCGAAGGGCGAAGCATCGCGCAGGAGGCGTTCGGAAAAGGAGACCCCGCCTAGCAAAGCCGAGGGGCCGAGAGCACCTCAGCGATACCTCAACCCCGCGTCGAGTGGGCGAGGTCCTCTGCAGTCAGCGAGTAAAGGTACGCGTCGGCGCGGACCGGGGGCTGCTCGAGATATGAACGCAGCAAACCTTCGCGGCGAAAGCCCGCGGCCTCGAGAACTCGGATCGATGCAGCGTTGCCCGGCTCTACGAGCGCCTCCAGCCGGGCGACGGCGGCCAGGCTCAGCGCCCAGCGGCTCAACAAGATGAGGCCGTTTCGCGCAAGACCGAGTCGACGGCGGCTCCCCACCGTCCAGTAACCGACTCCGACGACGCCCGGCTGCTGGCGGTGGAGGAGGCACACCAGCCCGACGGCGTTGTCGGCGCCTGTCTCTGTTATCGCGAGACTCAGCCCCTCCCCGGAGATCGAGCGCTGCCACTGCCGCTCGATGAAAGCGAGGCCGGCCTCGTGGGAGAACGGGCTCGGAATCGTCGTACCTGTGGGAATGAGCGGATCCCGGCTCGCCTCCTCGATGCAGGCGAGGTCGTTGTAGGTCCAGCTGCGCAGGTGCACCTGAGCGTCGCTCAACTCCGGCGGTTCGGGAAGTTCCCCGGGCCGATAGGTCGGATCCACCACTACATCATCGCGGACCTGGACCTGCTGTCCGCACCGGGCTCGGCTTAGAGGCTACGCAAGGCCCACAGCTGCGTGCTCGTGTTCACACGCTGAGACACCGGCGCGGCGCGGCCAGGTTGTGGGTGAACTCGACAAGCCTCGAGACATCGCCGAGGTGACCGAGCGGGCGCGTGGCCAAAAGCGGCCAGCCGTGACCCACGTGACAGCAATGTCGGCCGCCGGCACCACTCCGCTTCGTCGCGCATGGGCAAACTCAACACGCGAGCCGCCGGAATGCGAGCGAGGATCAGGGCCGACCAGCCACGATCCATGCCTGCACGCGGGCGTCACCGACCCGGCGAGCGGTCGGCATGTCCGCCCAGGCGCGAAACCGCTTCTTCTCCTCGATGCTTAGCTCAGAGAGCAATGTCTTGGTCGCGGCTGTTTTCCGCGGAGATCCGGAGGACCGTCCCCGCGCGGGGCTGGACGGGCGGCCTGCCGTCCTGCCCTTTTCGATGTAGGGGGCGAGCATCTTGCGCAGATTGGCGGCGTTCTTCCTGCTGAGCTCTATCTCATAAGCCCTGCCGTCGAGAGCGAACGAGACCGTCTCGTCCGCTTCGCTGCCGTCGATGTCATCTATCAGCCGAACGACAATCGTTTGAGCCATCAACTCAGCCTATCCCGGCAAAGCAGGTCGCCCGAGGAAAGCAAGGCATTGCAAGGCTTTCCTGCTAGCGAATCTTTCCTCGTCTGTCGCGACTAACTCGCCTGGTCCGCCCAGAGCTTGGCATTCTCGAAGAATCGCAACCACTCCGAGTGCGCACCGAGCGGCTTTGCAGATCTGAAGAGTTGCCGGTTCATGAAGGCCCTTTCCGGGTGGGGCATCAAAATCGTGGCCCGTCCGTCGCTGCTGGTCAGTGACGCAACCCCCAGTGGTGAGCCGTTCGGGTTGTAGGGGTACCTGTCCGTCAAAGCGTGGTAATTGTCCACATACTGCAGCGGTACCAGCCCTCCGGCCAGCGCCCCCTCGAGACCCTCCTCTTCGGAGAAGTCCGCCCGTCCCTCGGCGTGAGCAACCGGTACTGACAGCACCGAACCGCTCATGCCCCGGAAGAACACCGACGGCGACTCGTTCACGCGAACGCTGACGAGCCGGGCCTCGAATTGCTCCGAGACGTTCCTTACGAACCGTGGCCAGTGCTGGCTGCCAGGGATGATCCTCTTGAGCTCGGCCAGCATCTGGCACCCATTGCAGATGCCCAAACTGAAGGTGTCCGGACGCTCGAAGAAAGCGACGAAGGCGCTCCTCAGTTCCTCCTGCAACAGAATCGACTTCGCCCAGCCCCCGCCGGCACCGAGCACGTCCCCATAGGAGAATCCTCCGCAAGCGACCAACCCGCAAAAGTCCTCCAGGTCAACTCGTCCCCGCACGACATCGCTCAGGTGAACGTCGACGCTGCGAAAACCGACGGTATCAAAGGCAACCGCAGCCTCCACCTGCCCGTTGACGCCCTCTTCGCGGAAAATGGCGACACGCGGACGCCTTGATGCCGATCTCCGACCCGCAAGCCCTAAGGTCTCAAAGCTCGCCTTCACCCTCAAGCCAGGGTCGTCCCCGTCGTAGATAGCCCGGTGTTCCTCCTCAGCGCAGAGCGGATTGTCCCGCAGCCTCTGCATTCGATAACTGGTCTCGGCCCACCAAGCCTCCAGGTCCGCGCGACGCTTCGTGTAGGTCTCCTGACCGACCACGATGGAGATGCTCTCATCGCTGGTCGGCCGCCCTATGACCGAGGCGTGAGTCCCGAAAGCTTCACCCAGGATGTACATCACACGGTCCAGGTCTCGGCTGCGAACCTGGACGACCACGCCGAGCTCCTCGTTGAACAGCTTCTCAAGATCGTTCCCGGGCAACCGGGTCAAGTCCAAAGACAGTCCGCAGCGCCCGGCGAAGGCCATCTCACACACCGTCGTGAGAAGTCCGCCGTCCGAGCGATCGTGGTAGGCAAGAATCAAGTGCTCGCTCTTCAAGCGAACGATGCTTCTGAACAGCTGCACCAGAGCCTGCGGCTCGACGTCGGGCGACTCGTCTCCCAGTTGGTTGTAGACCTGGCCGAGCGCCGATCCACCAAGACGGTTCTTTCCGAAACCCAGGTCCACGAACACGAGCACAGACTCTTCTGAGTCTTCCAGTCCCGGCGTCAAAGTGCGGCGGACGTCGCCGACAGGAGCAAAGGCGCTTATCACGAGCGACAACGGTGCGATCACGGACCTCTCCCGACCGTCCTCGTCCCACACGGTGCGCATGCTGAGCGAGTCTTTGCCCACTGGTATCGCTACGCCGAGCGACGGGCAGAAATCTTCTCCGATAGCCCTGACAGCCCGGTAGAGCCTCTCGTCCTCGTCGCCGTAGCCGCTCGCCGCCATCCAGTTCGCCGCCAAGTTCACGTCGGACAGCTCTTCAACGTCGCCGGCCAGGATGTTGGTGATCGCCTCCGCCACCGCAAGACGAGCGGAGGCTCCCGCGTCGATCAACGCCACGGGTGCTCTCTCCCCGAGGCTCATCGCCGTACCGCTGTTGACGTCGAAGGCGGAGGCAGCCACGGCTAGGTCGCTCACTGGTACCTGCCAAGGGCCAACCATCTGATCCTGGGTGATGAGCCCGCCCACGTTTCGGTCGGTGATCGTAATGAGGAACTTCTTGGAAGCCACGGCCGGCAGGTGAAGAACACGCTCCACAGCGTCGTCCAGGCTGACACCGGACATATCGAGGGCAGCGAGCTCGGTGCTACGGCTTTCGCACTCGACGCGCTTTTGTCGCGGCTCGTTGAACAACACCGACATGGGCAAGTCGATGGGCACGTTGTCGAACAGAGCATCTGTCAAAACGAGGCGCTTGGACTCGGTGGCATAGCCGACGACAGCGAACGGGCAGCGTTCACGGGCGCAAAGATCAGTCAGTATCTTCAAGCCTTCCGCGCTCGTCCCGAGAACGAAGCGTTCTTGGGCCTCGTTGCACCATATTTCCATTGGGGAAAGGCTCTCTTCGGCGCTTGGAATGTTCCGCAGCTCGAAGCGGCCTCCCATGGCTGAATCGTGGACGAGCTCCGGCAAGGCGTTGGCCAATCCGCCGGCACCGACGTCGTGGATGGCGATGATCGGGTTGCCCGTGCCCAGTGCCCAGCACGCGTCGATGACTTCCTGGCACCGACGCTCGAGCTCGGCATTGCCCCTTTGCACGGAGGCGAAATCGAGCGCTGTTGTGCTGGCGCCCGAATGCATGCTCGAGGCGGCGCCACCACCAAGGCCGATCCGCATGGCCGGACCACCGAGCACCACGATGATGGTCCCGTCCCTCAGCTTCTGCTTGTTCACGTGCTCGGGCCTGATGTCGGCCAAGCCGCCTGCCAGCATTATCGGCTTGTGATAACCCCGCGCCCTGTCGCCTGTCACGCTCTCGTAGGTCCGGAAGTAGCCAGCGACGTTCGGGCGCCCGAACTCGTTCCCGAAGCCCGCCGCGCCGATCGGCGCCTCAAGCATGATCTCAAGGGCCGAGGCGATCCTGTCCGGCCTTCCGTAATTCTGCTCCCAGGGCTGGCTCCACCCCGGAATGTCGAGGTCCGACACACTGAAGCCCGAGAGTCCCATCTTCGGCTTGGCGCCGCGACCTGTCGCGGCCTCGTCCCGGATCTCCCCGCCGACCCCTGTCGCCGCGCCCGGGTAAGGGGCGACGGCAGTCGGGTGGTTGTGGGTCTCCACCTTTATTGCCGAATGAATTTCCTCTTCGTGGTACCCGTACGTTCTCGTGTCGCCGTCCGGGAAGAACCGGCCCCCAACTCCCCCGCGTATGACCGCCGCGTTGTCCACGTAGGCCGACAGCACTCCGTCAGGGCTTTTCGCGTAGGTGTTCTTGATCATCTCGAACAGCGTCCTCGGCTGGCGTTCGCCGTCGATTGTCCAAATCGCGTTGAACGTCTTGTGCCGGCAGTGCTCCGAGTTGACCTGTGCGAACATCACTAGCTCGACGTCGGTGGGATTGCGACCGAGACACCGGTAGGCCTCCTGCAGGTAGTCGATGTCCTCTGGCCCGAGCGCCAAGCCGTCGCGCTGATTCGCCTCCACCAAGGCGCGCCGGGCGGATCTCGACATGTCTATCCGCAAGAGAGGTCTGGGCGGATCTGTTCTGAACAACGTCTCGGCCGCATCGAGCGACCCGAGCACGGCCTCGGTCATCCGGTCGTGGAGGTGTCCGCCAAGGAGCAGGTCGGGGGAAGGCCCGGAGGACTCGACGTAGTACGCCACGCCTTTCTCGATACGCTCCACAGAAAGGCCCGAGTTCCTGGCGATGTCGGTCGCCTTGGAGGACCAAGGCGAAATCGTCCCGGGACGAGGTACCACGAGGTGCAGTCGGCCGGGTGGCCGAACAGTTGGCGTCGCCCCACAGTTGAGCAGGTTCTTGAGCACGTCCTCGTCGCCGGGAGCGAGACCGTCCCTTACCTGCACGAAGTACACATCTTCAGCCGCCATGCCCGCGACCGAGGGGTACTCGGCTCTAATCTGGCTCAAGAGCTTCGCGGCTCGAAACTCCGACAGAGCAGATGATCCCCTGTATGCCCGCATCACCTGAGCCCTAAGGTGTCAGCCACAAAGACGATCCCCAGTGGCTCGATCACCACTTGTCGGGGACCTTTCTCAACCTGACCAGCCACCCAGGACTGGAACCCGCAGCGCGCGGCGACGGACACGACCTGCTCGGACTGGTCTCGGGGGACATAGACGGCGTACCCGGCACCCATGTTGTAGTTGCCGTACATCTCGCCGGGGTCGTTGCGCGACTGTTCCGCGATGAACCTGAACACCTCTGCAACCGGCGGAAGGCTGCTCATCACGTAGCTGAGCTCCCCCTCCGCCCGCATGAGCTTTCGCCAGCCGTGGCCGGTGATGTTCGACAGGTAGTGAATGTCCACCCCGGCCGCAGAGAGTGCCTGCACAAGTTGGGCATATATGTGAGTCGGCCTCAGGACCGTTGCCCCCAATTCGCTGCCGTCGGCCAGCTCCGTCCCGTATCCATCCCCGAGGCGACTTGCGATGCCGCGGATGAGACTGATCCCGTTGGCATGGACGCCGTTCGACTCGACGAGCACGATGGCGTCGCCCGGTCGTAGAGCGCTGCCCTGGATCAGCTTTCTCTTGTCCTTTATGACCCCGAAGGCCGACCCGGCGAACTCCAGGGCTCCGGGCTCTATCACCCCGGGCAACGACTGGGTCTCGCCACCTCCCCAAGCGACCGGGGACCGGTCACAGGCCGCCCGCCAGCCCTTGATGAAGCTTTCGCTAAGCCCGGCGTCGCCGAGCCACTCGTAAGAGCTCGACGACCAGTAGGCGTTGAGTGCCACTGGCGTCGCCCCGACGCTCACGAGGTCGTTAATCACCGCCGCGACAGCGTCCTGCGCGATGGCGGGAAAGTGCGACTCACCCGTGCGCTCGTACACCTCCCTTGCCACAAGGCTCTTCGTGCCGAGGCCCTCTTGCACGAGGGCACCGTAGGACTCGCCCATGTCGAACACATATGCCGATTCGCCACGCGTGCCGGCCACCTCGCTGTAGCCGAAGGGCAGGTTCGAGCTGGTGGCCTCGCCCTCTTTCTGCGCGAGGCGTTTCGCAGGATCAGCAATCCTGTAGTCAACGAACCTGTGATACGACAGCCCTTCTCCAATAGCCCTGCCCATCTCGCCTGTTTCCTCGTCACCGGTGTTCTTCATGAGCAGAGGCGTTCCCCAGCCTTGCTGGGCGTGATCTCAGGCAGCCCCTCCGGTGAGGGCCGCAGACCTATGTCGCTACGAAAGCTCATGCCGTCAAAGCTGATGAGCTCGATCGCCGTGTAGGCCTTCTGGCGGGCGTCGTCTATGTCCGAGCCCACAGCCGTGACGTACAGAGCACGTCCCCCCGCCGTTGTGACAACTTTCCCGTCGGCCACCGTTCCGCCGTGGAAGACGACGACGTCAGGCTCAAGCGACGCTCTTGCGATGCCCGATATCGGAAAGCCAGTCTTGTAGCTCGCCGGGTACCCGCTCGAGACCAAGGCCACGGAGATGGCCGTACCGGGGTGCCACGCCACTTGTGTGGCGCTGAGCTCGCCTTTGGTGGAGGCCGCGAGGATCTCGAACAGGTCTCCGTCCAGAAGGCGCATATAGCTCTGAGCCTCGGGGTCGCCAAAGCGGGCGTTGAACTCCACCACTTTGACAGACTCGCCCTCGATCATCAGGCCCGGGTACAGGCATCCGACGAAACCTGCCTGCTGGCGTCGTAGCCCGTCCAGAGTCGGCAGCACCACGCTTGTCTCGATTGTGGCGAGGTGGCCGCTGGTCACCCATGGCACTGGAGCGACAACGCCCATCCCACCCGTATTGGGCCCCTTGTCGTCGTCATAGACCTGCTTGTGGTCCTGCGAGGCCGGAAACAGCAAGGCAGTCTGCTCGTCGCAAAGAGCGTGCACCGAGATCTCCTGGCCGGACAGGAAGTCCTCCACGATAACGGTGTCACCCGCGGCACCGAACCTTTTGGCGACCATGATGTCGTCGATCGCCTGGAGCGCCTCCTCGAGGGTCCCGGCAATCACAACGCCTTTGCCTTCGGCGAGCCCGCTCGCCTTGACGACCACCGGGAACAGGCGCTTCGCCAGATCGACTCGAGCCGACCTCGCGTCGGTGAAGCTGCGAAACCCAGCCGTAGGGACAGCGTTTTCTGCCATGAGCGCTTTCGCGAACGCCTTCGATGACTCAATCCGACTGGCGGCCCTGCTCGGTCCGAAGATCGCCAAGCCGGCTTTGTGGAACTCGTCCGCGACTCCCGCCTCGCTCGCGGCCTCTTGGCCGACGACGGTCAGATCAACCCGATTCTGCACAGCAAACGCCAACAGGCCGGGAACGTCTGTGAAATGGATGGGCACGTTCTGGGCGACTGCACCCGTGCCAGCGTTGCCCGGCGCGACGAAGACCTTCTCGACCTTTGGCGACTGCGAGAGCTTCCACGCCAAGGCGTGCTCCCTGCCTCCACCGCCAATCACCAGCACTCGGGCCAACTGACCAGGCTCCCTTTCATTTCCTCGACACGAAGACCAACGAGACTTGTCGGTCCCGATGATCCTGTCGGTGCGCTCACTTTCGTAAGGCCGCTGTGGCCAGTCCTTTTGAGGATGCCTCGTCGATCTGTCGAGCTTGTAGGTACTGCTTGCGCCGCCTCACGAAGTCCTCGATGTCTCGGGGTAGCTGCTCTCTTTGCAGCGACCTGACCCGTTCGGACAATGTCAAAGCGGTGTCATCGGGCAGGACCGGCGTGCGGTGCTCGACGACGATCGGACCGTCGTCGTACTTCTCGGAGACGACGTGCACGACATGGGCCGCGTATGGGAGCTTGCTCTCGAGGACATGTTCCTGGACGCCGATGCCGTACAGTCCTCCCGTCTCAGGCAAAGGACCCGGGTGGGTGTTTAGCATCTGAGCCTGCAAGGGACTCGTGAAGTCGGTCCTCCAGCCGAAGCGGTGAACCAGGCTCGTGGATACACGTTTGAGGTACCCCATGAGGACGATCACGTCGAAAGCGCCATCTATCAGCAACTGCTCGAGCGCTGCGGCCTCTGCTGCCGTCTGGTCGCCGCGACGAAGGCCCTCTCCGGGATCGGGAGGATGACTTCGGCGCCCAATACAGGCGGTTGCTACGCCAGATCCCAACTCCCGGTTGAGCCGCTCCACCCGCCTAAGGACTCCGGCGCCGTCACTGCTCGAGATGACTAGACCGACCCGGGATCCGATCGCGCCTTCGGCTCCCGCACGTATGAGAGCCTCCGCGGTCGTGCCCTCTCCCGAGGCGAGCACGGCGAGGAGCGCGTCACCCATAGACCCGACCTAGACCGGTAACCGGCTCGGCTGGCTCTCGGCTCGGGTGACCTGGGCCATCGGGGTATCTACGGCTCGCACCCCAAGCGCGCTCACCCCAGTGACCGACTCACGTCGTCGACCGATGGGGATCGGGTACACCCCATCGAAACAAGACAGTGAGAGCTGATCCCGGCTCAGTCCCGTCGCCCGCACCATTCCGTCGATGGAAAGGAAGTTGAGCGTATCGGCGCCGAGATAGTCCCGCATCTCCCCCAGGCTCATGTGCGCAGCAATCAGGTCCTTCTGGTCCGGCGTGTTGATCCCGTAGAAATCTGGGTACAGCACCGGTGGGGAGCTGATCATCAGGTGAACCTGCGTCGCGCCGGCGTCGCGAACGATCTGGACGACTTGGCGCATGGTCGTGCCCCGCACCACCGAGTCGTCGACCAGGATGACCCTCTTGCCCGCGACGCTCTCGAGAATCGGGTTGAGCTTCATCTTCACATCCCGCTGGCGCAAGCCGGCGGTCGGCTGAATGAACGTGCGGTGTATGTAGCGGTTCTTGATGATCCCGATGTCGAATGGAATGCCGCTACTGCGTGAGTAGCCGAGCGCGGCCGGAATCGCCGAGTCAGGTACGGGAATGACGACGTCCGCGTCGAGGCTGGACTCCTTGGCCATCTCGTGACCGAGGTTCTGCCGCACGTTGTTGACGCGTTGGCCCATGATCACGCTGTCGGGGCGAGCGAAGTAGACGAACTCGAACACGTCGATCTTCTGGTTCCCCCTCACCACCTGGTGCGAGGTCAGCCCTGAGTCGTCAATGACAACCATCTCTCCCGGCCTCACCTCACGTAGGAACGTTGCCCCGATGGTGTCGAAGGCGCACGTCTCCGAGGCGACCACGTGGCCTTCGTCAAGCAACCCGATCGACAAAGGCCTGATGCCGCACACGTCTCGAAAGGCGACCAGCCTCTTTGCGTCCATGGACACCGCCGAAAAGACACCGGTGAAGAGCGGGTACGCCTTGACGATGGCGCTCGGCAGGTCGTGCCCCCTGCTCACGTAGTGAGCGATGGCTGCTTCCATGAGGCGCGTGTCGTTGTGCGACTCCGTCGGGATGTGATGGCCCGCGAGGAAATTCTCGAGCTTGGCGCAGTCGGGGAGGTTGCCGTTGTGCGCCAGGGCGAAATGGCCCTCGTCGTGCAAGAAAGGCTGGTTATAGATATCGCCGGTGCCGCCTGAGGTCGCGTAGCGGTTGTGACCGATCGCTATGTGGCCCTTCAGTCGCTGCATGTCCTGGTCGCGGTAGACGCTCGACGCCAGGCCCGCACCGGCATGTCTGAACATCTCGTAGCCGTCGCTGGTGACGATGCCCGACCCCTCCTGTCCGCGGTGCTGCAGCGCCCACAGGCCGTAAAAGGCAACGCGGGCTGCCTCGCTGCCGGGGCTGTACAGACCGAAGACGGCGCATTTCTCCCACAGCTCGTGACGAGATTCCGAATCCTTCATACCTGGGACCTGTCCCCCCCTACTGGAACTGGCCTTGTCGACAGGCGCGGAGAGCCCCCGCGCCCGAAAGCGCAGCCGCACGGGGCGACTGGCTCCTCGCAGCCGCAGAACGGGCCGATAGGGCTCAGCGGCTTCTCAGATCCTTGAGCGCCGCCTGCCATCCCTCGGCCTGCAGTTGCCTGTCGATCTCGACTCCGGCGGAAACCTGTCCTTGCTTGAAGTCGTCGTACTTGCCGGAAAGGCCAGCGTCGCTCAAAGCCAGCACACGCACCGCGAAGAGGGCGGCGTTGACCGAGCCGTTCTCCGGCATCGTCGCCAGCGGGACGCCCGGTGGCATCTTTATGTTGGACCAGAGCGCCTCGTTGCCGTGGTTGTCGCGCTTGATAGGTACCGAGATGACGGGCAAGGTCGTGTGAGACGCGGTGACTCCCGCCAGGTGTGCCGATCCGCCGGCACCAGCGATGATGACCGAAAGGCCGCGCTCTTTCGCGCTCTTGGCGTACTGCGCCAACAGGTCCGGAGTTCGATGGGCCGAGAGGACGCGTACCTCGTAGGGGACCTCGAAGTTCTCGAGCGTCTCCATCGCACCGGCCATTAGGTCCAGGTCAGAATGAGAGCCCATGATGACCCCGACGCTCGGTGTTGACGAACTCCCCACTACGACTCCTTGACGGGCACGAAAGCAAGCAAGGGACCCCTCCGTTGCAAATAGCGGTGCGACCTCATAGCTGCTCTGCAATCGTTGGGAGCTGTCTTTGATGACCAGAGTCCGCAGTCCGCTGCCAGTGACGATACCAGCGGCCGACAGCAAAGGGGTTCTATCCGTACAGGCCGCCCTGTGCTGGCCCTGGCGGCAGAGAACTGGAGACAGGTTACCGCCACGAGGTCTGCTGGCATCCTCAAGAAACGCGACAATGACTAGTTATACTGACGGCCAATGACAGCCCCGACGATAACCGCGACAAACTTCACTTTACCGGGCCAGACCGCGTTTACAAGAGGCAGTGTCCGGGATATCTATACCATAGGCAATCGATATCTCGTAATGGTCGTGACGGATAGAATTTCGGCGTTCGACGTGTTGCTGCCAGTGGCGATCCCCTACAAAGGACAGGTGTTGAGCCTGATCGCTACTTATTTTCTCGAGCAAACCGAAGATATCGTCCCCAACTGGTTTATCAAGTCACCCGATCCGAACGTCGTTATAGGGCACCTATGCCAGCCCTATAAGATTGAGATGGTTATCCGAGGTTATCTCGTAGGCCATGCTTGGCGGGAATATGAAGCCGGCAATAGGACGCTCTGCGGGGTTAGGCTACCCGATGGACTCAAAGAGAACGATAAATTCCCCGAGCCCGTAATAACCCCGGCGACGCATGCTGAGCAGGGCCATGACGAGGATGTCTCCGCTGAGGAGATCATCGCCAGGGGTTTGATTCCCGCCGACGACTATGCCGAGATCGAAGAGCTCACCCGTCGGCTCTATGCGCGAGGAAGCGAGATGGCCGAGCGCAACGGGCTGATCCTCGTCGACACAAAGTACGAATTCGGACTCAAAGACGGACAGCTGTGTCTGATCGACGAGGTTCACACTCCGGATTCCTCCCGCTATTTCTATTCGGACGGATTCGAGGAACGCCAAACACGCGGCGAGCGCCAGCGCCAGCTTTCCAAGGAGTTCGTGCGAGAATGGCTGATTGCGAGGGGCTTCCAGGGCCAAGACGGCGAAACCGTTCCAGCTTTTCCTGGTGAGTTCGTCCAAGATGTTTCTGAGCGCTACATAGAGCTTTTCCAGAAGCTGACGGGACAGGTTTTCCCCCGCAGCGCGGAGAGCGAAGACCCGCTGGCTCGCATCGAGTCCAACGTCAAGGCAGCTCTCGAGGAGCTGCGCTGAGCGCCAACCTGGGTCGCCGACCTCGACCCTGCCTCTGGCGTCGAGAGTTACCCGGCTCGAGGGCTCTGGGGGCGTAGCTTGGGTGATGTGAGCGAGGAGTCGGCGCCTCTCGGCGATGCACGGGGCGAGTGGTACTACTGCTTCAAGCACGACAAGGTCGAGATGCTCCACGAGTGCAAGCGACGAGACCGTATGGGCCCGTATGCCACGCCGGAGGACGCCGCGAACTGGCGGGAGCGGGTGGCAGCACGAAACGCGGAATGGGAAAAGGGCGACGAGTAGTCGACAAGCCGCTGGGTCTCGGAGCGAACGGCACGAAGACCTTTTCATACTGTTGACCCCAAAGTTCAAACGGCCGGTCGGATCGTGCGCAACCGATGATGGAGCACGAGGGGTGCCCCCTCGGCGATGATGATGCGGTGACAAGCACCCGGTCTCGTGGCTCGGTCTCCGACTCCCAGGAACGCCGTCGCCATATGCCCACTGTATTGTTCACGTCATTACGCGGCTACAAACGGTCGTTCGCCAGTGCCGACGCGCTCGCCGGGCTCACGTTGCTGGCCGTCGTCGTGCCGGAGCAACTGGCCACCTCGAGGCTCGCCGGCATGCCGCCTGTAACTGCCTTCTACGCCTTCATCGCCGGCACTGTCGCCTTCGCCGTGCTCGGGTCGAACCCGCAGATGTCCGTGGGAGCCGACTCCACGATTGCGCCACTTTTTGCCGTTGGGGTGGCGCATCTTGCCCCGATCGACTCGCCCCGCTACGTAGATCTGGTCGGGATCCTCGCGGTGATGGTAGGGGTCATCGTGGTGCTCGTCGGGCTCTTGCGCCTTGGGTGGATCGCCGATTTCCTTTCTGCTCCCATCATCACGGGCTTTCTCGCTGGCGTGGCGGTCATCATCGTCGTGCACCAGCTTCCCGACCTTTTGGGCGTGCCGTCGGTCAGCGGGTCCACAATTCACCGGATCGGACTGATCGCTAGAGAGCTGGGCCGCACCAACGGCTGGGCCCTCGGCATCGGCCTGGTCACCTTCGCCTTTGTGACTGTCGCCCAACGCGTGGATCACAAGCTCCCCGGGGCACTGATCGCTCTCATCGGTTCCACGATCCTTGTGGGCGCCCTTGGCCTCAATGCACACGGCGTCAGCGTGCTCGGCAGCTTTGCCCACGGAGCGCCGCGCTTTGGACTGGTCGGTCTGTCGTGGTCTGCGCTGGGGAGCGTGGCTCCGATTGCGGGCGTGGTCGCGCTTGTCATCCTCAGCCAATCCGCGGCTACCACTCGAGCCTTTGCCGACCAGGGCGGCTACGAGGTGAACGTGGCGCACGACTTCGTCGGGGTCGGAGCCGGAAGCGTTGTGGCAGGCATTTGTGGCTCGTTCCCAGTGAACGCGAGCCCTCCCCGGACCGCCATAGTGGCCTCGGCGGGGGGCCGGACGCAGGTCGCGTGCCTCGGTGCCGCAGTGGCGCTCGCGGCTTTGGTGCCGGCCGCCGGCTTGTTGAAAGACGTCCCGCTCGCGACCCTGGCAGGAGTGCTCATCTTCGTGGCCACGCGCGTCTTCCATGGCAGAGAAATAGTCGCCATCGCTCACTTTGCTCGGTTCGAGCTCGTGCTGACGTTGGTCACACTGCTCGCTGTCGCTCTCATCGGGGTGGAACAAGGCATCGGTGTCGCGGTTGGGCTCGCTGTGCTCGACCGCGCCCGGTTGAGCGCAAGGCCCCAGCTGCACGTCCTGGGCTGCATCGCCGGCACGACGAGCTGGGCACCATTGAGCAGCGTAGAGAACACGACCCAAGTACCCGGAGTCTTGGTTGTGCTTTTCGCCACCCCCCTCTGGTACGCGAACGCCGTCCACTTCCAAGCCGAGGTGAACCGAGCGCTGACGCGCGCCGAGGGCACACCCAAGCTTTTCGTGCTAGACGCCCTTGGCATGAGCGATATCGACTACACCGGTGCTCGAGAGCTACGCGAGGTACTCGACAAGCTTGATCGGGCCAACATCGAAGTCGCTGTGGCTCGGGCCGGAACACGTCTACGCCAGGGTCTGACCAGAAGCGGTCTACTCAAGCGCCTCGGCACCGAGCATTTCTTTCCTTCGGTCGGCGAGGCCGTGAAGGCTCTCGGCCCTAAGCGCCCCGAGGGCTGATTCACCTGGCTGAGTGTGTGAGCAGATCCGAGGCATGCTGACACAGCCAGGCGCGAACCCAAGAGGAACCGTCATCCTCAAGTAACCCGAACGACGCTGACGGGCTGGACATCAGGGACTTGTATGTGCTCTAACTGCTGCTCAATGTGGAACAGGCTTCAGGCGCGAACAACTAGCAGCCGCTGGGCGAGCGATGACCCGACTGCTCGAAGAGTGCCCCCGATCTCGAGCATTAGCGTGCCGTCGGGTTGCTTTTCGACGATCGAGGCGGTGGCGCCTGGGATGAAGCCCGCGCCCTCCAAGAAGACGAGGGACGGTTGGTCCTGTTCAACGTCCTCGCTGATGCGCGCTACCTGGACGCGATCGCCCGTCTCGACTTCGCTCAGCGCCGTGAGCTCGGAACGGGTTGGCGCCAGGTTATGGCTGCCCGGGATCGGATTGCCGTGTGGGCACGTCGCCGGATCGCCGAGCAAGGCAACGAGGCGCTGCTCGACGATGTCCGAGATGACGTGTTCCCAACGCCCCGCTTCGAGGTGGGCCGCGGACCAGGATATGCCGATTACGTCGACCAGCAACCTCTCAGCGAGGCGATGTCTCCTGATGACTGCCGTCGCCACCGCACTGCCCTCCTCGGTCAGAATGATCACGCGGCCGCTACGGGTGACATAGCCCTCCGCCTCGAGGCGAATGATGACCTCGGAGACAGCGGCAGCGGTCTTACCAAGTCGCCTGGCGAGTTGAGCTTGCACCGCGGGAATACCCTCTTCGCCGAGAACGGCGATCATCTGGAGATACTCCTCCAAAGGGGGATGTGCGCTCGGAGCCATGGTCCGATCCGGATCCTACAAGGGGCAAAACCCGGTCGCGGAGAAACTAGTCGCCGCCCGGCCGGGCGACTCGAGGAAGAGTCTTGTGCCTTGGCGTCTCCACGCCGCCGGGTGTGCTCGAATGACTCACAGGTGCCTGAGTGTCACGAGCGCCGTGTAGAGGCCAAAACCGATGACTACAAGGCACAGGCCAGTCGCCAGCGCCCGGTGCCACCCGTGCATCCGGCGCTCAAAAGGCAGCGCGCGTGCTTCGAGGGCCAGCAACAGTCCGAGAACTATCGGTAGGAGGAGCGCGTTCATCACTTCGACGTCGACGACGAGATTGATGAGGTCAAGGCTCAATAGCACCACGACGGCGCCGACGACATGGGCGAGGCCATACACCGCGTAGAACCTCGCGGTCTGGCGGCACGGCCGCTCGTTGAGAGAGTGGGTCCATCCGAAGACCTCGGAGATCCCCCACGCGCCAGCTAATGACGCGACGAGACCGGCGACCAGAGCAGCGCCTAGAACCGCGGCACCCAGGAGAACCTTCGCCCCGATTCCGCCGATAAATGGGCGCAGCGCAAGCGACATCTCCCCGACGCTGTTAAGCGCCACGCCTAGGTGGTGGCGAGCAATCGTGGCCGCGAAGGCGATGACGACAGCGATCATGATCAGCTGTGTGATCACCGCGCCAATGGCAGTGGTCCGTCGTTCGCGTTTGATGTCTTGAGGCCCCAGTCCCTTGTCAAGTACCGCACCCTGTTGGTAAAAGATCATCCACGGCATGATCACTGCACCAACGTTGGCGGCAAGCAGCAACATGAAAGAGCTGTTGCCCAACGGGACATGCCCGAGCCCCCGGCCGATGGCACTGAAGCTCGGATGTGCCATTACGAGGGCTGGTATGAAGGCCAGTTCTGCTAGGCCGAGCGCGATACCGATCCGCTCGACGCGGCGGTAGCTGCCGGTCATGGCGATGCCTATAAGAAACGCCGCTGCGACAGGGACCGTCAAGACTCGCGGCACGCCGAAGAGCTCACCTACGCCCGCGACGCCGGCGAACTCGGTCAGCAGCGCTCCGGTGCCGGCGAGAAAGAGCAGTCCGGCTGAGATCAGACCCCATCCACGCCCAAAGTGCTCCCGAATGAGCGCCCCGTGCCCCTTGCCGGTCAGTACCCCCAGTCGGATGGTCATCTCCTGGACGACGTAGAGGACCGGGATGAGCACCAGCTGGGGAAGAACCATCTCGTAGCCCCACCTGGCTCCGGACTGAGCAGCGGTGATGAGACTGCCGGCGTCGGTGTCGGCCAGCATGACCACGAGGCCGGGACCGCAGAAAGCGAGGAGACCTATGACGAGTCTGTTGCGCCTTCGTCTCCCTTCGACGTCGACAGTGCAGGGACTTGTCCCGGCATCTGTGACCTGGGGCAAGACACTCGTCATCTCGCGGCCGCCCGTACATCAACAAAGCGCCCCCGGCCAACCGCGGTTGAGACCGCGATTACGCGTCGGCTCAGATAGCGGGCCGGGAGGTCGCGCCGCGCTTGCCAGAGGGCTGCAAACGGGACGATCCGCAGTCTCAAGGCGGGAGGCACAGCGGGGTCAGTTCCTACAAGACATGTGGGACTGCGTCGGATCGCATCATGGGCTACCAGTCGACGGTCTCAGGATTAATTCAGGTAACCCTGATATTAGTTGTCAGGTCCACCTAGCATCAAATCCAGGTATGGGCGGATCGCAAGCTGGGCGTGACGTGCGCCGTCCACAGCGGACAAGGGCCGGGAAATGGCAATCTGAGATCTCCCGGTGGGGACCGCCTGATCTAACCCGCCGCCCGCCTCAGCGCGCTAAATACGCTCGCCGGCGAGAAGTGCGAATCTTGGGACTGCGATCTTGTGCGAAGCCCGCTTAATGCGCACCGATGGAAGCCCATAACCATGGCGGAAACTCAATTCGGCTGAGCTCGAAGGTCATGACCCCGATTACAGCTGGTGGACACTCAGTTCACGAGTGTCTCGATGCCGGCGACAAGCGTCGGATAGCTCAACCGACCAGCTGGCGCCGCTTGGAACCCCTGACGTCGTCCTCTACGATCAGAATCTCGGTCATCAACCGCCGCGAGATCAAGCTCGAGCGAGCGCCATTACGCGGCAGCACCCCCTGGCGGGGGGGATGCCGGGGGGTGCTTGCGCTGCGGGGAAGCGGTCAGGTGCCGAAGATTCGGCGACCCATCTCGCTCTCCGTCCGCTCGTCTTACCATGCACCAGCGCGCAGAACCTTGCTAGGGCCGAATGGCCTTTCTCCGGAGTCTCCACAAATTGAGTTTGAACGTACCTGGTCTCCACCTTGGCGGCCACAGCGGAACCCAGGAACCGCGCTGGCGTTGGAGTTGCTTTGCCAGGCGCGCCGCGTCGCATGTCCAGGACACAGCGAGCTTATGGAGGTTGCGCCCCGCATGGCCGAGCGCCGCCTCTCGTTGAACCCTCTTCTCCAGTTCGATCAAGCGATTCTGCGTGTCGGCTACCGTCGAGGCTGAACCCATCAAAGAAACGAAAGCCTCCCAGGCGCTTGGATCTCATCTGCGTGCCTTCGGCTGTCCGTGAACTATTCAGTCAGCTCCGAGGTACGCCGCGAGATGCTCGCCGGTGAGGGTGGAGCGGGCGGCGACCAGATCGGCCGGCCTGCCCTCGAAGACCACGCGGCCTCCTTCGTGACCAGCACCGGGACCGAGATCGATGATCCAGTCCGCGTGCGCCATGACAGCCTGGTGGTGCTCGATGACGATGACCGACTTGCCGGAGTCAACGATCTGGTCGAGCAGGACTAGCAGCCGCGCGACATCGGCCAGGTGGAGCCCGGTGGTCGGCTCGTCCAGCACCAGGACGCCACCCTTCTCACCGATGTGGGTGGCCAGCTTCAGCCGCTGGCGCTCCCCGCCGGACAGCGTCGTGAGCGGCTGTCCCAGGCTGAGATAGCCGAGCCCGACGTCGATGAGCCGCTCGAGGATGGCCTGCGCGGCCGGTGTGTGGGCCTTGCCTCCACCGAAGAACGCGGCGGCTTCGTCCACCGACATGGCCAGCACCTCGCTGATGTCGCGGCCATTGAGCCGGTACTTCAGCACAGACGCATCAAAACGCTTGCCCTCGCACTCCTCACACGTCGTGGCCACTCCCGCCATCACGGCGAGGTCCGTGTAGATGACACCGATGCCGTTGCAGGTAGGGCAGGCGCCTTCGGAATTGGCACTGAAGAGAGCCGGCTTCACGCTGTTCGCTTTCCCGAAGGCCTTCCTGATTGGCTCAAGCAGCCCCGTGTAGGTCGCCGGGTTGCTCCTGCGCGATCCCCGGATCGGTCTCTGGTCAACGGCGACCACCCCGTCTCGGTTGGACACCGACCCGTGGATGAGCGAGCTCTTGCCGGATCCGGCCACGCCGGTCACGAGGACGAGCACTCCGAGCGGGATGTCCACGTCGACGTTCTGGAGGTTGTGCGTGCTTGCTCCTCGGACCTCGAGAACCCCCGAGGGGCTCCGCACCGTGCCCTTCAGGTCGCGACGGTCGCCGAGATGGCGGCCCGTGATGGTGTCGCTTCGACGCAACTGCTCGACGGTGCCCTCGAAGCAGATGTTCCCGCCAGCCGCGCCGGCTCCGGCGCCGAGGTCAATGACGTGATCGGCAATCTCGATCGTCTCCGGCTCGTGTTCCACGACTAGCACGGTGTTGCCCTTGTCCCGCAGCCGCAGTAACAGGCTGTTCATCTGCCGGATGTCGTGGGGGTGCAAGCCTGTCGTCGGCTCGTCGAATACGTAGGTGACGTCCGTGAGCGCGGAACCCATCTGCCGGATCATCTTGACGCGCTGCGCCTCGCCACCCGAGAGCGTGCCCGAGGCCCTCTCGAGCGAGAGGTAGCCGAGTCCGACCTCGACGAAAGAGTCGAGGGTCTGGCACAGCGCGCCGATGAGCGGCTTGACCGACGGCTGGTCGAGCGAGCGGACCCATTCGGTCAGTTCACGGCTTTCCATCGCGCAGGCGTCGCCGATGTTGATCCCCTTGATCTTGGACGACCTGGCTACCTCGTTGAGCCGGGTGCCGCCGCACTCGGGGCAGGTCGTGAAGGTGACTGCCCGATCGACGAACGCCCGAATGTGCGGTTGCAACGCCTCTTGGTCTTTCGAGAGAAACGAGCGTTCCAGCTTCGGGATTAACCCTTCGTAGGTGAGGTTGACGCCGCTGACCTTCACCCTGGTCGGCTCGTGGTGGAGGAAGTCGTGCAGCTCGGCCTTGGTGTACTTGCGAATCGGCTTGTCCGGGTCGAGGAAGCCGGACTCCAAGTACGGCTTCACGGCGAAGAAGTTGTCCAACGTCCAGCCGGGGACGATGATCGCCCCCTCGGCGAGCGACTTCGAGTCGTCGAAGAGCTGAGTGAGGTCGAGGTCCGAGACGGCGCCGCGGCCTTCGCAGCGCTGGCACATCCCGCCCTGGCGGGTGAAGGTCTTACGTTCCGCCTTGCGGTCGCCGCGTTCGACGGTGATCGAGCCACTCGCCCGTACCGTCGCCATGTTGAACGAGAAGGCGCTCGGCGGCCCGATGTGCGGCTTGCCGAGCCGGCTGAACAGAATGCGGAGCATTGCGTTGGCGTCGGTGGCGGTGCCGACAGTTGAGCGCGGATCGGCGCCCATGCGCTGCTGGTCGACGATGATCGCCGGCGTCAGTCCATCGATCACGTCGACCTCGGGCCGCGCCAGTGACGGCATGAACCCCTGCACGAATGTGCTGTAGGTCTCGTTAATGAGCCGCTGTGACTCCGCCGCGATGGTGTCGAAGACGAGCGAGCTCTTGCCCGAGCCGGAGACGCCTGTGAAGACAGTCAGGCGACGCTTCGGGATCTCGACGCTGATGTCTTTCAGGTTGTTCACCCGTGCGCCGTGAACCTGGATGAGGTCGTGGGTATCAGCGGCGTGCGGCACAGATGATCGCGCAGAGGTCCTCGTGGCCATGTTCGTGCTGCTTTCCTGCTACGGCGACAGTGGGTCGATCAGGCCTGCGCGATGCGAACGAGGTTGCCCGAGGGATCGCGTACGGCGCAGTCTCGGGCGCCCCAGGGCCGGTCCGCCGGCTCTTCGAGGATCTCGGCGCCGGAGGCCCGCACCTGTTCGAAGGTAGCGTCAAGATCGTCGGAGCGGAAAATGGCCGCTTGGAGGGAGCCCTGCAGCACGAGGGAAAGGAGGGCATCCCCCTCGGCCTGTGAGCGACCACCGTGGGGCTGGAACAGGACGATGTCGACGTCTTGGCCGGGGGCGCCGACGGTGACCCAGCGGAAACCGGCGTTCGACACGTCGACTCGCACCTCGAGGCCCAGGGCGTCGCGGTAGAAACCGAGAGCTGCGTCGGGGTCCTCGACCGGGATGAACATTGCGGAGACGGTGACTGCCATGCCAAGCATCGTACGAGCACCGACCGTGGGTTGCTTCTCAGATCCTGCTCAGTTCGAAGCCGCCGGCCCCGCTCCTCGGGCGACTCAGACTGTGGCGGGAGCTCGTCGCGGCCGGGTTGCGTACATGCTCACGCAGGACGGGACGACCTCGAGATCGCGGTGGTCGCGGGCGCGGTATTGCGACGGGGTCTCGCCGACGATCTCGGTGAAGCGGGAGCTGAACGAGCCGAGCGAGGTGCACCCCACGGCGAAACACGTATCAGTGACCGACATCCCCTGGCGCAGGAAGGCCTTTGCCCGCTCGATGCGTCGGGTCATGAGGTAGGAATACGGCGTCTCGCCGTAG
>Ga0187867_10000254_pt1 | contig 48801 bp, 36 predicted proteins | sample June2016WEW_13_1_FD_132976 | JGI IMG/M metagenome (GOLD analysis project Ga0187867, IMG submission 132976) | Peatland microbial communities from SPRUCE experiment site at the Marcell Experimental Forest, Minnesota, USA - June2016WEW_13_10 | ecosystem: Environmental > Terrestrial > Soil >...
TGAAGACGTGATACTTTAGGCATGGGTTATGCTGTATCCGTCTTACTATGATGGGCATACAAGATAATGAGGGCGCACTGTTCAGCTACCAGGTGAATCTCGATCGTCGGGTTCGCGCGGATATCCCCTTAGAGGAGACACGCAGCGTCGAATTCAAGGAGGTCAAGGGCGGAAACCCTGTTGCGGCGATCATCGGCGAATCGTCCGACGATCCGCTCGGTATCGGTTTTTACTCGTTCCGCAATTCGGGGCTCCTTTGAAGCCCCTTGCCTTCGAGCGGTAGCGTAGGCTGCAGAACCGCTGGTCCTAAAAAGGCAAAAGGAAGTTCATTGCACGGGCCCAGTCCTTGTTGCTCTCGATCTTGCGGTGCGCGTCCTCCGAGACAGCCATCCAATACTCCTGATCAAGGAGATCGTCTCCGCGTCGCTTGTTCTTGTGGTGGATCTCGGTTGAAAGGGGTATCGAGACAGTCACACCGTTGAGAACCGCCCGGCCCTGCAGAAGAATCGCGTCTTCCTCTGGAATGTTATTTTCGGCAAGCCAGACCTGGCAGTAGGGATGTTTGAGGGGAAATTGTCGGCTCCGCCAGCGGTAGAGTTCGAGGTCGACCTCTTGATCGCTGAAATGCCGTCGGAGGGCCGTACGACGTTGGAGTGCTGTGCGGCGCACGCTTTCACTCGGTCTTTTGAGGAACCTCGGCGTCGGGCCCTTCCGTCGCCTGGGAAGCCGCGAAGTGCAATGACCGACAGACGGGTGGGCTAAGATTAGCCCCCATCCTAATAACGGCGCACGGGTAGATTTGCCACGGATTTGCCAGCAAGCATGTTTCTGGCTTGTTTTTGCCGCACGTTGCTGCACGTTCTTGCTCGTTCTATCTCACTACAAAACAACTTAAAGCACGATTAACGAAGCTTTTCTGTTGTTCGGGAAGATGCGGTTCGAATCCCCGTGGGGGCGCGAGATACCCGAGAACTCGTCGCTCATCCAAATTGCCTCGTTTCGTGAATTGCTGAGTGGTAACCGTAGGGCGATGACCGAACGCCCTGACGAAAGGCGCCGGATGGGATGGGAGATGTTCGGGCTGTCGTTCACAGCCCTGTTCCTCGAGATGATGGTGATCCGGTGGGTGCCGTCGACCGTCCATCTCGTTGCTTATTATGCCAATCTGATGCTGTTGAGCTCATTCTTGGGCCTGGGAGCGGGGGCGTTGGCCGCCGGAAGAAGGTGGAATGCATTTGGATGGTTTCCTGTCTTTCTGGCGGCGGACATAGGGATACTTCTCTTAAACCGGAATGCCGTCCTTGGTGCCTCCCCGTCCGAGGTTCACTTCAACGCACCCCCGGCGTTGTTGGTCCACTCGTTGGTCCTGATCGAAATATTCTCACTCAATGCCCTGCTTTTCGTTCCATTGGGGCAAAGGATGGGAACCCTGTTCAATTCCTTGCCGCGTCTGACGGCGTACGCGTGGGATCTCGCAGGAAGTCTGTGCGGGACCCTCACATTCGGGCTCTTCTCCCTCAGGCTGTTCTCGCCGGTTCTCGGGGTGGGGTTCGTCATGCTGATTTACCTGGTCCTCCAAGGACGGCGCCGGCTTTTCGTGAGCATCGCGGTGTTCGCCGCGGTCCTCGCGGGAATCGTGTGGAACAGCGATAGAAACGCGATCTGGTCCCCGTATTACTACATCACCGTGACTGATCTAAAGGCCCAGTCGGGCGCGGTGCCGGCGCCACCTGCGGACCTGCTAACCATGCGGGATCCGCCTGCATACTTCGTCAAAGTGAACCAGTTTGGCTACCACGTCGACGCGGCGCTCGATCCGGCTCGTTACACGCCTGGTACCTGGGGCGCTAAGGAGGCTGCATGGCTCCGCAAGCAGTACGATCTCACCTATGCGGTCGCCCATGGGCGGGACCGGATCCTAGTTGTGGGCGCGGGCGGTGGCTGTGACGTCGAGGCCGGCCTATCCAACGGGGCCAGACACATCGACGCGGTGGAAATAGATCCAGCCATCGTTGCGGTTTCTCAGCGGTTCAACGCGGGAGCTCCTTACTTGGATCCCCGTGTATCAGTTCACGTGGACGATGCTCGTTCCTACTTGGCCAAGGCAAGACCCGGCTATGACGTGGTCGCCTTCGGCTTTCTGGATTCACAGGCGCTGTTCAGCAACATGAACAACGTCCGATTAGACGGGTATGTCTACACGGTCGAAAGCATCCGGTCAGCCTACCGTCTGCTAAACGATCGCGGCGTACTCACTTTGTCGTTTTACCTGGGAAGACCGTGGCTTGGCCCGAAGCTCTTTCAGCTTGTCGCGGAGGGCACAGGCCGGGTGCCGACCGCCTATTTCGCGGGAAACTCGATGATCCTGTGCGTCGCGAGGGACGCCGACGCCGTGCTGCCCGAGAGGTTCTACGAATTCACCAAGGGAGGGTATGCAAACATGCCCGTCATGGCCCTGCCTACCGACGACTGGCCTTTCCTCTACCTGATAAAGCGGACCATTCCGTCCGACTACCTGGTCGCCATCGGAAGCCTCCTGCTGCTTTCCATCGGCAGCATAGCCCTCCTTCGAGGCCGCTCATATGGCCGCAGCGACGCTCATTTCAGTCTGCTGGGCATGGGTTTTCTGCTGCTTGAGACCAAGAACATCAGCGATTGCACGCTGTATTTCGGCACCACATGGCTTGTGACGCTCGTCGTCGTCACGGGCATTCTTCTGATGGTGATGGCGGCTAACATGGTGGCGGAACGCATGAAGAGGTTCTCCGTCTGGATGTACGCACCTCTTCTCGCCAGCCTTGTTGTTCTGTTCGTGGTACCGAGGGAGTACATCCTTCAATTCGAGTATCAAACCAGGATGCTTTGGACCCTCTTTGTGGTGCCGCTTCCCATCTTCTTCGCGGGAATCATCTTCTCATCCACATTTCGGGACGCGGAGTCGCCTTCGGCGGCTTTTGGAGCCAACTTGATCGGAGCTATGGCCGGCGGTTTCTGCGAATACCTGTGCATGGCAATCGGCAATCACCGTCTTTCGATGCTCGTGTTCGCGGCCTATCTTGGAAGCATGCTCGTAACGGCGAGAGCAGGACGCACCCGTAGGCTCGCGTAGAATGAGAATGCCCTATCCCGTTCCGGATGTTGAATTGATTCGTGGCTAACCACAGGGCTCCCAACGGTTTCGCGGGCGTGTTGAATTCTCCTCACACATAGCGGGCACCCGAATGGGCTCCCTCATCCCCTCACCCACCGTGCAAGACCCGGCTCACCCGTCGAGCTCTGCCTGCCGAACTGCTGGGCCGCGGCGTCGCCGGCCAAACCCGTGTCCCGACAGCTTTCCGATCACCACCTCCGCCGCCCACAAAGGGGCAACCATGAATCGATTAAGGAAGGGGACATCAACATGACGAACCGCATCGCCGACCCATCGCCGCTCAATACTGCTCGAATTGCGGGATTCCTGAATCTCATCTTTATCGTGACATTTTTCTCCACGCGCAATCGGACGCGAGGGCATCTCGCGGTCCTCGACCCACCCGCCTAGTGCCATTCCAACTCGTCCCGCGTTGGCAGGGGCGGGAACTTCTGGTGCGGCTCGGTCTGATACCAGAACGCAACGGAGGCGATGTCGTCCTGCAGCGGCAGGTACCGGCCCCCTGATTGCCAGCCAAGGTCCTGGATAGTCACCCTCAACCCCTCTTTAAAGCGGATGGGGTCGGTGATGTGCCAACGATACAGGCTGAAGCGCTGTTGCGAGTCGTACACTCCGTCCGGCCTGATGATTTGCGGAACGCCGGTGTAGGGAGTGGTGAATTCGGTGTAACGCGTCTTGCCCCCGGGTCCGGTGCCCTCGAAGTCGTAGGAACCGCAGAAATAGTCCTCCGTGCCCGTGCCGCAGATTGTCGGGAACTCCTTGTCTCCATCGATGAAGAACTTGACCTCGCCCTCCCCCCACCAGCCTGTGTTATGCACGCCCCAGGCGAGATACGTGCCTACATACTGGCCCCTCCCCTTTATCCCGTCCACGATGGTGTAAAGCCCCTTGGCCTTGAGCGGGCTCTCGCGCCGGAACTGCGCATGAAAATACGCCGCGTCCGCGGGCACGTCGGCAAGCGCGTAGTTGACCTGATAGTAGAGCACCATGCTTTCATCTGCCAGGTTCTCCATAGTTATCCGGCACCGCTTGCGGAACGGCATCTGCCAATAGGAATTGAAGGCGCAACGCGGATTGACGCAGATCGGCAACGAGCTGATGAGGGCACACCGGTCCCATTTGCCCCAGCCGCTTGCGAAGAAATCCGCCACCGGAACCTCCACCGACGGATCGGCCTCGCCGTCCCAATAAAAGCGCAGGATCGCCAGGCGCCAGTTGCCGGTGGGGGTCATCCAGATCTGCTGGATGCAGCCGGGGCCCTCGACGTCGGCCACTGTGAACACCTGCCCGGCCTTGATGATCACGCTGGGGGAGACCTTCCAGCCCTGGCCCAGTTCGCGCGCGGCATGCTTGCCCGTTCCATCACTAGCGGAGCCGCCTGTCCCGGGCTCCCCTCCCGGGTTTTCAGCGCTTATCGAGCGGGTCTGCGCCGTCGAAGTCCGATAAAGGTTGCCGAGGTTGGTACCCAGTCCGCTAAACGATTCGTCGGCAGTCAGGGATTTGAGCGACAATAGGGCAAGCGCGCTGATTGCCACGCAGTACAGGTGTTTCTGCTTCATTTACAGGTCCGTTGAGCGGTCGTTTAGGGTGAGGGGAAAGGGCGGTCGATCGCCGCAGCCTCTTCGAGCGTCTGCTGGCACTAGTACCACGAAGGCATTCCGGCAATGTGTATTCAGTTCGCGACCGCGAGCCTCATTTTGGTGCCTGCCCACATGGGGAGCCTCGCTCGGAATCCGGCAAACGCGCGGCGGTCGACTAGTTCAATACGGCAAACGCGCGGATGTCCACGGTGCCGGAATTGCCCTTTGGGTCGTCGACGGTGTACGTGAGGCGGACCAGACCGCCGGGGTCCATCCCCTTCGCGGGTATATCGGCAACAGCCCACGAGAGTCCGCTCCAGATCTGGCGGTCGTAGGGGCGGCTGAACTCCAACTCCCGGCCGCCCTGCTCGGCCTTCAGGACAAGAAGCTTGCCCAGCGGCACCCCTGAGGGCGGCGCCCCGCCGCTGACGCGCCACGGGCGTCCATCCGTCCCGGACTGGCTGCACACGATCCTGAGCGCCCCGCTGCGCGGCGCGAAAACCGTCGCCGAGACGGACCGGGGACCGCGGACGACATCCGAAACCCGCAGTGGCTCGCAGGATTCTGGGATCACCACGTCATCCTGGATGCCGAAGTCCCACGCAGGGTCGGCATAGACCCCTGTTCCGACCACGGCCATTTGTCCGGGTCCGAGGCGGATGGACCCCCCGCTCAAGACCGGCGCTCGTCCCGCGTCGGCGAATAGAAGCCGGCTTCCCTCATTCGGGGGAAGGGAAAGGGCCAAGTCGGCGGCCGTGAGCCCCGGGTTGAGCGCCGTGCACACGGTGCCTCCAGGGCCGCGCGCAACGAATCCATATGGACTCCCGGCGCCTGGGTAACCGCCGAAGACGGCCGTGTCGCCCAGGGCCTGGAGCGGATAATACAGGCGCTGTACCTTGGCGAACCAAGAGCGATCCCCTTCATCGAGAAGGCTGAGGTCCCCGTAATAGGTGTTCACGCGTCCGCCCCGGGCCGCCGACAGGACCAGCATCCCCTTCCACGCAGCCTTGCCGCGGCGGTAGCATGTGCCTGTGTTTCCAATCATGAATCCGCTGCTGTCAACGCGTGAGAGCGGGATGCCGTTCGCCGAGTACTGGAACACCATGGCGTCGCTGTAGACGTCGAGCGAGCGCCAGAAGTTCGCGCAAGGCACGTCGGAGGGCTTCGGGTCGCCGCAATAGAGCGAATCGAAGACTTCGAGCCAGCGGCGGTCGACCGTCTTCGAAAACCCCGGGCTCGTGTCGGCCGTCTCGCCGCCGTAGCCGTTGTAGGCGATGAGGAGCACGTCGGGATTGCGCTCGCGGAACGCGCGGAGCGCGCCCCGCCAGGCTTCTGTGTTCAGGCGCTCGACCTCCTTTCGTCCGAGTCGGGCCAGCTCAGAGGGCGGCGCGGCGCCCAGGTTGGCAAAGTCAAACTTGAAGAGCCTAACCCCGCGGTCGTACCACTGCTGCATCGTCTCGATCTGGTAGGCAAGGAAGCCGCCCTCGTGGAGGCTCATCGCCAGGTCCAGGTAGCCGCCCCGCGAATCCCGCCATTCCGGCCGCGGCGTCAGCCAGGGATTTGCCGACCATCCGCAGACATTGGTCGAGAGCCACAGGCCCGGCTTGAGTCCCTGTTCGCGGCACGCCGCGAAAAAGCGGGCCGGGCCGCCCGGCCAGCTTTTCTCACGGAACGCCCGGAATCCTCCGTCCCTGTCGAACCAGAACATGTCGAGCAGGAAATAGTCGAACCGGGCCCCGTGCGCCTTGAGCCGCGCCACCGCGGCCAACTCGCGCATGGCGAGACCCTCGTCAAGCGCAACCGAATCGGAAAGTTCGTCATGCGCCGCCCACGTGATGTACACTGAAACCGGTGCGGCGGGAGCGGCGCCGGCGGCCGCAACCGGGAGGGCGAGCATGCGGGCGCCCGCGCATGCGGCGGCAATGCGGAGCGCCAACCGGCTTGATTGAGTCTTGGTCATCCAGATCCGCGAATATCTCAGAACCTCGCGCCACCGGCGCCGCAGCGGCCGGGTTTCCTCACGAAGTTCCTCCAGGGACCCCTTCGGCCGACCGCAGCGGGGCGTCCATTCGATTCCCGAAGTCGCGGAGGGATTTCGGCCCTTGAACTCCGGCGCGGAATCCCGGGTCGCGATGGCCGCAACAGGAAGAACGGCATTGGGAAAGCATTGGTCGACGGAGTGTTCAACCTCAGCAGTGCTCTTGACGGCCATCTTCTTAAGGAGGAAGGCTATGTCTGCTTCGCCTCTAGAACAACATGACACGCGAGCAGAAGCTACTTCATGCAGTCGACAAGTCGGCACGCGGTGTCGAGATCGGGCCCAGCCATAGTCCGGTTGCGCCCAAACGTAAGGGCTTTCGAGTCACGACAATCGACACCCTGTCGAAGGAGGGGTTGCTCGACAAGTACAAGAACCATGGCGTGGAGCTCGGGAACATTGAGGAGGTTGACTTCGTCTGGCGAGGTGAACGGTACCCAGAATTGCTTGGGGAGCGGAACTCATTTGAATGGATCCTCGCCTCCCACGTAATCGAACACACCCCGGACATCATCGCATTCCTCAACGACTGCGAGGAGTTGCTGACCGATTCAGGCGTTCTGTCGCTGGCCGTGCCCGACAAACGGTATTGTTTCGACCATTTTCGCCCGATCTCGGGCCTCGCGCGGGTGTTGGACAGCCATCATTCGAAGCTCACCGGCCACACTGCGGGCAGCATTGTGGAGTACATGTTGAATGCAGTCTCGCTGGGCGGGCAGATCGCCTGGTCGTCATCGCAGGTCGGGGAATTCAAGTTCCTGTGCGAAATCCCATCCGTGCTCGCTCACTTGAAACTGGAACCGGAGGCGCGACATGCGATGGATGTCCACGCCTGGTGTTTCACTCCGGCGTCGTTCCGGCTACTCGTCCACGACCTGAACCTGCTTGGCCTCACCACATTACAAGCGTTCCAGTCCTTTCCAACCGAGGGGCATGAGTTCTTCATGACCCTCAGGAAGGGGGGGAAGGCCCCGGTACAGAGCCGCCTAGGGCTCCTTCAGGAGGTGGCCGAGGAATCGGGCAGCGGGCAAAGCCTCCGTTGACCCCAGGGCTGATGGCGTCCGTGGGGACGTCAAAGGCCGAGGACGCGGGCCGAGAGACCGAACTGCTGGTCTAGCGGCCCCCATTCCTTTCGCGCGCTTCCTGGGTGACTGATACCACCGAGTCAGCGATCCGGGGCGCCGATCCAACGCTGCGAGAGAAGGGCCCCCAGGAATTGCTTCTCGGTCGGCCCGCCTTTGTCGTTTCTTCCAACAACGGCCTCTTCCAGGCGCGCGGGATAAAGGTCCGAGTCAACGCGAAGCACCTCCTTTCCGTCCATCCTCACCAGTATGGTTCCCCGCGCCGGTTGGCGGGACCCGCGATAAAGGGAGAAGACGGGCGTGATTATCTCGATGTCGTGGAGGGTGTCGCTTTCCACGGAGCCGACGATCGGCCCCTCCTGATTGAGCACCCCCCAGTGATCCAGAAGGAATCGGCCGAGCCCGCCGCCGTAGTGCACGACGCAGATGCCATCGCAGGCTCCGGGAACGCCGGTGAGCAGGAGGGGCTCCCTCAGGCCCCAGCGGGGTTGGGTGGGAAACACGACCCGCAGCAGAAGGTGGTCGGTTGGTTCCGCCGGCAGGAGGCGGGGCGGGGTCCCGACCCAACGAATCTCTCCGGGAAACGTCTTCTCGATTGAGGGTCCCGCCACCGCGTTCTCGCCTGTCAGGACCGCGCCGGGCGCACAAGGGTGATAGGGAACGTAGTCCATCCAGTTGATCCGGCCGTCCTTCTCGATCAACAGTGGGCGCAGCGGCCCCGGCATTCTGCCGGATGGATCCATCTGCTCCATCTGCACGGCGCATTCCAGCGAGGATCCAGGCGCCAGCCGGAACGGCGGGCCATAGCGCAAAGACGACCCCGTCGAGAAGTACCCAAAACGCGCGGTTTCCCCGCCGGCGGTTTCCATGAAAAGAAGGTCGCCGCCATCCGGAGAGCCGGCAGACACCAACGGCCAGCGCCCCGGCTTTTGTTGGCTGGGCACGGCGAGCCTGATGGTCCGGGGCGCAAAATCCGGCGTGATGTCCCGAATCGGGAACATGTCCCGCGCGACCGCCAAGACGCTGCCCGAGAACCAACCGGGACGGTTCCGGCCGTTCGCAACATGAATGTCCTTGCAATCGACCGGGTTCAGCGGGCGCAAGGCCTCAAGCACAGGATGGTCGTCAAGGACGACGTAAACGGAGGAGCGGCTGATGGCGCTGGGAGCCCGCCTCAGGTAGTACGGATGTTCGGCGGTCGGATACAGCGAGCCGAACGACGCCGACAGCGTGCTGGCCCGGCCCCGGGCGACCCCGGCGCCTTCACCCCACAGCACGAAGTCGTCGCCGGCGCACTTCAGGCCCAGGCGGATCCGGCTATCGGGTAGATACTCCAGCAGCAGCGACGCGTTCGGAGTCTCCGCCAGTGTCTCCACCGTGTGCGGGGGCTTTGCCGGGAAAGCCATCTGCCAGGTGATCGGACCGTAGTGCCAGTCCCGCGCAACCTCATACCAGAAGGTTGGCACATTCAGGATCCGGGCCACCTTCTCAAAGTACGCACTTCCGCGATGCACCGTCAGGGTGCCCTCGAGGGGAATGCTGAGGATCGCGGCGACGGCCACGGACACTGCGGCGGCAGCGGCCCAGGCCGCCCGCACGGCATTCTTGGCCCATGGCGATGAAACGGCCTGGTCGAGCGCACAAGCCCCCAAAGTCGACACGAGGACGAGACTGGGAAGGAAGTCCACCGTGTACCGCAGCGCGGAATTCCCAAATAGAAGGACGCATAATCCGGGGCCGAGATAAGCCAGGCCAACCATTCCGAGCACCGCGCCGACGTGCCGGGGCCCCGAGCCGGACGGAGCCCTCAGGGCGACCGGGATCGCCAGGAGGAACCAGGCAATCGGGACGTATTTCAGAATCCCGTAGACATCGGCGCACCCGTAATAGTCCCGCGGCCAGGCTGGGTGGACGCCAATCGAGGCAAACGGGAAATGGCGCGACCACTCAAGGGCGCCCGCATAGTAGACCCTGAGGTTGAACCAGAAATACGAAGTGCCCCAGTGCCTCAGGGGTGCCGGCGGGTCCTGCAACAGGTAGTTGAAGCCGAAGTCAAGGGGGCTTCCGAAACGCAGATAATTGTAGAGAAGGAGCCCGGAGAAGATGGCCCCGAATCCAACAGCGAATCCTGTCGCCGCCCCCACCGGCGCCCCCGGATGCCTCCATGAACGTATCGGCGGCCGTTCCAGGCGAAGGAAGCTCCAGAGCACCCAGGCGGGCGCCAGGATCGCGAGCAGAAGCGTGGGGCGGCAGCCAACGGCAAGGCCCAGGAAAATGCCGGCGGCCGCCATCCACCCCGCCTGCCTCTGCGAGGAAAGCGCCGAATACAGGCTGTGGAGCATCAAGGTCGCGAAGAAGCATCCGCATGCGATGGCGAACTCATACATGAGCGGGCGCCTCGCAAGGGACAGCAGCCCTGTTGCCATGCCCAGCGCCATGACCGTTGCGAAAACGATCGCGCTGCCGGTGCGCGAGAAATAGTCCCGGCGGATCCTGAGCCACAGCCAGGCAAGCGCGAGGAAATCGAGGACGACGAGGCACTCCACGGCCGTCCCGAGCCACAGGTCCCCTCCCGTCAGCAGCCTGAACGGGAGCAGGAACACGAGCGCCGGGACCACTCCGTAATAGACGTAGTACTTTCCGTGGTAGAAGCTGGCGTCGAACATCCAGCCATGAGGAACCCACACGCGCGGGTCGTAGGGATTGGAGGCCGTGAGCATCGCCGGATCCACCGGGGCGTCGAGGTAGAGGTGCCCTTTCAGGATCCCATGGACGAGCAGGTTGTAAAAGTCGCTGTACGAACCCCTTCCCATCGGCCACGGGGGCAGGCCATCGCTCGTGGCGGCCGTCCAATAGTAGAATGAGATAACGACCAGGACCGACATGCCGAGGGCGACCCAGTCCCCCTTCGTCGCCAGCAGAGGAGCCCTCTCTTCTGGATGCCCGGTCGGAGTCATTGGATCGATTGGCCGGGCATCATGGCTATCCTCGTTGCGTGTTTGCGGAGAACCTGCAGGGACCGACTAACTGGCTGCGGTCATCGGCCGCCCTTGATCTGTACGGGATCCCTTCATCGGGATGCCGTACCGCTTGTGAGCAGGTAAACCGCAAATGACGCGAGCCAGTGTTCGCCGACGTAGTCGCCGCTTGTGACCCGCGCCAGTCCGGCCCGCGCGTGGCGGTCTGCCGCCGCGCGCACCCTGTGGCCCAGGGGCATGACGGGCGCGATCCGGTGAAGCGCCCAAGCCCGGCTAAGGCAGAGGCCGTCAAGGTGCACCTGCTTGCCATCACGGCGGTCAAAGACCCGCGGCGGCTCCGTGATGGCGCAGGATTCGCCATCGGCAAGTCCCGGTAGGAACCGCACAATCCAGCGCCGGAAATCCGCGGCGGGAAGGACCCGGGACATGAGGTCGGCCTCGGTCAGCGAGGGCGACAGGAAATCCTCACCGCCGGGCTCCCAACCGACCGGGGCGTCGGCGTCGGCACCGTAGAATTCGCGGCTCCGGGAGACAATCGCCGCCTCCAGGCGGCGATGCCCCGCCGCCCTCGCGTAGTCCAGTGCCAGCGTCATGCCGAAGGCGGTGTTGGAATGCACACCCGTCCGGACTGGGTATGGCAGCCGCGGAAGGTAGCCGCAGAAGCCCTCCGCAATGAATCCCTCGAGCGGGCGGATCGCCCGCGACCACCGGCGGGTGCACGGGTTGCGTCCCGCGCGCAATTCGGCCGCGAGAGCGAGCAGCCATCCCCAGCCATACGGACGCTCAAACGATCCCCGCCCCAGCGCCCGAAAATACGCCAGCTCCCCGTCAACGTGGACCTTGGTCAGGCTTTCTTCGAGGGCCGCGCGGATGCGCGCGGCTGAAGGGAGCGCAGGGTAGAGCCTGAGGAGGCGCGCCAGCGCCCAATGGCCGTGCACCGAGGAATGCCAGTCAAAGCAGCCGAAGAATGCCGGGTGCAGCTCGCGAGGCGAGCGCACGTCCGCGGGGCGCTGGGCGAGGTGCTGGTAGGCGTGGGGCCACTCGCGCCCTATTCCGGCCAACGCCAGGCCGGCAAATTTCGACGCGAGAGGCGGTGTGAGCGAGCGGGGCAAGAGGTCAGAAACGGTAGACGCAAAATTCCATGAGGAGCAGATTAAACGCGAAGAGCGCCAAGGCGATCGGCGCCTGCGCCCTGATGACCGCGTTCTTGTCCTCCAGCTCAAGGAGCATGACCGGCACGAGGTTGAAGTTGGCGGCCATGGGGGTCAGGAGCGTCCCGCAAAAACCCGCCAGCATTCCAATGGCCGCCATTATCGCGGGGTTGCCTCCGTGCGCGTGGACGATGAGCGGCACGCCGATGCCTCCGGTGACGACGGCAAACGCGGCAAAGGCATTGCCCAAGCAGATCGTGAAGAGCACCATCCCAAGGCAGTAGGCCGCCACCGCGACGAACGAGAACTGCGTCGGCAGCGCCCGCTCAACCAGGCCGGCCACGACCGTGCCCACGCCGGCGCGGGCGAACAGGCCGCCCAGCGCGGCCAGCGCCTGCGGCAGAATGAGCGCCCAGCCCACGGTCTGGATGAGCCGGCTGCCCTCTCCCACCGCATCGCGCACGGGCGCCCGTGTCAGGCGAAGCCCGGCCGCAAGGGCCAGCACGGCGCCGATGCAGACCGAAGTGACTGACAGGTTGGCCGTGTCGACGAGCGCCAAGCCGCGCCAGCGGACTCGCCCCAGAAAAAGGCTGCCGACGACCGCCGTGGCAGGGATCAAGAGCGCGGGCCAGAAGAGCCTGTCCCCAAGGCGCTGCGCCGAAGCCAGCCTTTCCTCTCGCCCCGTGGAGCGCTCGCGGGACATCCCCACCCTCCCGCTCGCGGCCAGGATCGTCATCCCGAGGACAAGGTACCCTGCAACCGTCGGCGGCATCGACCCGCCCAAGGCAAAACAGGCGCCCAGAAGGCCCCAGAAAAGGGCAGTGCTCCATCGCCGCGCGTGGCCCTTGTCCATTGCGACGCGCACGGCCGTCGCCAGCACGAAGGCGCCCGCTAGGACGTAGAACGAATTCAGGCTGACCAAGCTCACGCGCCGGCAGCCTTCGCGGTCCCGGCCGCGCGAGCGGCCTCCCGGGCCAATTGCTGATCCAGAACGCGGGTCCTCCAAGCCATCAGGGCGAAGGCGGCCACAGCCGTGGGTATCCCCCAAAGCGCCATCGCCCATGCACTCACGTCGATCTTCAGTCCCTCGAAGAAGCCCTTCATGAGCAGGATCGAACCCACCGCGACGAATATGTCCTCGCCGAAGAAGTTCCCGACATTCTCAGCCGCGGCCGCGTTCGCACGAATCCGCTCCACCATAGCCTTCGACAGGCTTCCGTGGCACACGCGCGCGGCGCCCTCGGCGAGAGGGGCGAGCAGCGGGCGCACCGCGCCGGCGTGCCCGCCTACGTTGATTCCAAGGGCGATCGAAACCTGACGAACGCCCGTGTAAAGAAGCAGCACCCTGCCGGCGGTCGCCGCCGCGGACCGGCGGATCAGCGTCTCGGCCCGCTCCCGGAGGCCGTAGCGCTCCAGAAGGCCAACCACCGGAAGCATCATCACGACCGGCAGGGTCATGTACCGGTTCGTGAGAAACAGCCGGCCAAACTCCTCCATGATGGAGTTGAACGACATTCCGGAAACCAAGCCGGTGACGATTCCCGACACGAGGACCACCGGCAGCGTGTTGAGCCGCAGCGCAAAGCCGGCAGCAATGACTATGATGCCGATTAGTTTGATCACAGAGAGTACGGGGTCCTGAAGTATTCAGTTTCGGGGCGATCACGAGGTATTTTGGAGGATCGACGGGCCCCGGGGGGCCCCGGACGCGGCGAGGGCGGCGGTCCGGGAAAGTCGGGCTGCCTTCCCGCGCGGCGCCGCGGCGGGCGGGCCGACGCGGAGGAAGCCATCCCTGCTGCCGGCCTGCAGCGATGTCCCAAGGCGAACCGGGATTGGAGGCCCACGGGGCCTCCGGACCAGGACCGGAAACTAAGTCGGACGGTCTCGCCGCGCACGACGGCTGGACTAGCCCGGACGCAGGCTGTCGCTCAACTCAGCACACCCCGCCTGCACATTGACCGGGCGTAGAACAGCAGCAGCGCGCCAACCACGACGATGACGGCGCTGAATGCCAGCGCCTCGGCTCCTCCCATGATCTTCAGTCCGTTGGAAAGAGCGTAATTGTGGATGCTCGTGACGATCATGCAGATGAACGACGCAAGAAAGAGGTGAACCGCCAGGCGATTGCGGAGCAGCAGTAACAGCGATCCCAATACGCCGCCCCACACGGCGATCCCCCAGGCGGCCACAACCCAGAGGGGAAAGCCATAGTAGAACTCCAGCTGTGCGGGCGTGAAGCCGCTCATGTAGGCCTTGTTCTTGGTCTCGGTCATGACGAAATCCATCGCGCCCACTGAATTCCAGAGCAGCGAAACGACCCCCACCGCCCAGACGTGCCAGGGCCTCCTTGCGGGTTGGGTCGCTTCATCGGCCATGGCTCCAGCGAAAAAATCCTGGGGAACTAGTCAATCCGATTGACCGTGTTCCGGTTGGATGGCCAGCGAGGGTCCCGGGGATCGTTCGAATTGATGATCGCCAAAGGCCCCCGGTTCCGGAGAAAACTGGTCCGATGCGCCCGTCCAACCCGCCCCCGCCGTTTGCCGCGGCCGCCACGGTGCCGGATGTCATACAGGCCATGGTCGGCTTCGTCGCGTGGTGTGAGGCCAATGCAAGCCGGCTCGGGTATTTCGCCGCGCTCTATTTGCGGATCACCAAGGCGGTCGAGGCCGCCCTCGGACAAGGCACGGTGTTCCAAGACAATGAGCGCATGGCGCAGCTGGACGCCACGTTCGCCAACCGCTACTTCACCGCGCTCAACGGCTATTTCCATCCGGAGCAGTTTCCCGGCATCTCGGGATGCTGGCTTGCAGCGTTCACCGGGACCGAGACCCCGGGCGACACCGCCGTTCAGTACATCCTGACCGGCGTCGCCTCCCACATCGGTCTCGATCTCGGCATCGCAACGCAGCAGGTGTGCGGGACACCGTCAGTCCTGCAGCAGTTCCAGGGCGATTTTGACCAGATCAACACGGTGTTGGCCCAGCAGGTGCAGACCGTGCTTGGTGAAATCGACTCGGTGTCCCCGCTGCTAGCGGATCTCTACGCGGCCCTCGGCAAACACGAGATGGCCCTGATCGACGACGGCCTAGGCGGCTCGCGCGCGGCCGCGTGGGCCGTCGCTAATGCCCTTGCGGTCCAGCAGCCAGCCCAGCAAGCGCTGACTATCGCGGCGCAGGACGCGCTCGTAGCCGGGTTGATCCCGATCGTTTCCAGCCCGCCCGAACCGCTCGGGGCCGTCGCGAAGATCATCGCGCAACACGAGAATCCGAACATCGCCCAGGTCATCGCCGACCTGGTCCCCTAGGCCGACGGGCGCGGCCCGTATTTCCGAATCCCTGGGTGTCGAACCGCGCACTTCACGGTTTTGCCGGTCGTTCGAATCGGAGATCCTCGGCCCTGCTCCCGTCGGCGTTCCTCAGACGGAAGTAGCAGCCGTAGTTAGCCTCGAGAAACGTCGAGCCGGCATCCTGCGCGGGCGCGTAGAGGATGCGGACGTCGTTGCCGCCCTTCCTGAGGTCCAACTCGTCTCCCTCGACCTTCCTGCCATTCAGGGAAAGGCGCCTCACGCTCTCGCGGCGGCAGACAACGCGAACGGCCTGATCCCTCGGCGAGACAATCCTGCCCAAAAGAAGGTAATGGGCGTTCTTGTGGGGGAAATAGATTGAGGGATCGAATGGGTAGTTGTCGGGTGTGTTTGCCTTGCCGGTGGTCGGAATGATGTCGGGGTCAAGGATTGCGGCCCTGGCTGCCGGAAGGACCTTCCAGGCAATGCTTCCAACCCATGGCACAGAGTAGCTGGTTTCGGGCCTCCGTCCGTCCATGAAGGGCGCTGAGAACGCGTAGGGGTCGAAGTTGGCCTTGTCTCCCGGCAGGGGACCCAGGACCCAGAATCCGTCGCGGGCGAAAAACGGGGCCGGCCCCTCCGCCGCCGATTCCCTGACGGCGTACAGCCTCGCGCGGCGGGAGCCCTTGAAGTCCACCTGGGCGACGTCGTATTCCGTGCCGTCGCTGTAGTCCGCGGCGTCCGGCCTCTCGGCAAGGTCCGCTTCGACCGCCACCGATGCCCCAGCGTCCAAGGTGCCCACCTCCCTCCTAACGACCCCTTCCTGCCAGCGCAGCGGCAGCCGGAACACGACCCGGATGCCGTGAAGGGGTTGAGGCCCACCGTTGTGCAGGAGGAGCGAGAGAATCCCCTCCTTCCTCTGCAAATGGGCCTCGAGGCCCTCGGCGCCGCCGGAGGGTCCCCGGGGCTGGCCGTATGAGGCGCCGGTCTCCGCATAGGTCTCCATCGGGCCCCTGTCGCGGTCGTGAAAAAGGTCGAAGGCAAAGGATTCCCCGAGCGTAAGCGCCCTCGTTTCCGCCATGGGGCTGCTCACGGAGACCGGGTCGACCTTGGAAACGCCATCCACCTTGAACGTGAGCGGGGTCCAGTCATTGAGGTCCAGCGGGCTGGGCCGCCTCAACGTGGCCCTCAGCGTGTTGCCCTCGACCACGGTCGCCAGGCGGGAGTGCAGCGCCTGGTATCGGTAGGCCGCATATTGGTTCTGGTTGCAGTACCACCAATCCTCCCGCTTGGACCACCTGCCATATATTGCGGCCAGCTTCGGGAATCCAGGAGCCCCCCATGCCCTCACCCAGGCATGCATGGTGACCAGGAACAGGGGCCGGTCCGCCTCGCAACGAGCCTGGGTGAGAACAGACTCGGAATACCGGCCGCCGCCGCTGTCGTTGTCGAGTGTGATGAAGATCCCGTCCTGGAAGCCGCTGTCCCAGTCCGTGTTGTACCGATGCTCAGCCAATTGGTAGAAGCCCGCGCGGCGGATCATCTCCTCGAGGTCCGCTCGGTCGGTTCCGTCGCGCAGGGCGGACTCAAAATCCACGAACGGGTACACAAATGAGTTCACCGGCGTTGCGACCCTTGTTTCGAGGGTCACGCGAATCCCCATGATCTCACGAAAGGCAGCGTTCTTGGACAACGCCGGGAGCATCTCATGGGCCAGTGTGTGCCCTCCAATCGAGTTTCCATCTGCGAGGAGGCGCCTGGGAATCACCTCGGACGGGTTGCTCGGCAGCACGATCCTCGTCTCCGGGCTGTCCTGGTACCAGCTCCTGGGATCATTCAGATAGAACGTCCCTTTCTGGCCGAATGAACCCATCACCTCGGCCGCGCGCAGGTCATTCAGGGTGCTGTCGTCCATCCGGGTGGAGAAGGCCGCGCGGAAATCATGGTATAGCGGCGCGATTTGAAGCCGCGCCCGCCGTGCGGCCTCCTCGGACTTGAACGTGACGAGAATGGTCTGCGGGTAGGACTCCATCGAGGCGGGCCCCAGGGCTTCGCCGGGCGGCGATGCCTCCGCGGCATGGACGGCCAGGAACGACACGGCCGCCAGCACCCGTGGGCATTTCATGAACCTGGCGGCCTCGGCATACACGGAAACGTTCGGATCCAGCGATCGGCGGGGCCTACCGGGCGCCTGCCCGGGGCTTGAGGACCACGGAAATCACCGTGATGTCCCGGTCCCGGTCCTTGCCCCTGAACAAGACGCCGCCGTCCTTGTCCGCCGCGACGCTCTGGCCACCGTAGACCTGTCCGCTCCATGGGCCATTCGTGATCTCCCCTACCAGGTCCGTTCCAACCACGGGGCAGCGCACGGCCTTCGCGACCGCCTGGACGATTTCCCTCAGAGAGTCTCCGTGGCCCGGCCACGCCTCCTCCGGCGCCGCCCAGCCGTAGGGAATGAGCACGAGGTCCGGCTCCTGGTCCGCCATGGCCTTCACGAGGTCCGTCCGGAACGTGTCGGCGCAGATGAGGAGGCCGATTCTCCCGAACCTCGTGTCCACCGCCCTGACCATTCCGTCGCCCTGCGAATAAGGCGGCGTCATCAGCTCCGGAAGCACGTTCACCTTCCGATGCTTCAGGAGTATGTTCCCGCCATCGTCGATAAGCAGGCAGGTGTCGTACAGATTCTCCCGCTCCTTCTCGTCCAGCCCCACGCTCAGGTACACCTTGTGCTTCCTGGCCAACCTACACAGCTCGTCGGAGTCGCCGCCAGGGATTGCGTAGGCTCGCTGATGCGCGGCCGGGTTCTCCCAGCCCAGGATGGTCGATTCCGGCAAGGCGACAATTTCGGCGCCTTTCCCCTTCGCCTCGATGATTGCGCCCTCGATCCTCGCGAAATTCCCCGCCCGGTCGCCGTCGAGGCAGAAGATCTGAGCGATCGCAATTCTTACCTGCCGTTCCTGCGTGTCAGGGGTTTTCATTGAAGATGTGGCAAGGTCCTGGAGCGGGAGCATGGCGGCGGCGCAAAGGACGACCGTCGCAAGAACCGGGAGCTTCATCGGATCGGCAAGCCTATCAGGCTGCCAGAAAGGGCCTCTTAGACAAGACCCGGGTTCGCATCTCCGTCGTACCGCAGCGCCGCAATCCACTATTCCTCCGGCGCCTTGCAGCAAGCCCGCCTCGGCGGCACCAGCGCCACACCGGGCGCCGCATCTCCGCCATTTGACGGCGGCGTTAGATTACTATAAACGTAAACGATGAGCGTAAGAAGGCCCGCGGCGGCCGAGAAGGAGATCCTTCGCCCTCTCTGGAAGGTCCACATCCTGCACCATGCGGGCGAGGGCCCGGTCGTGGGCAACTGGCTGCTTGAGGAGCTACGGGAGCACGGCTATCGCGTCAGTCCGGGCACCCTTTATCCCCTTCTCGCGCGCATGGTGCGCCTCGGCTGGCTTGCGCAGGACAGGGGCGGAAGGTACCGCATCACCTCTGCCGGCCGCCGGGCGATGGCCGAGGTGCGCACCCGGCTCCTGGAGCTGCAGAGCGAGGTATTCGGCGGGCGCGGGGCGGCCCGGACTCGATGACCGCCAGGCACCGACCCCGCGCAGGCGGCCAGGCAGTGGCCGTTCGGCGCCTCGCAGTGCTTCTTTCCGCACTTGGACTGGGTGCGGCGCTGAGGGCGGGGCCCCCATTCCTGACGGACGACCCGGAGCCCGTGGACCTCAACCACTGGGAATTCTACATCTTTGGGCAGGGCGACCATTCCGCGGAATACGACGCGATTTCGGGGCCTGCCGTCGAGTTCAACTACGGCATCGCCCCCAACACGCAGCTTCATCTGATCGCCCCGGTCGCCAGTTTCGCAAACGCGGGTTCCGGTTGGGCGACGGGATACGGCGATACCGAGATCGGCATTAAGTTCCGCTTTGTCGACGAGACGGAGACGCTCCCTCAGGTCGGGGTCTTCCCCCTGGCCGAGCTGGACACGGGAGATGCCGGCCGGGGCCTCGGCAACGGACGCACCTGGTACAGGCTTCCCTTGTGGCTCCAGAAGGGCTGGGGCCCGTGGACCTCCTACGGGGGAGGCGGCGTATCGCTCAACTCCGCGCCGGGAGAACGCAATTCCGGGTTCGCCGGATGGCTCGTCCAGCGCGACATGGGCAAGTACGTGACGCTGGGAGGGGAGCTCTACTGGCAGGGCACAGACGCGATCGGCGGGCCGGGCTCCCTTCTCGCCAACTTCGGGGGCTCGATCAATTTCACGGAGAGGTTCAACCTCCTGTTCTCGTTGGGCCACTCGATCTCAGGCGAGCGCGACACGGTCTGGTACCTAGCGCTTTACTGGACCGGCGGGCCGGAAAAGGCTGGAAAAAAATGACGGACGGCCCCCGATTGCGGACCTGAAGGACGAAGGAGAGGACAACAGCCATGCAAATGTCATTTCGCGAGCTCGTGACCGCCCTGCACGGCATGGGCTTCGGGGCGTTCTTCCTCCTCGCATTCTCAGGCGCCCTGTTCGAGCTCTACCGAGTCTGCGCATCGAACGGCTCCCCGGAGCTCCGCAGCCGCGGCCTGAAACCATTGCGGGCCTATCTGATCGCCATGTGCGCCCTGGGCTGGGCTGCGGTCCTCTCCGGCGCCTACGTCGTTTACCCCTGGTACCGCGCGCACCCACCCGTGGGATTCACCGATTACGCCGAGTACCCGCAAAGGAGGCTCTTATCGAGCCCGACAACTGCCGGCTGGCATGACTTTGGAATGGAGTGGAAGGAGCATGTTGCCTGGTTCGCGCCGATCGCCATGACGATGGTGGCGTATGTCTTCATCAAATACGGCCCCGACCTGGCGAGGCATCGGCGAGTGCGATACGCCGTATTCGTCTTTGCCGCCGCGGCCTTTGCCTCCGCGGGAGTCGCGGGGATCCTCGGGGCGCTGATAAACAAGAATGCGCCCGTCCAAGGCGGGGCAACGGTGATCCTCATGGAAAAGGCGAAGTGAACACCCCCAACATGAACGCCGGCCAGCCAGGGCCTGAAGACGCAAGCGGTGCGTCCATCCCTAACGGGGCCGCCGCGGCCGCCATCCTGTCGGCCGGCGCGGGATGCTTTTCGCTGGGCGTCTGCGCCTGGCTGGCGGATGCCTTCAAGTCCTCCGCGCACTTCTTCATTTTCTATGGGCCCACCGGGCCGCTCTCGGGCGTCACGACGACCGGCATTCTTATCTGGCTGGTTTCATGGGGCATCCTTTCACGAGCCTGGAGAGGAAAATCGGTCCCAATGGGTATCATCAACACGATCTCCATCCTGCTGCTGGCCACGGGTTTGCTCCTGACCTTTCCTCCGTTTGGGGACCTCTTGCAAGGAAGGTAGCCGAATTCTCCTGACAGAACCCTGAAGGCCTGCCCGGCACCCACCCCGCTTGCCTTCCTCCAGCAGGGAGTGAATCCTGCCTTCAGGTACGGTCGTTCATTATGACTACAGCTTCGCTTCGCGCCGCGGTGGCCGTTGCCGTCTGCGCAGTCGGGCTAGCGGCAGGATGCAGGCGCGGCGCGAGGGTCGACGCCGGAAATCGGGAGGGCGTGCTCCAAATAGCAAACACACTGGAGCCCTCGGATCTGGATCCTCACACCAACATAGACAGCGAGACCGACAAGATCCTGAACGCGCTTTTTGAAGGGCTGGTGGAGCTGTCGGGCGACGGTCACACCGTGCTTCCAGGCGTGGCGGATCGCTGGGATGTCTCGGCGGACGGACTCGTCTACACCTTTCACCTTAGGCCCGACGCGCGCTGGTCGAACGGCGAGGCGCTCACGTCCGACGATTTCCTGTTCTCCTTCCGGCGCGTCTTTGACCCCTTGGTCGCATGTGAGGCGTCAAGCTTTGGCTTCGCGATAAAGGGATCCGAGGACTACGCCCGGGGCCGGACAAAGGATATCTCGACCCTGGGCCTGGATGCTCCCTCCCCTCAGACGTTCGTGATCCGGCTCGCACACCCGGCCCCCTATTTTCTGGGCGTCCTCGGCGTGGGTTCCCCGTTCATGCCCGTTTACCGGCCCTCGCTCGAAAAATTCGGGGGCGTTCACCAGCGCGGCAGCCCGTGGACGCGCCAGGGCAATCTCGTCTGCAACGGCCCTTTCATCCTTAGGCGCTGGACCCAGAACCAGCTCATCGAGGTCCGCAAGAATCCGCTCTATTGGGACGCGGCCCGCGTCAGGCTGGCCGGCGTAGACTTCTACCCCGTCGAGAGCGCGGCCGTGCAGGAGCGCGGTTTCAGGGCCGGGGAGTACCATGTCACGACGCTCCTTCCCGCTCAAAAGGAGGCCGCGTACGAGAATGCGCGCCCGCTGGTCCTGCATATATCGCCGCTGCTACGATCGAGCTTCATCACGTTCAACGTTTCGCGTGCGCCATTTTCGGACCCCCGGGTCCGCCGGGCCCTTTCGATGGCGATCGACCGAAAAAGGCTTTGCTTGGCCGTGTTCCACTCCCTGGCCGAACCGGCATTCACGCAGGTGCGACCCGGGGCCGGAGGCTACGCGCCGCCCTCATCCGGCGCATATGAGCTCCATCCCGACGCCGCGCGCAGTCTCCTGGCGGAGGCGGGCTTTCCCGGCGGCCGCGGCTTCCCCTCCATCGAGCTCATGGTCGTGGGCAGCAGTTCCGAGACCCTGGCGGTGGGCGAGGTGATCCAGGCTGCATGGAGGGAGGTTCTCGGGGTTTCGGCCAACCCCGCGCCAACGGAAGAGAAAGTGTACCTCGATGCGGAGCGCACCAAGCACTACGAGGTCATGGTCGACACTTGGGGATGCACATGGGACGATCCCACCGCCTATTACCAGACCGGGCAGACGGGGAATCCGAACAACGACTCAGGTTGGTCGGATGCCACGTTTGACCAAGCCTACCACGATGCGGAACTGAGCCCGGACCCCCGGGCTCGCGCGCGGGCATTCGACATCCAGGAGGCGCGCATGGCGGCGGAGGTGCCGTACGCCCCGCTCTATTACTGGAACAAGGGCGTGCTCGTGCTTCCGACCGTGCGCGGCTGGCCGGACAATTCCCTTAACCATATCAATTGGAAGGAAATCTCCCTGGTGCCGTGACGTGGCTCCAGCCGCGCGCGATCGACCCAGTTTGCAGCGCTGCGCCGCCCCGGCGAAATCCGCCGCGGACCGGGCCGGACGGTGGAGTTCCCTGTTTGTGCTTTGGCGTCCTCTCGGGCAGCATCTGCCCGCATGGCTACCCCAACCTCGACTCGCGGAGCCGCCCCGGCCTTTTCCCCGACAAAGTACGTGTACGGGACCACGCGCCTCGGCGATGCAAGATTCCCGGCCGCGGACCGGGTAAAGATGGCCCGGGCGGCGATGGAGTCGGGCGTGTGGCTTCACACGAGCCGCCAGTACGGCGACGCCCTTGAGATCCTGAGGCGCGCCTTCGACGAGGACCGCACCCGGGTGCCGCGGATGATCATCAAGATCGGGAACAACGACCTGGCGCAGTTGCGCGCGAACATCCGGGAGAACATCGAGCCCATGGGAGTCGACCATGTCGACGTCGGCCAACTCTGCCTCGGCGGGCGCTATGCCGAGGAGTTTCGCGGGGGCGGGCGTTGCTTTGACGATTTCAGGCTCCTTCGGGAGGAGGGCCTGGTCCGCAACTACGTCATGGAGGTGTTCCCTTGGACCTCCGGGACATCATTCGGCGCGCTCCGGGCCGGATACACCGAGGGCGTGGTTGATGCGTTCATCTTCTATCTCAACCCGCTGCAGCGGTTCGCGTCCAATGCGCTCTGGGACCTCATTCGGGAGAAGGGCGCCCCGATAGTCGCCATGAGGACGGTCTGTGGGGCGCCCGTGCACCAGCTGCGCGACGTGCCGGGCACGGCGTGGAGGCCGTACCTGCAGGAGAGGGCGGTGGAGGTGGCTCCGGTCTTCGAGAGGTCGGGCGTCGCCGACTGGGCCGAGTTCTGCGTGCGCTTCGCGTTCAGCTTTCCCGGGGTGCGGGCGACGGTGGGGTCCACGATCCGGAAGGCCAACCTCGACGCCTTCGTGCGCATCGCCGGCGCCGGGACGATCGAACCCCTGCCGAGCGAAACGGTCGGGGAGCTCGAGCGGCTGCAGAGGCGCTGGTCCGACTCGGTCGACATACGCGCCGAGCCCTGGACAATGTAGGCGCCGGTCGGCTCAGCCGGCGTCCGCCGCGCCGGGATTGCCGGCCAGGAGGTGCTCGATCTCCTCGAGCGATATCCCCTTGGTCTCGGGCACCATCAGCCGCACCCACACGAGCTGCAGCACCATCATGCCGCAGAAGAACAGGAACACGTAGCCGGCGGGGAAGGCCGTCACCATGCTCGGGAAGAAGGTGGTAAGCAGGGCCGCGAAGACCCAGTGCGTCAGGCTTCCCAGGGACTGGCCCGTCGCGCGATGCCGGTTGGGGAAGATCTCGGAGATGAAAACCCAGATCACGGCCCCCTGCCCGATCGCGTGCGCCGCGATGAAGGCGAAGATGCAGGCGGGCACGATTGCGAAGTGGCCGGTGAAGAACGCCCAGGAGGTCAGCCCGAGCGAGAGGATGTAGCCGAACGAGCCGACGTAGAGCAGGGTCCGGCGCCCGATCCGGTCAATAAGCCGGAGCCCGGCGAAGGTGAACAGGAGGTTCGTGATCCCGATTCCCACGGACTGCAGGAGCGCGGCCTTGGCCCCGAGGCCCGTCAGCTCGAAAATCCGCGGGGCGAAGTAGAGGACGGCGTTGATGCCGGACAGCTGGTTGAAGAACGCGATCAGGACCGCCAGCAGTATGGGCCGACGAAGCTGGCGCGTCCAAAACGGCCCAACCTCCACCTGCTCGCGGGAGGCCGCAAGGATCTCGTCGGCCGCCTTGCCGGCCCTGTCCGGCGGCTCGTCCGCCATGATGATCCGCAGGACCCGCAGGCCCGCCTCGCGGTCGCCCCTGCGGCCGATCAACCAGCGCGGGCTCTCGGGCAGGCCGAGGCACGAGACCGTGTAGATCAGGGAGGGGAACGCCGCGACGCCGAGCATCCAGCGCCAGGCGTTCGCGCCGACGTCCTTGAGCAGGTAGTTGGAGAGGAACGCGACAATGATGCCGAAGACGATGTTGAACTGAAACATCCCGGCCAGGCGCCCCCGATAGGCCGGAGGCGAGATCTCGGAGATGTAAAGCGGCGCCGCCACGGTCGAGACGCCGATTCCGACGCCGCCAACGAAGCGCGCGAGGATGAAGGAATAGACATTCCACGAGTACGCGCAGCCGACGGCGGAAACGACATAGAGGATCCCGACGGCCGTGAGGGTGGCCTTGCGCCCGAACCGGTCCGTCGGCCAGCCGCCGGCAAATGCGCCCAGAACGGTGCCGTACAGGGCCGAGCCGATCGCGAATCCGTGCATCGCGGCGCTGAGGTGCCACAGGGCCTGGATCGTCTGCTCCGCCCCGGAGATGACGACGGTATCAAATCCGAAAAGGAATCCCGCGAGAGCCGACGTCAAGGACCACAGGTAGATGCGAGCCTTCATGCGCCGTCGTGCTAACAGAAAACGGCCCGGCAGCGGAGCGTTATCGGGCGGCCGACGACCGGGGTCAGGCCGGGAGCCGGACGCCGAAGGCCGCGGCCGGGGCGTCAGACCAGAGCCTCAGGGCCTCCCCACCGGAAAGTCCGAGGTAGGCGGCCACGCGACGCACCCCCTCGTCAGGGGTCAGGGTGGACCCTGCGAGCCCACCGCCCCCGGGCATGCGCGCCGCGCCGTCCGCGCCAACGTCAATCTCCAGCTCCCCGAGGGTGTAGCGACCCGGGCCCGCACCGGCCGCGGACATGCAGTCGGTCGTGAACAGGACCCGGCCGGCAGGCTTGGCGCGCACGAAGTTGCGCAGCACGAAGGGGGGCAGGTGAATTCCGTCGGGGATGAAGCAAGCGGTCAGCTCGTCACGCGCGAGCAGCCGTTGAACCACGTTGTCGTGGCGGGGAAGCGTTTGCGGCACGCCGTTGCCCAGATGGGTCGCGAAACGCGCGCCCGCTCTGATGGCGGCATCGATCTCGGGTTCGCTCGCGTTGGTGTGCCCGAGCGAGGCGTGGACGCCCCGCCGGACCAGGTATGCGATGAATTCAGGCGAGCCGGGCCACTCCGGCGCGAGAGTGACCAGCCGGATGCGCCCTGAGGCGGCGTCCTGCAGGCGGTCGAATTCGGCAGCCGACGGCGCGTGCATGGGCCCAGGCGGATGGGCGCCGCGATAGCCCGCGTCGGGCGAGAGCCAGGGGCCCTCGAGATGATAGCCCGCCACTTGAGACCGGAGCAGGGAATCGCACGAGCATGCCCTCTCGCAGGCCTCCAGGCGCCGGCACAGCCGGTCGATCGCGGCTGTCACGAATGCGGCAAAGAACGCCCGGACCCCGTGGCTCCTCAGGGAGCCCGCGGCCCGCGCCCACTCCGCCGGGGGGAGGCCGTCCCTCTGGAAGTCGACCCCGCCGAAGCCGTTGACCTGGAAATCGAAGAGTAGCGGAGTATCCATGGATCAGGGGGCGATCTCGCGCACGCGGCCCAGGTCGGGGACCAGGACGCAGACGGCCGCCCACGCCGTCAGTGGAAGCGCCGCGCAAACGATGAAGATCATGTTGAAGGAGGACGCCGCGGTCGTCCAGCCGATGAGCAGCATGGCGGCCGCGCCCACCAGGGAGCCGACCGCGCCGCCAAATCCCGAAACCGAGCCCACCGCGTGCATGGGGAAGACCTCGGCCGGCAGCGTCATGTTGCCCCAGGCGGCGTGGCAGAACATCGCGACGCTGATCAGCGCCACCGCCAGGGAGGGGCTGAGGGAGCGCGTGATCAGGATGAAGCACGCGGGGATCACGCAGGACGCGGCGAGCATAACCGTCTTGCGCGCCCGGTCGACCGACCACCCCCCACGTACCAGCAGGGCGGGAAGGGCGCCGCCCGCGATGTTGCCGAGCGCCAGGGAGACATAGGGGATCCAGTAGTACCTTCCGATCGCGCGCAGGTCGAAGCCCCGCTCCTGCTGGAGGAACTTTGGCATCCAGAAGGCGAAGAAATACGAGATCGGGTCGGTGAGCATCCGCGCGACGATGCAGCCCCAGGCCTCGCGCCGGCGCAGGAGGCAGCCGATGGGCACGGGGCGCACCGTGGCCGGCCCCGCCCCGTCCTCGATCAGCGCCAGCTCCTCGGCGCCGAGCCATGGATGCCGGCGAGGCGCCCGGTAGAGCAGGAGCCACAGCGCCGTCCACGAGGCGCTCAGTGCGGCGCCGGCCAGGAACGTGTAGCGCCACCCGAAGCGCAGCGCGATCCAGGTCACCAGCGGGGCCGCGATGGCGGCCCCCACGGCGGTGCCCGAGTTGAAGATCCCGACCGCCAGCGCCCGCTGGCGCATCGGAAACCACTCGCTGACCGCCTTTACCCCGGCGGGGAAGTTGGCCGGCTCCACCGCGCCGAGGAGGAACCGGAGGAAGCCGAACTGAAGCGCCGTCCGGGCAAGGGCGTGGAGCGCGTCCACGGCCGACCATCCGGCGACGAATATCGCGAACCCCCGCCGGGTTCCGAGGCGATCGATCAGCCGCCCGCTGACCGCGTACATTATCGTGTAGCTCGAGAGGAACGCGGCCGTCATGTAGGCGTACTGCACCGTCGAGATCCCCAGGGCATCCTGGAGCGTGGCCGCAAGCAGGGCCAGGGTCTGGCGGTCGAAATAATTGAGGGCCGTGGCCAGGGCGATGAGGCCGACCATGTACCAGCGGAGGCCCCGAATCGTGAGTTTCATCCGCATCCTTGCCAGTGGCCGTCAGGGAGCAAAAGGGCACGTCCGAAGGCGGTCAACGTTGACCCGCTCCGGCGTCGCGGCCGGCCCCCGATCCCCTAGACAACGGGATTCCCGCCCCAGCGCGGCAATGGACCCGGCGCGCCCTCCGCGGCGCGCGGGGGCCGCGGCCGCCGGAAGGCGGTGAACCCTCCTTTATCCATGAGCATCGACCCCGCCCTGTATCCGACGCACCCGGCCCCGCTGCGCCGCTTCGCCGCCGACCGCCTAGCGGTCGAGGTGCACGGCGACCGCCGCTGCCTGGGGCGCGCGGCGGCGGGGGCCGCCGCCGCCTACCTGCGCGACGTCATCGCGTCCCGTGGCCTGGCCCGGGTGGTCTTTGCGTGCGCACCATCCCAGGACGAGTTCCTCGCGGCCCTCGTGGACCCGGCGTCGAGCGGGGCCGGCATAGACTGGGGCCGCGTGGTCGCGTTCCACATGGACGAGTACGTCGGCCTCGGGGCCGGCCATCCGCAGGGATTCCGCCGGTACCTGGGCAGCCATCTTCTGGCGCGCGTGCCGGTCGGCGCGGCCCATCTCATCCCCGCCGAGGACGCGGATCCCGATGCCGTCTGCCGGGCCTATGGCGAGCGCCTCGCCGAGGCCCCGATCGACCTGATCTGCCTCGGGGTCGGCGAGAACGGCCACATCGCCTTCAACGACCCTCCGGCCGCCGACCCCGGGGACCCGGCGCTGGTGAAGGTCGTCGATCTGGACGCCGCGTGCCGGCGCCAGCAGGTGAACGACGGGTGCTTCCCCTCGCTGGCACAGGTGCCGAGGCGCGCATACACCGTCACCGTGCCGGTCTTCATCCGGGCGCGCCGCCTGAGCATCCACGTGCCGGGGAGGCGCAAGGCCGCCGCGGTGCGCTCCATGCTTCGCGGCCCCATCAGCACCGCATGCCCCGCTTCGATCCTGCGCACCCATCCGAGCGCCGTGCTCTACCTCGATCCCGAGTCGTCGTCGGCCCTGTGAGGCGCCGCCGGGGCTAGCGGCGCAGCGATGCGCCGTTCACCCAAACGCTCTCGACCATCTCGATCCGAGGGCTGGCTGGAAACCCGAAATCCCGGTTTGCAATCCGGTCGACGAGCAGTTCCACGGCCCACCGTCCGATCAGGCGCTGGTTCTCCTCGAGGCCCGAGAAGCCGGTGCCGTCGAGGACCTGGCTGATCGCCGCGACCCCAAGGTCGGCGGGAACCCGGATCCGGCGCCGCCTCAGGAAGGAGTCCAGCTCCCGCAGCGAATCGTGGTCGTGGACGAAGAGGACCACGTCCGGCCGGCAGCCCCGCAGCCACGCCTGCACGGCCTCGTCCTCCACGCGGTCGAGCCGCAGGACCGGCAGGCCCGCGCCGCCCAGGGCGCGCTCGCACCATCCCAGGTAGGCGCCCACGTACGCGTGCGTGCTCCGGGTGTCCTCGTAGCGGCTGATCACGAGCCCCGGACGCCGGTACCCTCGCCTGCGGACCTCGTCGAGGGTGCGCAGCACGTCGTTGAAGAAGTTCCCTGTGACCCGGTGCAGCGGCGTGCGGATGCTCATGCCCTGCGTGACGATCGCGTAGGGCTTGAGCTCCGGCGGGAACTCATCGTCCACGCAGGGGCTCCCGAAGCAGAGGATCCCCTCGATCCCCCGCGCGTCCAGGATCGCGCGGAAGCGGCGGTAGGTCATGCCCGGGGCCCGCATCCAGAGCGGCTCCAGCCGGTAGCCCAGCTCGTCGGCGCGCGCGGCCATGGCCCTGTAGATGCGCACGTGGTGCGCCGAGCGGTTCCACGGCGCCTCCTCCCCGTAGAGGGAGACGACGGCGAAGCACGCCCGGCCGCGCAGCTTGCTGCTGAGCCTCATTCGCGCCATGAGCTCGTTGAGCCGCGCGTCCGGCCGGTAGCCCTGGAGCCTGGCAATCCTCGCAATGCGCTCCCTGGTCGCAGGCGAGATCTTCGGGCTGTCGCGCAGCGCGAGGGAGACCGCCGACGGCGAGACCCTTGCCTGGCGGGCGATGCGGTAGATGCTCATGACCGGCAGCGGGGGACGAGGGCCCGACCGTATGGCCGGGCGCGGGGCAGTCAACGTTGACCTCCCGCGGGGTTTCCCGGCGGGCCCCAGGGAATAAGGATCGTGGTCCCCCGATGCCGCGTCCCCCATGCGAACCTGCGCAGACCTAGGAATCCTCGGCATCGTGGTTCCGGTCCTGCTTGCGGCGCCGAGCAGCGCCCGCTCCCTGCCCGTCGGCCTGATGGACCGCATCCCCCTTGATCCGACCCCGCAGAGCCTCGTGTACAGCGGCGGCAAGGTGCCGTTCCCGCCAGCCATCTCGGTGGTCGGGCTGGATCCGGCCGACCCCGGACAGGAGGGTACGATCGAGACGATGAGGGAGCTTCTCCGGCTGATACCGTCGGACGGGGGCCTCGGCGGGGGCGCGGCGTACCGGGTGGAATTCAGGCGCAGCGCGGCGATCGCCCACCCCGAGGGCTACGCGCTCACGTCGGGCCCGTCCGGCATCGAGGTGGAATACGCCACGGACACCGGCCAGTTCTACGGGGCCCAGACCGTCTATCAGCTGCTGGCATACGCGGGAGCCGGCACTCGTTTTCTGACCTACAGCGAGGCCCCCGAGGAGCAGGACGCCGCCTCCCGGCGCTATGTGCCGCTTGTGTCGATAGAGGATCATCCGGCCTACCCCGTCCGCTCGGTGATGGTCGACATGGGAAGGGCCCCGTACAGCATGGCTCTCCTCAAGCGGCTGGTCCGGATCATGGGGCAATTGAAGCTGAACACGCTTCACCTGCATCTGTACGACGACCAGCTCTGCAGCTTCCGCTTCGCGCGCCTGCCGATCGGCCACGAGAACCCTCTGGCCATTGACGCGGCGGACCTGGCGGAGCTCGTCCGCTACGCGCGCATCCGCCATGTCTCGGTGATGCCCGAGCTGGAGTCCTGGGGCCATGTTCGGAGCATTGTGTACCACTACCCGGAGCTCCGCGGCGGCCCCGGGATGTATGGCGGGGCGTCCCTCGCGATGGGTGAGAAGACTTACGCCCTTCTCGAGCAGATCTACGACGAGATCGTTCCCTGCCTGGAGGACCAGGCCGCGGTGCACGTCGGCCTCGACGAGGCCGTCTGGGCGGTGCTCCCGGGAGAGCAGAACAGGGACGAGACGCCGACGAGAATGGTGGGCCGAATCCACGAGGCCCTGATGCGGGTCGCCGCCCGCCACAACAAGCGGATAACGATGCACCTTTGGGCCGACGAGGGGGGCCGCCCCGTCCCCGACGACATCCGGGGCAAGGTGGTCGTCGAGCCCTGGAAATACCTTGGGGCCGACGCGCCGGAGATCGTCAGGGCGCTGGCCCTGTACGGCGGCGCCGGCAAGCCCCCGTTCATGATGGGGGCCGGCGCAAGCTCCCTGGCCTTCCACGGGACCTATGAGGCCACGCGGGTCTGGTGCACGGAGGGGGCCAGGTACCCGAATGCGCTGGGAGTCACCCTGTGCCTCTGGGAGAGCAACGACCTGGCGGGGCGCCTGGTCACCGTCTACGGCGGGGCCAACTTCGCCTGGGCCGCGGCCCGTGCCCGCGTGATGGCGAACGACCCGCTGGGCGAGAGGCTGCGCTACCGCACGGACCGCGACCTCCGGTCCTGGCAGATCATCTTCCCCGACGCGGATCCCGCGGCAATCGACGCGGACCGCGGCCCGGAGGTGAAGACCGGCCTGTACGTCTGGCCGCCCCTCGCCGGGAGGCCCGTCGCGCCGACCATGAACGTGCCCGTGCCTCCGGAGCGTTGAACGCCCGCCCGCCCCCTGCGCGCTTATACTTGCAGCCGTTGAATCGATACCTTCCCTGTTTTCTCGCTGCGATATTCGCAGCCCCGACCATGGCCCAGACCGATCAGACCGCGGCCCGGCGCTGGCTTGACAAGGCGGAGGTCGCTCCGCCTTTCGCCGCGCCGGCATCCAGGGATGCCTGGGAGGCGGAGCGCAAGCAGGTGCGCGCCGATCTCTGGAAGCTGCTCGGCCGGCTGCCGCCGCGGCCCGCGGTTCCCAGGGTGGAGACGCTTGCGCGGGAGGACCGCGGCGGTTTCGTCCTGGAGAAGTTCCAGTTCGACAACGGGGCGGGCGCGACCGTGCCGGGCTACCTCATCCTCCCGAAGGGCGCCCCCGCGAGGCTTCCGGCCATCCTTTACTGCCACTGGCACGGCGGCGAATACGACGGCGGAAAGATCGAGCTGTTCCAGGCGCGCCACACGCCGGAGGCGCCGGGGCCCGCCCTCGCGGCGCGCGGGTACGCCGTCCTGGCCATCGACGCGAGCGGCTTCGGCGAGCGCAACGGCCAGGGCCCTGACGGCCCGGCCGAGAGGGGCCGCTCCGCGGAGGAGACGGCCACCAAGTTCGACCTCTGGGTCGGGCGCACGTTCTGGGGGATGCTGCTGCGCGACGACCTGATGGCGCTGGACTACCTGGCGTCGCGCCCCGAGGTCGATCCCGACCGGATCGGGGTCACCGGAATGAGCATGGGCGCGACCCGGACGTGGTGGCTCATGGCGCTCGACGAACGCCTCAGGGCGGGGGTGGCGATCGCCTGCATGACACGGTATCAGAGCCTGGTCGAGCACGGCTCCCTCCACGAGCACCACATCGGCTACTTCGTGCCCGGCATCCTGAGGCAATTCGACAGCGAGGCCGTCATCGCGCTGATCGCGCCGCGCCCGGTGCTGTTTCAGACCGGCGACAGGGACCCCACGTCGCCGGTGGACGGCATTCATGCGATCGAGTCGGCCGTGGGCCAGGTCTACCGCCTCTACGGCGCGGAGGGCGGCTTTCAAAGCATTGTCTATTCCGGCCAGGGGCACGTCTACACGCCGGAAATGTGGGCGAGGACCCTGGCCTGGATGGACGAGCACCTGCGCGCTGCGGGCGGCCGGCGCTGATCCCCATTGCCCGGAGGCGCCGCACCCCGGCGCATCCGCCTCTTGACAGCGAATCCGAACCGAACGTGCATTTGCCATGCGCCTCAGGGCTTCGCTCTTGACCGCCATCCTCGCGGTCGCGCCGCCGGTAGCGGGCCCCGCGGACCCGGGCGGCGCCAACGCGCCGGCCTCCCTGGAGGGCGCAGTCTCGGCCCGCATCGACAACGTCTACGCCGTCATTCTGTTCTCCGGCGGCAAGAAAAGCCTGGTCCCCCTGACGGCCCTGAGCGCGGCGGACCGCGCATGGCTGGAGAAGTTCGCGTCGGAGCACCCGCTCAGCCACGGGAACTCCACGGTCACCATCGCGGCCGCCGAGGCCACCGCGAAGCCCGTGAAGCAGACCATCGTCCGCTCGACCGTCGAGGGCGCGCTGGAAACGGTCCAGCTCTGTCCGCCGGCCGTTTTCAGGGACCAGATCGGCAACACCTGCCAGCTCTACGCAATCGTCCACGCCATGGACATCGCGGGTTTCTACGTGCAGCTGCCCGAGGTCTACAAGATCGTGAACATGATCGAGGCCACGAGCCCGAAGAACCCGTGGGCCGACCCCCGCTACGCGCCGGCCCTCTTCATGTTTCCCAGGAAATACGCCCCGCGGTCGGCCATCCACTACCCGGACGGGATAAGGGACCCCTTTGACTGGGCGAGGGACGAGCTTCGGAGGGGCCACCCCATCCTCGCCGCGTTTCCGGAGTCGATATGGGAGGGGCTGCCGCCGCAGTTCGTCGCGGCCCACGCGTGGGACGGGGGCAAGGAGGGCCATGCCATCGTGGTCAACGGCTTCACCTGGAACAAGGCGACGGGCCAGGGCACGTTCCACATCATCAACTCATGGAAGGACCTCTCGGAATTCGACCTGACGGTCGAGGCGGCGAAGGGGCTGCTCGTCATGCAATGGAGCCTTTCCGCGAAGAACGAGGTGGAGCCCGTGGCGACCAAGGAGGTGGTCACCAAGGTCCTCCTCGTACGGTCGGCCGGAAACGTGAACCTCTACGATGTAGAGACCAACATGGGCAGCCACAACGTGGCCGCCCCCAACGAGGCCGAGGCAAAGAGGCTCGTCGAGTCGGCCGGCGAGCGCTAGCGGCCCAGGAGAAGGCAGCCTGGCACGGCCGAGCACCCTGACCCCATGGCGAGGCTCCTTCTCTGCGCATTCGCGATCGGCGCCTGCCTCCCGACGGCGCGCGCCGGCGAGGCCCCGCCGCCCGGCGCGGCGCCGGCGCTGTCCGAGCAGCAGCGCCACTTCATGACGTGGCGCTTTGGGATGTTCGTCCACTTCAACATCGGCACCTTCGCTGACAGGGACTGGGCCAGCGGCTACGAGGACCCCGACCTGTTCAACCCCTCGAAGCTCGACTGCGGCCAATGGGCCGACGCGGCAAAGGCCGCGGGCATGACATACATGGTCCTGACCGTGAAGCACACCGAGGGCATCGCGCTCTACCCCAGCGCCGTCACGAAGCACGACATAACGATGTTCAGGAAGTTCAGGGACGGAAAGGCGGACATCGTGCGCGAGTTCGTCGACGCCTGCCGGTCGCGCGGCCTGAGGGTGGGACTGTACTACTGTTTCCCGGGCGACTACTCGGACGAGGCGCACGGGAACGCGCCTCCTCCGGGCAAGCCCAGCCTGCACGGGCTGCCGCCGGAGGCGGCGGGCGATTACGTCGGCTTCATGAAGCGCCAGCTGGCCGAGATGCTCGCCAGGTACGGCCCGGTCGACCTCTTGTGGATCGACCAGTACGCGAACAAGTACACCGGCAGCCGGTGGCCCGAGATCCAGGCTTTCATCAGGTCCGTCGATCCCCGTTGCGTCCTGCTCGCGAACAACGCCCACAACCTGCGCGACTCGGACGTGCTGAGCTATGAGTATCCCTGGAGCGGGCAGCTGCCCCCGGATGGCAACATGCTTCCGGCCGAGGTCTGCGACACGATACAGACCGGCCAGCGCTGGTTCTGGACCGAGGCCCGGCGGCCGTCCGACCTCCAGCCCGCCGCGCAGATCGTCAGGACTCTCCGGATGTGCAGGCAGAGGAATGCCAACTATCTGCTCGACGTCCCGCCCGACCGGGACGGGCTCATCTCCGGGCCCCAGCTGGAAAGGCTGAGGGAGGTCGGCGCCCTCGTCCGCTCCGGCGGGGACGGCGCCTCCCAGGCCCGCCGGGAGCCGCCCGGACAGGCGCGCCGAGAGGACCGCCCCCTCGCTCAAGGCCGCCGGATTCCCGCGGACGCGCCATTTGACTACCGGCAGGAACCTCCGCCCATTACAGCGCCCACCGCAGAACGCAGCCCCAGTTTATGAACACAACCCGAAGCCTCGGCCTGATCGCGATCGCCCTGACGCAGGCGCTCCTTGCCGCCCCCGCCCAATCGTCCGCCTCCAGCGATTCCTACGCGCTGACCAAGAAGGTCAAGGTCGGGGGCGACGGCGGCTTTGACTATGTCTATGCCGACTCCGCCGGCCGGCGCCTGTACATCCCGCGGATGGGCACGGCGCCGCGGATCACGGTGTTCAACCTCGATACGCTGGAGACCGTCGGCCAGATAGCCGATGTGAACGCCCGGGGCGCGGCTGTGGATCCCGTTTCCCACCACGGCTTTGCCAGCAGCAAGCCCGTGACCATGTGGGACACGGAAACCCTGGCCGTGATCAAGAAGATCGACGTCGAGGGGAACCCCGACGGGATCCTCTTCGACCCGTTCAACTCGCGCGTCTGGGTATTCAGCCACAAGGCGCCAAACGCCACCGTGATCGACGCGAAGGACGGCTCAATTGTCGGCACCGTCGACCTGGGCGGGGCGCCCGAGCAGGCGGCAACCGACGGCCGGGGCCGGCTGTTCGTGGATATCGAGGATAAGGACAGCATCGCCGTCGTGGACGCCAAAAACCTCGCGGTGACCGCCCATTACGACATTTCAGGCAAGGGCGGGGGCCCCGGGGGCCTCGCCCTGGACGCCAATAACCACGTCCTCTTCGCGTCCTGCCACGACCCGGCGACGATGGTGGTGCTGGACGCGGATGACGGCACGGTCCTCGCGACGCTGCCGATCGGCAGGGGGACCGACGGCGCCCTCTTCAACCCAAACACGATGGAGGCATTCAGCTCGAACGGGGCCGACGGCACGCTCACGGTGATCAAGGAAAACGGCCCGCGGGACTTCGCGGTGGAGCAGACCGTGAAGACGATGCAGGGCGCCCGGACGTCCACCCTGGACCCCAAGACCAACCGCGTCCTCCTGATCACGGCCGAGTTCGGCCCGGCCCCGACGCCGCCTCCAAGCGGCGGCTGGCCCCGCCGGCCCATGATCCCCGACACGTTCTCGATCCTGTCCGTGGGCCGCTGAGCCCTCCCCTGCGGCCCCTGGCCGCGGCGCGTAAGCAGTTGAACCGGAATGCGGCGCCGGCTAGACCAGGTCCGGCTTTCGTGGGTAGGCCGTCGCCCCCTTTCGCGGCGGCATGCCCTGGACGCCCCGAACGGGCGCGGAGCAACCTCCCGCAGACGGTCCCACCTCTTCCCGAAACCCCCGGAGGCCCCCTCCATGAAGCACAATCGGCTCCTTCCCGTCCTCTGCCTCGCCTGGTCCGGCTGTCTCGGGGCCATGGGCGCGGACCCCGTTGACGAGGTCAACGCCTTCGCCGGCACGTCGAATTCGCGCTGGATGCTCTTCCCGGGCGCGACGCTCCCGTTCGGGCTGGTGAAGCTGAGCCCGGACAACCAGGCGAACGTCTGGAACGGGGGCTACGAGTACACGGTCGGGAGCATCTCGGGATTCAGCCACCTGCACGCCTTCTCCCTGAGCGGGGTCAGCCTCATGCCGGTCACGGGCCCGATCGAATACATGCCCGGGATGTACCGCGTGTTCCCGGGCTCGCCCGACGGGCCGTTCGGCATCATGTGGACCTCGGGCTACCGCTCGCGCATCCGCAAGGCGGAGGAGGCCGCCTCGCCCGGGTACTATTCGGCGAACCTGCTCGACTGGGGCGTCAGGGCGGAGGTGACGGCGACCATGCGGTGCGGGCTGATGCGGCTCACCTATCCCGCCACCGAGGAGGCCCACCTGCTGCTCGACTTCGCGTTCCCCACCGAGGAGCAGTGCAGGATCATCGAGGCGTCCGCGACGCAGACCGGGCCGGCCGAGATCAGCGGGTCGGTGCGGCAGTCCAACCAGTACGCCGGCGAGTACACGCTGCACTTCATCATCCAGACGGACCGGCCCTTCGACTCGATCGACTCGTGGCAGCGCGGCGCCTTCACCGGGGCGTCCACCAATTACGGCACCGACTGGCAAACGCCGGTTGACTACCGAAGGAACGTCCGCGCCTTCACCGGCCACGACGGCTGCGGCGTGGCGCTTAACTTCAGGACAAAGGCCGGGGACGTGGTGCTGGTTAGGACCGGCCTGTCGCTGGTGAGCGTGGCCCAGGCCCGCCTGAACCTTGACACCGAGACGAGGCCGTTCGGCTGGGATTTCGACGCCGTCGTCGCCCATGCGCGCGGGGCCTGGGGCAGGATCCTCGGGAAGATAAGCCTCGAGGGCGGGACCGAGGCCCAAAGGCGGGTCTTCTACACGTGCCTCTACCGGGCCTACTCCGCCAAGAGCACGATCAGCGACGTCGACGGGACCTACCTCGACATGAACAGGCGGGTCCAGAAGGTCGACGCCGCGACCGCGGCGGTCTACAGCAGCGACGGGCTCTGGGGCTGCCAGTGGACCCTTTTCCCCTTGTGGACCCTGGCGACCCCGGAGGTTGCGAGCTCATGGGTCCACTTCTTCCTGGAGGCGGCGGCGCGCGGCGGCTGGCTCCCGCAGGCCCCGGTGAACGGGGGTTATTCGCCGGTCATGGTGGCGCAGCACGAGCAGTCGCTGATCGTGAGCAGCTACCAGAAGGGGATCAGGGACTTCGACGCCGAGGCCGCCTTCCGGGCCATCAAGCACGACCTCACGACCCCGGGGGTCGCGATGCCGGGCGGCCGATACGCGGGCGACCGCAACCTGCAAGCCTACATGGACCTGGGATTCGTGCCGGAAGAGGAGGGCCCGGCCTCCAACACGTTCGAATACGCCTACGACGACTGGGCCGCGTCGCAGCTGGCCCTCGCGCTGAACCGGACGGATGACTACCGCTATTTTCTCAAGCGCTCGGCCAACTATCGCAACGGGATCGATCCCGCCATCAAGTACGCGCGGCGCCGGCACAGGGACGGCAGCTGGGTCGAGCCCTTCGACCTGTTCCATTACGGCACCGAGGGGGGATGGAACGGACCGGGGTTCGTTGAGGAGAACGCGTGGATCTACACCCTGTTCGTCCCCCAGGATCCGGCGGGCCTGGTCCGCCTGATCGGACGGGACGAGTTCAACCGCCGCCTCGAGGAGGGGTTCGAGAAGGGCTATGTCGACCTGACCAACGAGCCGAACCTCCAGGCTCCGTTCCTCTTCAACTACTCGGGAAAGCCCTGGCTGACGCAGAAGTACTCGCGCCAGTGCATGGAGCGGCTGTACAACGACGACCCGCTGAGCGGCTGGGTCGGCGAGGAGGACGAGGGCCAGCTGAGCGCCCTCTACGTCCTCTGGGCGATGGGGCTGTTCGAGATGGACGGCGGCTGCTCGGTCAGGCCGTACTACGACCTGAGCAGCCCGCTGTTCAGCCGGATCACCCTCCGGCTGGACCGGCGCTACTACGGCGGCCGCGAGTTTGTGATCGAGGCCCACGACAATTCGCCGGCCAACGTCTACATTCAATCCGCCCGGCTCAACGGCCGCCCCCTCGGGCGCGCCTGGATCTACCACGACGAGATCGTGGCCGGCGGGAGGCTTGAATTCGAGATGGGCCCGAAGCCGAATCCCGCATGGGGCACCGGAGCCGACGCCGTGCCCCCGCTGAATCAGGCCCGGCCGGAATGAACCTCTCTCGCGGCCCGGGCCGGCGGGCGGCTCACCCGGTCATTTGCCGGGCGCGTCGGCGGAATCGGACTGCCCGACCGGAATCGCCGCAGGGCTCCTTGACAGCGTAAAGGACGAGCGCTTCCCGTATTGGGTTAGGGATCCCGACATGTGGCTTCCCCTGAGCGTCCCGCTGAAGATCACGCCCCTGCCCGGCACCATTATCTTCACGTCGCTCCCGCTCACCTTGACCACGGCCGGCCAAACCACGTGGTTCGTCGGGCTCTCGAGTGTCGATCCGCCCGCCTCGCGAATGTGAAAGATCACCGGGCGGAAGTTCGAGGACCTGCCCCGCCAGTCGCCGGCGACGCCCGACAGGTCGCCGCTCGACACCATGTCGTCCGCCGCTTGATCCTCGACGACCTTGGCCTCGCCTACGTCGACGCGACCCTCGGGTACCGGCTTGAGGACCAAGCCGAAGCTGTCCCGGCCGAAATACAGGGAGGCGCTCTGCGCCATCGCCGGTAGGTCCCTTTCGAAGTCGTGGCGCCGCGCCGACAGGCTGAACCGCGTCTCCCAGAGGAGCTTGAGCTTCTTGTGCTTCCACGCCGACTGGAAGTCGTACGCCTCCAGGATGACCCAGTAGCGGTCCACCTCGATGGCGGCCATCACGTCGCCGTAGACGGTGTTGAGCATGGTCTGCCTGAACGAGGGGCCAAAGAAGACCTCGCTCGGATCCGAAATGGGATCGCGCATACCCCGGAAGGGCCCCTCGAGGTTGAATCCCAGCAGATGGGCGTTGGCGTAGTTGAGCTGGTCCCGCAGAAAGCCATCCGACGTGTTGACGCCGCCGGTCGTCGTTCCCCAATAGACCATGATCAGCAGGTCCGTAGCGTTCGGGTCCCGTGTCGGCAGGTAGCTCTGCGTGGCCAGAGGCACCGCCAGCATCCGCGCGATGGGGAGGAAACCCACGTTGTCGAAGGTGGGGTCGCTTATCGTAAGCACGCCGGTGACGCCGCCCTCCCCGAACGCGTATGTCTCGGGCCGGAACGAGCCGTCCGCCATCCGGGTGCGAACGTAGCCGTTGTGCGCGCTCGAAGAGACGGCGGTGAGCTTCTCGCTGTCGGAAATGACGCTGAAGGGACCGGCGGCGGAAATGGAGGCCGAAATCGCCGCGCAGCACATCAATAGGCAGGCCTTCATCTTGGATAGGCGCGGCATTTCAGTTCGGGGCAGGCCAATTCGGTATCGCAATCCAACCTATGGCGGGTCGCCAAGGGCCGCAAGCTTGGACGACAGGTCGTGTGGCTTCGGGCCGCCGCGCCCCGAGGCTCAGTTCTTCTGGGCGTCCTCGGATTTCGCGGCCATCCTGCTTATGTCGTCCATGAGCCACTGCCGCGCGGCGCTCCCCTCGGCCACCCTCACCCTGTTGTCGTACACCACTATCATGGGAAGGCTTTCCAGATGGTACTGCCTGGAAACCGGTGACTGCCAGTCGATCCCATTGAACCCGGGCCGGTTGATGTTCACCCGCCGGATCGCGTACCGCTGCGGATAGGACTTGCTGGTCTTGATAAGGAACATCGCAAGCTGCACGCACGGGGCGCAGTAGTCGCTCGAGAAATCAACCACCGTGACCTTCCCGGGGCAGGCCAGGCCGTCGATGTCGATGGCCTGGCCGTGGGCGAGTTCCTGGTAATCGGCGCGGCCGCCCCTGGTGGATGCAGCCCACTCGGCAATCTTGGCGGTCGCGACCGGCTGGTCCCCCCGGGCGCCCGGCACGAGCGCGGCCAGGATAAGCAGGGTTGCCAGCTTGGTTCTCATGGGAAGTGCCTGATCGGCGCCTGGGGAGTGGGCTTGTGGCTGGTTTAGGGTGCTTCCGGCCGCGCCCGCGCGGCCCTCCGCGGGCGTCCCGCCGGAGGCGCGGGGACGGGCCCGCGATGCGGACGAAACGTATTGGGGGCGTTGCCGCGGGACTCAAGTTTTTCCCAGGCGCCGGCGGCCCGGCAGCCGACTCATGACGCGGCCCCGGCGAAGCGCCACCTGAGATTTCTGCTGACCCCGGGGCGGCGATTCGCTGGCCTCGCGGGAACCCAATGACTCCCTTCCCCTCGACCCCGCCGAATCCCGGCGCCCACCCACGCCGCTGGCCTCGCGCGCTGGCCGGCCTCCTGCTCTGCGCGGCATCTGCCGGGCTCCGGGCAACGCCGGCGGGACCCGATCCCGTGGTTTCGGTCACCGGCGGCACCATCCGGGGCCGGCTGCTGCCGGACAACGGCGGCGCGGTATTCCGGGGAATCCCGTTCGCGCAGCCCCCCGTCGGCGACCTCCGCTGGCGCGAGCCGTTTCCGGTTGCCCCGTGGACGGGGACTCGCGAGGCCGCACAGTCGGGGCCACCGGCCGCACAGCTGCCGCTGGGATGGAACGACCGGTCCGCAGCCGCGAGCCGCGAGGACTGCCTCTACCTCGACGTGTGGACGCCGGCGGGACCGTCCGCGGCCCGCAAGCCGGTGATGTTCTGGATTCACGGCGGGGCGAACGTAGCCGGGGCGGGCGGCTTCGACCCCCTCTACGACGGCAGGGCCCTGATCGGCCGCGGTGTCGTCCTGGTCGTCATCGAGTACCGCCTCGGCATCTTCGGGTTCCTCACGCATCCGGAACTGGCGCGCGAGTCGCCGCACCACACCTCGGGTAACTTCGCGATCCTCGACCAGATCGCGGCCCTGCAGTGGGTGCGTGCCAACATCGCGGCGTTCGGCGGCGATCCCGGCAACGTCACGATCTTCGGCCAGTCGGCGGGCTCCTACGACGTCACGGCCCTCATGGCGTCACCCCTCTCGAAGGGCCTGTTCCAGCGCGCCATAGGCGAGAGCGGCGCGATGGACCCGCCCCACGTCCAGACGCGTGACGCGGCGGAAAAGGCCGGGCTCCGCGCCGCCGCCAGGATGGGGGCGCCGGACCGGGATGCGCTGCGCTTCCTGCGCTCGCTGCCCACCGCGGAGGTGCTCAAGGCCGGCGAGAGCGTGGTCTCGTTCTGCACGGACGGCTGGGTCTTCCCCGAGTCGCCCCTCCGCACCTGGGCTTCGGGCCGGGAGCACCCGGTGCCGCTCATCATCGGAAGCAACACCATCGAATTCCCCTACGCGGGATCGGCCGACGACATGCGGCGCGACATCCGCGCCGCCTTCGGGGACCTGGCGCCGAGGGCGCTGGCCCTGTACGGCGTCGCGGGCGGCGGCCTCCCGGTGTTCGTCAACCCGATCTACGGCACGGCGGCGGACCAGTGGGGCAGCGACCTGTTCCGCTGCCCCGTGGTGGTCGACGGCCAATGGCACAGCGGCGCCGGCAATCCCACGTGGGAGTACGAGTTCAACCGGGCCATTCCGCCGCGCCCCCGGGTCGCGCACTCCAGCGACCTGCCGTACGTGTTCGGCAACCTCTACGCCGCCGGCAGCCAGGGCGGCGCCTTCACGGACGAGGACCGGGCCCTCTCGGCGATCATCCAGGGCTACTGGACCAATTTCGCCCGCTCGGGCGACCCGAACGGGCCAGGCCTTCCCGCGTGGCCGCGTTATGACCCAAGGGAGCGCCGGTACATCGAGTTCACGCCCCCCGCCGGCCCGTTCGCGGCCGTGGCTCAGCGCACGGACGAGCGCGGCCCGTTCTGCGACCTGTTCCGCCAGGTGATGGGCCGGGACGCCTCGGCCCCCTGAGGGCGCCCGGCCGCCCTGGATCCCCGCCAGGTCACTTCACCGCAGCCAGCTCGGCCGCGACAAGCTCGCGGATCCTTGCGCGCGCGTCCGCCAGGGCGATCTCGCCCTTGTCGATCTTGGACAGCAGAGACTTCTGGGCGGAGTAGTCCTTGTTGGCGACCCCGGCCTTGCTCTGGAGCATCCGCCAGGCCTTCCGGCGCTCGACCGCGAACAGGACCATCTGGCGGGAGACGGCGTAGAAGCGGACCTTGCCGTGCTCCTCCGCCTTGATGTAACAGCCGAAGTTGGTGACGAAGCTGCGGTGGGCGGGGTCAAACACGCGCCGGTGGATGACGTCGTCCTGCGTGATGAGGAGCAGCTGGTCGTCCAGCAGCGTCAGCCGGCCGGCGTCCTCCTCCTTGACCGCCTTCACATGCTTTCGGAACCGGTTCTCCGACACCGCCCAGTGCGCCACTGTGAAGTTGTACTCGGCGCCGTCGGTCGCGTACTTCGTGCGCCACCAGTCGCGGTCGGCGCTCGGGTTGCCCTTCAGGTCGAACGCCTCCTGGGACGTCTCGCCGCGCCGCGGGTTGAAGACAAACTCGGGCATGCCGCGCGCGTCGCGCACCAGCTTCGCCTGGTCGGCGCTCATGTTGTCGCCGACCCCGTGCTCCGGCTGGCATGTCGTGTACGCCTGGAAGAAGGCGGTGCCGCGGTACTCGAGGCCGTCCAGCATCGCCTTGTACAGCTTGGCGGCGTTGGCCATCGACACCTGGGCGACAAACGGCGACCCGTGGCCGCTCGTGAAGGCCTCGGCCACGTTCTTCTTCTCGATCAGCTTCCCCTGCGACGCGACCCCGAACTGGTTCATGTCGTAGCCGCCGAGCATCGTGGACGAGTCGGAGTTCTGGCCGCCCGTGTTCGAGTACACCTGGGTGTCGAGCATCAGCATCTTAACGTTCGGCCGGTTCTGGAGGATAACCTTGGAGACGTTCTGGAACCCGATGTCGCCGAGCGCGCCGTCGCCGCCGACGACCCAGATCTTGGGCAGCTCGCGGATCTCCTGGTCCGTCATGAGGGCGTCGTCCAGGTGGGTGAGCGTGAAATGCTCCGCCTCCGTCGCGACGCCGGTCTCCCGGTCGAGCAGCGCGTCGGTCATCCGCTCCGGGGCGACCGAGCGGCGGGCATGGTTGACGATCACCGACTCGGCCATGAGCCACGAGATCGTCGCGCCGTCCTGGAACAGCGAATTCATCCAGGGATACGGGTGGGGGTTCGACGGCGGCGTGGACCCGTAGACCGTGTTGCAGCCCGTGCTGGCGCCCATCATCATGACGGACATGCCGTTGGCTCGGCGGCCGTCGACCGCCTGGAGGTCCTTGTGGTTGAAGGCGTCCTGCCGCAGGACCGCCGCGAGCCCGCCCACGATCTGCTCGTCCGTTATCGGGCCGTGCTTCGCCTCGTGGTCGGAAAGCCTCGCCGCGGAATCGGCGTCGTTCTCGCCGCCGAGGTCGGCGACAAGGTGCGCGAACGTCTTCCGGAACAGCTCGTACTCCCCCGGGCTGCGGGCCTTTAGCGCCGCAAGCTTCCCCGCCCCCTCCTTTTCGAGGCGGTCGGCCTTCGCCCGGAGGCGGTCGGCCTTGCGGTGGTAGATCGGGCGCATGTACGCCTCCGTCACGCTCGCCAGCGAGCGCAGGACGCTCTTCTCGCCGCAGCCGGCGCACGCCCCGTCTCCCGACACCAGGGCCTCGTAGTTGCGCCGGACCATCAGGTGATTGCGCAGCGCGGCCTCGCGTGAGCCCGCCGCCTCGGCGTCGGTGTAGAGGCCGAGGAAGCGCTGCGGCGTGTCCGGCAGCAGGCGCGAGAAGACCTGGGCCGTCGTGAGCTCCGCGTTCAGCTCCTCCGTCTCGCGGGTCATGCGCAGCGCGTCGTGGTCGCCGCAGACCTGGACGCATTCGCCGCAGCCCTTGCACAGGTCAGACACGAAGATGGAGAAGAGCCCGCCGCTGCCGGGCGTCTTCGCCTCGAGCGACCGGAAGATGGCCGGGACATTCGCGTAGGCCATCGGCAGCTTGGCGACGATCTCGATCAGCTGGGAGCGGCCCTTCTCCGAGACGGACGCCAGGGCGGAGACCTCCTCGCGGATTATGTCCTCGAAGGGCACCTTGGACTTCAGCTTGACCGACTCGTTCATCCTGGCCCGGACGCGGGCCTCCATCCCGGCCAGCTCGGCGCCGAAGGCGCGCCTGTCCGCCACGTCAGTGACATAGTTGTTCACGGCCGTCTTCAGGACGGTGCTCACGTCCTGGGCCGTGTTGGGAAGGGCAGTGTCTGGGCAGGCGGTGATGCACTCCATGCACTGCGTGCAGTTCTCGGCGATGAAGACCGGCGTCTCCCTGCGCGCGACGTACTTGGACTGGGTCGCGCCGGTGCCGGCCCCCATCACGCCGACCGAGGCAAGGGCGCCCGAGGGCTGGTGGTAGCCGAGCCCGGCGCGGTACTCGGAGTCGAACTTCCCGACGGTCTGGAACGGCGCGCGCCCGCCCTGCAGGGCGGGCATCGGGATGCTCGAGCAGCCCGCCGCGCCGCAGCCGGCGGTGGGGACGATCGAGTGCTCGCCCTGCGGGGCGAGCAGGGGATCGCGCATGGATGAGCGGTCGGCGTCGCCGGGCCTGCCGTACCTGATCTCCATCACCCTGGCGAAGCCCTCGGTCATGACGGTCATGTTCGAGGCCACGACCGCGTCGCCCAGGCGGCCGAACTTCTTCTGGTACTGCTTGAGCACGCTCTCCTGGAACTTCTCCTCCGTGATGGCGTAGGTCTGCAGGAAGGGGCTCACCCGGAAGAACGCCCCCAGGAAAGAGTTGCCCTGCATGCGCAGCTGGAGCTCGGGCTGGCCGGTCGCCTTGCGCGCTATGTCGAACCCCGGCAGGATGAATATGCGGATGTTGTTCTCCTGGACGAACTGCCTGTGCCGGGCCGGGATCCGCTCCCAGGCGGCCTCGGGCGTCTCGCTCGACTCCCAGACGAGGCATCCGCCCTTCTTCAGGCCCTCAAGGGGGTTTGTGTGCGTGAAGGCCTTCGGGTCGCAGCAAAGGACGACATCGACGTGGTTGAGCTCGCAGTTCACCTTTATGGGCGTCGGCGCGACCGTGAGGTAATAGTTGGTGGGGGCGCCCTTTTTCTCGGAGCCGTACTTGGGGTTGGCCATCACGTGGAGCCGCTCGACCAGGAACCCGTCGGCGTCGTACGCCGGGTCGCGCTCGGAGACGTACCTTCCGAACTCCCCGATGAGCTCGCCCAGGTTCTTTCCCGTCGTTATCATGCCCCACCCGCCGATGGAGTGGAACCGCACGGCGATCGCGCCCTCGGGCAGCAGCGACGGCGCATCCTTGCTGATGACGGCGTAGGGGTGGTCCACCCCGAGGACGAAGAACGTCTCGCCGTCGTCGGCCCCCCGGCCGTCCGTGCGCCGGGTCAGGCCCGTGGCGAACTCGTAGGCGCCCAGCGTGTGCTCCGGCCGGAAGTCGCGCGATCCGATGCCGTAGGCCCCGCGGAACAGCCGCGGCGTCTCCGCGGGCGTGAGCCCGGGCAGGTTCCCGCCGAACTTCGCCGCCTCGTTGGCCTTGCCCAGCGCCACCCGGATGTCGCGGGCCAGCGGGTTGTCGCCGGCCATCCCCTCGTCCGTCCGCTCGAGGATGATGACGCGCTTCTTGCCCCGGAGCGCGTTGATGACGGCCGCCTCGGGAAACGGCCGGATGACGTTGACATGGATGGAGCCGACCTTGGCGTTGCGCTGCTCCCGCAGGTAGTCGCACGCCGCCTCGATGTTGTCCGCCGCGCATCCCAGGGACACGAACACGGTGTCGGCGTCGGCGGTCTTGTACTCTTGCACCAGGCCGTACTCGCGGCCGGTCAGCCTGCCGAACTCCGCGTAGGCCTCCTCGAGCATCGGCAGGATGTGCTCGTTGAAGTTGTTCCGGCGCGCGACGACGCCGTTCATGTGGTGCTCCTGGTTCTGCACGGGCCCGAGCAGGACGGGGTTCTTCAGGTCCATCATCTGCGGGACGCGCCGGCGCCGCGGGCCGAATAGCTCGCGCTGGGCCTGCGTCGGGCAGTCGATCTGGTCCTCCGACGACCCCAGGAATTCGCGCAGAAGCTCGGCCTCGGGCGCCAGGTAGCCGCGCTCGGAATGGGTCGTGAGCATGCCGTCCTGGATGTTCATTCCCGGGTTGAGCGAGAGCTCGTTCACCCGCCTCAGGATTATCGCCTGGTCGGCCGCCTGCTGGGCGTCCTTGGCGACCAGCATCGTCCATCCGGTGTCGAGGGCGGCGTAGAAGTCGTCGTGGCCGCAGTGCACGTTGAGCGCGTGCTTTGTCAGCGCCCGGGCGCCGACCTCCAGCACCATCGTCGAGAGCTTGCCCGGCGCATGGTAGTACTGCTCCATCGCGTAGACGATGCCCTGGCCGGAGGTGAAGTTGACGGTGCGCCGCCCCTGCACGGAATAGGAGGTGGCGCCGCCCTGGGCGGCGTGCTCCCCCTCCGCCTCGACCGCGACCTTCTGCTGGCCCCAGACGTTGAGCTCACCCTGGGCGTAGGACTGCTGGTAGATCTCACCGCCCTCGGTCGAAGGTGTGATCGGGTAGAACACGCCGCCCTCCGTGATTCGGGTCTCCACATGCTGGGTGACCAGCTGGTTGCCGTTGCAGGTGACGCGGATGCCGGCGTACTTCGGCTTGTGCCGCGCCCGGGCGGGGGCAACCGGGGAAGACTTCTTCGGGGCGGCGGCGTGGGGACTCATGGGCGGGGATGTTCCGGACCGGGATGGCGACTTGGATTGGGTGGTTGATGCCGAGGCGTTACAACCAGATATAATCTGGCCTAGTAACCCACGTTATCCCGCTGGCACCGCCGCGCAAGGGAAACTCCTGCGGGCCCGGCCGTAATTAGGCGGCCTGCACGCGCATTTGCACGAGGGAGACGCCGGCCCCGGCACGGGACCGCCCCGTGGCCCGCCGTTGCGGGGGGGGCCCGCCGTCCGGCACTCCCCGCCGGAATTACGGACTCGCATTGGGCGGCCTTATGGCTTCCTCGTCTGGGGGGCAGTGGCCCCTTCCCCCCAATTGGCGGCGGCCCCCGCCGGCCACGCCCCCAGGACACCCGAGCCAATCCAGGAAAGGACGCCCATGAAGTTCCCAGGCCATCCAAGGAAACGGACATCCCGCGAATCGCCCGGCCCCGCGGCCCTCGGCAGGCGCCTGCTCGCCTGCACGGCCGCCATGGCGGGCGCCGCCCTGGCGCAGCCCGCCGGCACCGACTCGCCCCTGCGGATAAGCGGCAATCACCGCTTCCTGGTCGACCGCGGCGGCGCCCCGTTCCTGCTCCAGGGCGACGCCGCGTGGTCCCTCATCGCAAACGCGACGGAGCAGGAGGCCTCCCTTTATCTGCAGGACCGCCGAGCCAAGGGCTTCACGGCGGTCCTCGTCAACCTGATCGAGCACAAGTTCGCCCGTAATGCGCCCCGCAACGCCTACGGGGAGGCCCCCTTCCCCGTCCCCATCGACTTCGCGGCCCCGAACGGCAAGTACTTCGACCACGCCGACTGGGTGATCCGCAAGGCGGCCGAGAACGGCCTGGTGGTGCTCCTGGCGCCGGTGTACCTCGGGTACCCCGGGCTGGACGAGGGATTCTACGACGAGGTCATGGCGGCCGGCCCCGAGAAATGCCTGGCCTACGGCCGGTACCTCGGCCAGCGGTACAAGGGCTTTGACAACATCATCTGGGTGATGGGCGGCGACCGCGATCCGGGCCCGGCCCGGGAGAACGTCGACATGGTCGCGTACGGGATCCGGGAGTCCGACCGGCGTCACCTGATGACGGCCCACTGCCACTCGGATTCCGCCCCCGCGGAGCAGTACCCCGGGTCGTGGCTCGAGGTCGGAACGTCGTACGCCTACGAGATCGTCCACCTCCGGCTGACCTGGGACTACGAGCGGAAGCCGACCATGCCGCTCTTCCTGATCGAGTCGGTATACGAGGGCGAGCACAACTCGTCCCAGGTGCAGGTCCGCCGCCAGGCGTACTGGGCGATCCTGTGCGGCGAGTTCGGCCACGTCATGGGCAACTATCCCATCTGGTCGTTCAACCCCGGCTGGCAGGCCGCGCTGGACTCGCCCGGATCGGTGTCGCTCATGCACTGGGGCCGGCTGTTCCGCTCGCGACCCTGGAGCGAGCTGGTGCCGGACACGGGCCACAAGGTGGTGACCGGGGGCATCGGGGAGTACTGGGGGCTCGACTACTTGGCCGCGGCGGCCACTCCGGACGGCTCCACGGTGATCGCCTACATGCCCGACGCCCGCACCGTCACCGTGGACGCGACGAAGCTCGCGAAGGGGCGCGCCAACGCCTGGTGGTACGACCCCCGCACGGGCGAGGCGACCTCCGCGGGGAGCTTCGCGGCCGAGGGAACGAGGCAGTTCACGCCGCCGGCGCAGGGCGACTGGGTCCTTGTGATCGACGACGCCTCGCGGCGCCTGCCCGCCCCGGGGCTCTAGCCGCGGGCGCCCGCGCCTGCGCGCCGGCGGCTCTCAGGGATACAGCCACTGCTCGCGCCACTGGCCGTCCTCCAGGACGTGGAGGACGCGCTCGTGCCGGCGGAAGGGCTTCTGCTTCCAGAACTCGATGCGGTCGGGCACGACGCGGTAGCCTGACCAGAAGGGCGGCCGCGGCACCGCGCCGACCGGGTACTTGAGCGCGTACGCGGCGCAGGCCTTCTCGAGGTCGTAGTAGCCCTGCATCGGATGGGACTGCTTCGAGGCCCACGCCCCGAGCTGGCTGAGGCGCGGCCGGGTCGCGAAGTAGGCGTCCGCCTCGGCGTCGGCCACGCGCTCGACCGCGCCGCTGACCCGCACCTGGCGGCCGGTGCGGTTCCAGTAAAAGCACAGCGCCGCCCTCGGCCTTGCCGCGAGGTCGGCGGCCTTGGGGCTGCCCAGGTTCGTGTAGAAGACGAAGCCGCGCGCGTCGGCGTGCTTGAGCAGCACCATGCGCACGGCGGGACCGCCCCCGGGCTCGGTCGTGGCCAGCGCCATCGCCGTCGGCTCGGGCTCGCCGCTGCGGGTGGCTTCATCGAGCCAGGAGGTGAACTGGATGACCGGGTCTGTCATTGAGGGAAGCGCCCGGCCCGGCATGTTGCA
>Ga0187867_10000256_pt1 | contig 48637 bp, 55 predicted proteins | sample June2016WEW_13_1_FD_132976 | JGI IMG/M metagenome (GOLD analysis project Ga0187867, IMG submission 132976) | Peatland microbial communities from SPRUCE experiment site at the Marcell Experimental Forest, Minnesota, USA - June2016WEW_13_10 | ecosystem: Environmental > Terrestrial > Soil >...
GGGAATATCACTTGGATGACATCTATCCCGCGCTGCGGCGGGCCTGTCAGTGGTCGGGGCGATGGTACTATTTGCCGCGCTTCTTCAATGTCTCGTTGTTGTATTACAACAAGGGCCTGTTTGATGCCGCCCATGAGCCCTATCCGACGGCAAATTGGACTTGGGCGGACTACGTCTCGGCAGCCCAAACACTGACGCGCCGCGACTCGAATGGCATGGTTCTCACCTGGGGCAGCACAATCGTCACCGGCTGGTGGGGGGAATGGTACATCCTCGTCCGGCAGGCCGGTGGCCAACTGTTTAACCCACAGGTGACAAGCTGCCAGTTGAACTCGCCGCAGGCAATCGAAGGGATGACACGCTACGCCGATAAAATTTTCCGCTATAAAATTTCGCCTTCACCCGGTTATGGACCAGCCAACGGCTTTGCAAGCGGGAAATACGCCATGGAGTTCGGCGGTCACACGGGAAATTGGCCCGTCTTCGATGCAATACCCGGACTTGATTGGGACATTCAATTGCTTCCAAAGGGCTCCCATGGTCACTCCGGGGGCGAGGTGGCCGTAGACGCCGTGGGCATTTCCAGCCGATGCCCACACCCCGAAGAGGCGTGGCGGTTCCTGAAGTTCCTGACCAGCGAAGCCTCCGTGCGCAGGTACGTGAACACGGGCCTGCTGTCCATCCGCCGGTCGGTGGCCGAAGATAGTTTCCGCCACTTGACCCCCCAATATCATCCGCAGCATTTGCGGACCGCGTACGATGCCCTGGCCTACGCCGAGCCGCTGCCACAATCCCGCGATTTCATCGAAATCGCGCTGGAAATCATTCAGCCCGAAGTTGATCGAGTGCTGTCTGAACGAGTGCCCGTGCCTGTTGCCTGCGATCGCGCCGCCGAGGCAGCCAATGCCTTCCTTCATACAATCAGCCAATCTCCTTCCGCCGCGAATGGACCTTGATTTGCAAAACGCACTGACCCCAACTCCGCATCCGCTAGAGGCTGACCCCCTGCCGCGCTCCAAATCGAACACGGGAGCTCCGGCGGGAATCAGCTCCCCCGCCAACCGACGCCGGCGTTGGTTCCACAACGATTCAGCCATGTTTTGGCTGATGATGAGCCCAGCCATACTCGGATTCCTCACCTTCAGCGCCGGGCCGATGCTCAGTTCCTTGTATTTGAGCTGCACCAAATATGACGTGGTCTCATCACCACGGTGGGTCGGCGTCGATAATTATCTCTATCTCCTGCGACACGATCCGGCCTTCTGGCCGTCGGTCAAAGTCACGGCTGTTTATGCGGCCGTCAGCGTTCCCCTCAGCCTGGTCATCGCGCTGCTCATCGCCATGCTGTTGAACCAACGGATTTTTGCCCGCAATCTGTTCCGAACAATCTTTTTCCTCCCCACGCTGTTGCCGGCCACGGCGTCGGGCGTCGTCTGGGTCTGGATATTCGATCCAACACGGGGACTGCTCAACCATGCTCTTGCCTCGGTTGGAATTCTCGGCCCCGCCTGGATGCACTCGACAACCTGGGCATTGCCTGCGCTGATTATCATGAGCCTCTGGGGCTTCGGCGGAGCAATGATTATTTTCCTGGCAGGATTGCAGGAAGTACCGCGCCAACTTTACGAGGCGGCCGAGCTGGACGGAGCCGGATCGTGGAATCAGTTTTACCACGTGACCCTCCCGATGATTTCCCCCGTCTTGTTCTTCAATCTTGTGATGGGAATTATCGGCGCCCTAAAAGCCTTCGACCTCGCCTTTGTCACCAGCACCGCCGCCGGCGCCGGCGCCGGCGGACCGGCCCGCGCGACGCTCTTTTACACTCTCAACCTGTACCAGAAATCTTTCAACTACTTCCACATGGGACTCGGTAGCGCCATGGCTTGGATGCTGTTTGCGGCGATCCTCCTGCTGACCGCAATCAACTTCGTTCTCGGAAAGCGATGGGTTCATACATCATGACCCCGCCCAAAAACCCATCCTTCACCTTTGCTCGACTTTCACCCCGATGACGAACGTAGAAGGAATGACAACCTCCAAAACACCTGTCCCACGGCGATGGCTGATCTGGCTGTGCCTGCTGGCGGGCTCAGTCGTGATGCTTCTTCCGCTGGCATGGATGATTCTGACGTCCCTGAAGACGTTTCCGGAAACGCTTGCCGATCCCCCCGCATGGATTCCCGCCCATTTCCAGTGGGGCAATTATCTCACGGCCATCCGCGGTTTCGAGTTCAGCAGGTATTTCGCGAATTCAGTCTTCGTCACCGTCGCCTGCATTGCCGGCACATTGGTCTCGTCCTGCCTCACCGCCTATGCGCTTGTCGCCTACAAGGTGCGCGGCAACAATCTCGTGTTTGGACTGCTTTTGGCCACTTTGATGCTGCCTGGGCAAGTGACTGTGATCCCACTGTTCAGGCTGTACGTCGGACTCCACTGGATCAACACTTTCCGGCCGCTGATTGTCCCGAGCTGGTTCGGCGGTAATGTCTTCGCCATGTTCCTGCTGCGGCAGTTTTTCCTGCAAATCCCCAGGGATTACATCGAGGCCGCCCGCATCGACGGTGCATCGGAACTACGCATACTGGCCACGATATTCGTCCCATTGGCGAAACCCGCTCTGCTTACCATCGCGGTTTTCACGTTCATCGGCACATGGAACGACCTATGGGGCCCGCTGATATATCTCTACGACGAGAAGCTCTACACTCTTCCTCTGGGCCTGATGCAATTCATTGGAATTGCCGGCAATGCCCAGGGCACACCCTGGCAACTGGTGATGGCCGTCTCCACCATCATGATGATTCCGGTGGTGATCGTTTTCTTCCTGGCACAAAAACGTTTCATCGAGGGAATCTCCGCCGCGGGCATCAAGGGATAGACACAAGATTTGGGTCGAAGGCATCTTCCGGCGAGCGCAACAAATCGTCGGCGGTCTGGCGATGTACCGCCTCGGCGTACCCTTTGCGGTTGTGCCTCAGAACGATCCGGAACGCTTAAGTGGTCCTGCGCTTAACGCCCCGCGGGCGAAGGTTGGGTTTGTGGATTCTCTGTGGAGTTATTTTCGGTCGGCTCGGTCGCCGGAACGTGCAGCGTCGTCGCAGGCGGTTGATCGATATTGGGATGCCATGCCCACGGCATATTTGGAATCCACTCTGGATGAATACCCACCCATACTCCTGCCATGAATGCTGCCACCATCCACGCTAGAGTCCCGAGTATGCCGTAGATACGACTTGCTTTTGCTGGCTGGGGCGTGTTTTCCATGAGGCCTCCGCAAAGTCTAAATTTGGTTTCCTCGTAACACCGGCCTGGTTCGGTGACCCTCCCAACCTGCCAAGCATGCGCTCGATTGTACAATGGGGGGCGCGTAGAGCAAATCTTTGGGACGGCCGGCTTGATCACTTGATCACCGGCTAAACGGCTCCCCCCGGCTCGCGTCGATTCACTATCCGCGCGACCGGGGGGCGTCAGCCCGAAAGGGATGGTGAACCATGTCATTGCCATTGAATGCCAAGCCAATCGGAATCGAAGATTTTCCGCCTTATTGTCTGTCCTAGGCCATAATGGAACTCGAAATGTGCGCCGGCGGGCGGCGGGGGGCATCGGAACGCCGGGCGCCGGTTGAGAAAAGAGACCGTCTTCGCGCTCTCAGGCCGCGGCCGATCACATGCGCGGCATTGTGCCCACCGTCAGGAAAGCCACTCTCCTTATATTCTAGAGGGCGTAATCCTTCAAAAAATCGGCGGCGCTTATAACGGTTGGCCATTTCGCGAGCATCGTTCTCCACGCCAGCCATTTGGGGCCGGAGTATGCCCCGGCGCGAATGGCGTTACAAAATAAATCCATCGCGACATCTTCAAAGTCGGGGAGGGACCCTTTGTTTTCGCTTAGATTTTGAACCTGCCATCGCAGACCTTTGGCAACCTCCCGTAGAGTTTCCGCGTCAAAAGATGGGAGGAAAGAATTGCTGCGCGGTCAATCGGCACGGGTCGCCTTTCACCGGGCCGAACCGGGCGCGGCGACGAGGTGATGGCATCGCCGCGCCCGAGATCGTCAAGCTGGGTAATTACTCCGGCCTTGCCGATTGGCGGCTATTCTAACCTTGTGGCGGGAATTTCACATTAGGACAGCGCCTCCAGCCGCATAAGGTAAACCTCCGATGGTTATTTGTCCGATGCTGTGAGGGAGGGCATCGATAGGCAAATGAATTACTTCATTATCACGGGTTGCGTGGTATGCGGCTGGGCAATGCTGCGGATGATGGGAACCGAGCGAAGCCAGATGTTAAGGGAGCTGGAGGCGCGGCTTCGGCGGGAGGCCAAAAAGGCGGCTCAAACCTCAAATGCCGATCCCTCCACCGTCGGCAGCGTGCCCCCCGTGCCAAAACCGCCACCGCCGCAACCAGCAAAACATTGACTTGCCGGCATCTCCCGGCGTAGGCTAATGATAGCGTAAGTTCCCGCATCTCTGTTGGTCTGTTGCCCGAGGCACCCATGGAACAGCGACCTCTGCCGACGTTCACCTGGATTTTTGCGATTGCCTTCCTGGCCGTCCTGGCCGCCCTGGGCGCGGGGGTCATTCTCCTGCGGCACACCGGCGCGCCCCCCGCTTCCGTCGCCACCGGCGCCGCCTTTCTCTGCGCGGGATATCTCGGACTTATTGCCATCCTCATCACGCTCCCCATCGCCCTGAATCAGGTCGCCGCCCGAAGAAGCCATCTTCGTCATCAGAAAGAGTTCATGACCACGCTCAGCGACCGCCTCGAAGGCATCTCCATCCTGATGAATCTCATCAGCGAGCAGCAACTACTGAGCGACCGTGCCAAGGCCGTCGCCTTCCGCGAGAAGGACCACGACGCGGTGCGACGCGCCGTCGTCGAGGAAATCGCCCAGCAGAATTGGGAGGTCGCCTATCTGCTGGCCAACGACATCGAAACGCAATTCGGCTTCAAGCAGGAGGCGGAGGAGTTCCGCAAGGAAATCACCGCCAAGCGCACGGATATCCAGCGGCGAGTGCTGGCTGAGATGCTGGCGCCGGTCGATCGGCACATCAAGGGCGAGGCCTGGGGCGCGGCGATGCAGGAGGCCCAACTCATCATGGAACGGTTCCCCGACGATCCCCAATGCCAGCGCCTGCCCGAGGAAATTGAATCACGCCGCCAACTCCGCAAGCAGCAGCTTCGCCAAAGCTGGCAGGACTCCATCGACCGCCACGACGTCGACGGCAGCATCGAGATCCTCAAGCGATTGGATCTTTATCTCACCCCCGCCGAGGCCGAGTCGATGCAGGAGATCGCCCGCAACGTCTTCAAGGAAAAACGCGAGGCCCTGCGCATCCGGTTCTCCCAGTCCGTCAAGGAACAGCGAATCGCCGACGCCATTCGCCTCGGCGAAGAGATCATGAACGACTTCCCCAACACTCGAATGGCCCAGGAAGTGCACGACATCATGGACACGTTGCGGCAGCGCATGCACGAGCCGCAGTCTTCGTCCGCGTAAACAGGCGGAAATCCCCGAATGTCCAGCCAAGACCCACCGCCCAAGCCCGCCGAATCAGCGCCGGAGGCCTGGACGTTCTTCGCGCGTTATCCCGGCGTCATCATCAAGAACGTCGTCGGTTGGCTGCTGATGCTCTCCGCCCTGGTTTTGGGCAGCTTTTTCCCCATCCCCGTCGGCACGCCGATGTTCATCATCGGCTTCGCCATGATTTCTTTGCCGGGCAAGCGGCGATTGACCAGCGGCGCGCTCCGCGGGATTCCGATCAACCTCTACACCCGCAAGGCCCGCATGTGGCGATTGGCGGGCTCGCTTTTGCTGCCGCCGGCCTTCGTCTGGTTCCTGGCTTTCCAGCGGCATCCAATCGTCCATCCATCGCAGATGACCCTGTGGCGCCTGTGCACCATCTATTCCGTCACCATTCTTTGCGCGTGGGTTTTCACCTGGCTTATGCTCCTGGCCATCAACGCGGTGGTGCGGGTTCTGCCGAGGGTCCGGCGTCGCGTGCGGCCATGGCTCCGGGATCATGGAATCAACCTTCTTCCCCCCCGCCGAAAGCCAAGGTTCCAGGCCGCCTCGCAACGCCCGGACGACCAGAACATCCTGGAGTTCGGCGGCTCCCGTCCCCTGCGCTGGGGACGCGGGGAAAAACATTCCGCGGAGGGGCAAAAATGAATCGGCTCAGGATTCCGGCATGGGGTCGGCGGCCTGCGTCGCCGGCACGGGGTCGAGGCGCTTGCCCTCAAGAATCCAGATGATGTTCCGCAGATAGACGAAGGAACCAAAAGCCTGGCCCAGCAACCCGATGGGATCGCGCCGCCACAAAAAATACGCCAGCAGCAACAGCGAGCCGACGAGGCTCATCCACCAGAACATCGGCGGTACGACACTCGTTCCCTTGCGCTCGCTGGCAAGCCATTGCACGACCATCCGGCCGGTGAAAAGCAATTGTCCGAACAAGCCCAGCCCCAGCCAAAACATGACCGTCGTGGATGACGCGCCCAAGATGGACGCCATGCCCCCGCCTTTGCCGGATTGATAAATCAGGTCGGTCAATTGCTCGAAGCTCACCTTCTCGGTTGCGCCCCCGGGATGCCAGATGAAATATTGGTATTGGCCGCCGGCCTCGCGCTGGAGATAAACCTGGGCGCGGGAATCAGAGAGTTTCACGTCGGTGCGCACCGCATCGCCGAGCGGCGGATGCTGCCGAAACAGAGCGACGGCGACCACGCATAAAATCCCCATGAACAGGACTTCGCCCACAATCAGGTAAAACCGTGACATTGCCGCCTCCAAGCCGAGTAGAGTGCCCCCGCGTCAGCTTTCAGCCCGCATCATTTCCGCCGCGGCGGCCGTGGTGGGATCGCTCACGAACGTCCGCACGAACTGGTGGTTCTCTTCCCGCGGGATCGGCACGTATTTCCCGGTCGCGGCAGCGACGATCGCGCCGTGGGCATCCACCGCCTCGGCCGAAGTCGCAATGAGCTTGGCGCGGCTGGATTCCACGCGGGCCCTGAAGATCAGGACGTGGCCCACCTGCGCCTTGCGCCTGAACCGTACGCTCATTTCCCCGCAGACGCAAAACCGCTTGCCCGCCCACGAAGCCGCCCAGACCATCGCCTCGTCAAAAACGGCCGCCAACACTCCGCCGTGCGCCATCCCCTCGAATCCAATATGCTCCGCCTCCGGCGCGAACCGCGTCTGGACGATTCCCGTCTGGGGGTCAACGTGTAAATGCAGGCGCAATCCCTTGGCATTGCCCGGCCCGCACACCAGGCAACCGGCGGTGTGTGGCAATTCCAGCGGCATGATCAGGTGGAAACAGGCTCAATGGCCTCAACCGGCGCGGCCTCGAATTCCTTGGCCTCCCTCGCCATTCGGTGCAACACGTAAAGACTATTGAATCCAACGTAAAAATATCCCCCGGCAAAAATCGCCAGGAAAGGCACCGCCTGGAGGCAAAATTGATAGCGCAAGCTGATGAGAATCCAGCATGACATATAACAGCCGAACGCGATCTCGACGATCGGCAAACTCAGCTTGCGTAGGGTCCAGACCCCCGTGCTCTGCCAGGTGCGCTTGGCGATCCCGGTCACTCCGTATTTCTGGGTCCGGACAAACTCGCTGGGCTTGCGGCGAATCGCGCCCCAGATCGCCTCCAGAACCGCCTTGCAGTTATTCAAGCTCACTCCCACGCCCAGCGCCATCAGCACCGGCATGTACAACAGCGCCTTCCACCCCGCCAGGCGCCCGAGCAACTCGCGCTGCCCGAAAATGAAGAACGTGCTCGCCGAGCACGTCGCCAGAATGAACAAACTCACGCTGAAAAGGTATTGGCCCCAGGTATGATGCGCCCTCAGCGGGCTATAAAAGCTCAAGAACGCCGGGTACATCAGCACCGTCAACACCACCATCATCACGTACACAATCGTGTTGGTCAGATGAAAAAACGCCTCGGTCTTGACGCGCCATGGCAGGTGCTTGGAACGCAAAACCCTCGGCAGCAGCTTGATCGCCGTCTGAACGCTTCCCTTGGTCCACCGATGCGCCTGCTGTTTGAATCCGATCATCTCCGGCGGCAACTCGGCTGGGGCGCAGAACTGCGGAAGATAAACAAACTGCCAACCCTTCATCTGCGCCCGATAGCTCAAGTCCAGGTCTTCCGTCAGTGTATCGTGTTCCCATCCGCCGGCGTCGTCGATCGTCTTCCTTCGCCAGACGCCCGCCGTGCCGTTGAAGTGCATGAACCTGCCGCTACGGTTCCGCGCCGTGTGCTCGATCACGAAATGCCCGTCCAGGAAAATCGCCTGGCTCTTGGTCAACAGCGACGCATCCCGGTTGAGATGGTCCCACCTCACCTGCACCATCCCCACCTTCTCGTCCGTGAAGTAATCCAGCACGTTGTACAGCATGTCGCGCGGCGGCACGAAATCCGCGTCGAAGATCGCGATGAATTCCCCCGTAGCCTTCGGCAGCCCCTCCGCCAGCGCGCCCGCCTTGTACCCCTTGCGGTCCGCCCGGTGCACGTACTTCACCGGATGCCCCTTGGCCACCCACTTCTCGCACGCCTCACGCGCTATCCGAGCCGAATCGTCCGTGCTGTCATCCAGCACCTGAACCTCGAATTTCTCCAACGGATAGTCGATCCGGCACGTCGCGTCGATGATCCGCTCGGCAACCTCGCGCTCGTTGTACATCGGCAACTGCACCGTCACCCGAGGCAACTCGTTGAACTGGCTCTTCGGCTGGTAATGCTCGTGCCGGTGCTTCAGATACAGATAGACCAGCAGATAGCGATGAAAGCCGTACAGCGCCACAATCGCCAAAACGGAGATGTAAACCAAAACCACCAGGTCGTCAGAAATGCGATCCAGCATAGGGGTTTTGCAAGGGGGTTCCCTTTTTCCGTCGTCCCTTCAAGCGCAACGGTGGCGCGATTGTAGAGCATTGACTAAATTTGTGTCAATGGTGGAATATCGCGAAGGAAGGCGCGGTGTGCCCAAGATTCCGGGCGCAAAGCCCGGCCCGGCTCAATTTCGATGCTGAGCCGGCCCGTCCTCGGGCCGCGTTCCGTGATACCCGAAAGATTGGGCACGCCCGCAGGCGCCCTGGTGAGATCGGTTTCAATCCCGAAAACCGTCGCCGCGAGCCAAATACCCCGAAATGCGCGGAGCTACCCTGGGTCCGGCGAAGATTTCGGTTCCGCGGTCTTTTCCTCCGCCGGCGCGGAATCGGTCCTGGTCTTCTTCAGCACCTGTGCCGCGAACCGCCGCCGCCGCTCGTTCCGCTTTCGCCGAAGCCCCGCGCTCCGCCGGATCGTCCCGCGCGGAACGTTCTCTTCAGTCAGGAGTTGCAGCAACACCAGGCTTCCGCCGTCCCCGATGCGAAAATCGCTCAGTTTGATGATCCGCGTATATCCCCCCGGCCGATCCGCGAATTTCGGGGCGATCTCGTCGAACAGCTTTTGAACCACGGACTGGCCCGTGAATTCCTGTTCCTTGTCCGTCAGCCGGCGATCATTCAGGATCGAAATCACCCGCCGCCGCGCCACCAGCGTGTTCCGCCGCGCCAGGGTGATCAGCTTTTCCGCCATCGCCCTGACTTCCTTGGCCTTGGGCATCGTCGTGCGCACCTTCCCGTGCTCGAAGAGGCTCTGCACCAGGTTCCGCCGAAGCGATTTGCGATGCTCGCTGTCCCGGCTGAGCTGCCGGCCGAATAACCGATGACTACTCATTTTCCAATCCCACTTTCATTCGCAGGCGAATCCTATTCGCACGCGAATTTTATTCGCTGGCGGAAGTATCGGCGGCGCCGCTGGTCTGCGGCTCGTGACCGGCTTCCACGGCGCTTTCGTCGTCGGGCATCGTCGCCGCCGCCTGCGGAGCCGCGTCCAGGTCCATGCCCAGGCTCAATCCCAAGTCCGCCAGCTTCCGCTTCACCTCGCGCAAGCTCGTCTTGCCGAAGCTCCGCACCTTCAGCAAATCGGCGTCCGCCTTTTTCACCAGGTCGCGAACCGTCGCTATCTTCGCCGATTCCAGGCAATTGTTCGCCCGCACCGACAAATCCAACTCCTGGATCGTCATGCTCAGCTTCTGCTGAAGGTCCGGATCGATCATCGCCTTGGTCGCATCCCGCAGCGCCGTCACCGCGTCGTCGTTGGCCGTCTCCGTCCCCAACTCGAAGTATTGCACGAACGGGTTCAGATGCTTGCGGAGAATCTTGCTGGCTTCCACCAGCGCCTTCTCCGGCGTGATCGTTCCGTTGGTCCAGATCTCCAGAATCAGCCGGTCGTAGTCCGTCTTCTGGCCCACCCGCGCGTCCTCCGTGCTGTAGCGCACTCGGGTGACGGGCGAGTAGATGCTGTCCACCGCGATCAGGCCGATCTCCTGCTCTTCGACGTCCGCGATGTTTTCCGCGGCGGTGACGTATCCGCGGCCCTTGGAAACCGTCAGCGACATGTCAAACGAAACGTCTTCCGTCAGGGTCGCGATGAGGTGATCCTTGTTCACCACGGTGATCGCCGGGTCGGCCTCGATCATGCCCGCCGTCACCGGGCCGGCCTTGTTCAGCGTCAGCTTCATTTCCTTGTCCTCGTCGCTGTCGAGCTTCACGATGAGGCTTTTGACGTTGAGAATGATGTCGGTCACGTCCTCCATCACCCCGGGGAGGCTGGAAAACTCGTGTTCCGCGCCCTTGAGGCGGATGTGCGTCACCGCCGCCCCCTCCAGCGACGACAGCAAGATGCGCCGCAGGCTGTTGCCCACCGTCGTGCCGAACCCGCGTTCAAACGGCTCGGCAACAAATTTCGCATAGGTGTCCGTCGAAACCTGCTCGTCGCGAACGACACGCGACGGCAACTCTAAACCGCGCCAACGCATTCTCATAAAAGGTTCTCCTGGAGTTGTGCTTCCCGCCGGATCGCTGAAGTTTACCGCCCCAACCGTTAGGGGCCATCTGTCTTCCGCCTCGCCGATGGGATGCTTGAATGTTTCTTCGTCTTTAGAACTTCGTTTCTGAAATCCGCCGCTTCACACGCGCCGAACCTCACGCTCGCGCGGGACCGTCACACGCGCCGCTTCTTCGGGGGCCGGCATCCGTTGTGCGGCAGCGGCGTCACGTCCTCGATGCCGGTGATCTTCAATCCCGCGTTCTGAAGGTTCAAAATCGCCTGCTCCCGCCCGGCGCCGGGGCCTTTCACTTTCACTTCGATTTCCATCATGCCCGCCTTTTTCGCGACTTGCGCCGCATTCTCCGCCGCCCGGCCGGCCGCGTACGGCGTGCTCTTCCGCGCTCCCTTGAAAAATCCGCCCTTCCCCGCCGACGCCCACGCGATCGTCTCCCCGTTCGGGTCCGTGATCGTCACGATCGTGTTATTGAACGTCGCCTTGATATGCGCGATCCCACGCGTTACGCCCTTGCGGATTTTCTTCTTCTTCGCTCCGGCCTTCGCGCCCGTCTGCGGCTTGGCTTGCTCACTCATGAATGCTCCGAATGGTCATTGGTCAGTAGTCATTGGTCATTTGTCATTTGTCATTAGCAGAGATTATCTTTTACAAGTGACCAATGACAAATGACTAATGACCAATGACATTTACTTACTAAGTTCCTTCACGCCCTTCTTCCCGGCGACCGTCTTGCGCGGGCCCTTGCGCGTCCGCGCATTCGAGCGCGTCCGCTGCCCGCGCACCGGCAGGCTCCGACGATGGCGGCTGCCGCGATAGCTCCCGATGTCGCGCAATCGCGCGATGTTCTGCGTCATCACGCGCCTCAAGCCGCCTTCCACCAGGTAATCGCGGTCGATGATCCCGATGATCTTCGCCAATTCCTCTTCGCTCAACTCCTTGGCGCGACGCTGCGGGTCGATCCCCGCCTCACGCAAAATCACCCGGCTGTTGCTCCGGCCAATCCCGTACAAATACGTCAAGCTGACCCAGATCGGCTTATCCGGTGGAATGTCCACGCCAGAAATACGCGGCATATTTTTATCCCTGCCTCTGCTTGTGTTTCGTGTTCTTGCAAATCACGCGCACCACGCCTTTGCGGCGCACGATCTTGCAGTTCTCACAAATCCGCCTGACGCTCGCTCGAACTTTCATATTGTCATTACCTTGCCGTGCCCAGCCTTGCAATCGTCGAATTGGTTATCATAGCACACGGTTGAAATTCCCTCAAGTTCCGGTGGGCGCCGCCGCGACCGGGGCAATCTCCACCGGCGCCCGCCCATCCGTCAGCACGTCCACCCCCGTATCCGTAACCGCCACCGTATGCTCGAAATGCGCCGCCGGCATCCGGTCCACCGTGAATACCGTCCACCCATCCCGGTAAAGGTCCACGTCCCGCCTTCCGGCCACCACCATGGGCTCGACCGCCAGCGTCATTCCCCGCCGCAACACGAAATCCCCGCTCAGTTGCTCCGCCGTCACGAAATTCGGCACCTTCGGGTCCTCGTGCATTCCCCGTCCAATGCCATGCCCGACGAATTCCCGCACCACGTTATACCGGTTCTTCTCCACGAAATGCTGGATCAAACGGGCGATATCCGACCAGCGCCGCCCCGGCCGTATGTTCGTCAACGCCAAGTCCAGCGATTCGCTGGTCACGTCCAGCAGGCGTTGCAGCGCGGGGCTTATTTTTCCCACTCCAACCGTGATGGCCGTATCCGCGCAATACCCGTCCAGCGACAGCGCCAAATCCAACGTGACGACGTCCCCCTCCTTCAGCGTCCGCGGCCCCGGCACTCCATGCACCACCTCCTCGTTGATGCTGATGCACGTATGCCCGGGAAACCCCTCGTTCGGCCGATACGTCGGAAAATTCTTCGACAGCGCCTTCGCCCCCGCTTTTTCCAACTCCATCCGCGCCAGATCGTCCAGCGATTGCGTGCTGACCCCCGGCATGGTGGCTTGGCGCATCTTCGCCAGAATCTCCCAGCCCAGATGCCCGGCGCGCCGCATGCGCTCGATTTCAAATCGGCTTTTGATGATGATGGGCATGGCGGAATAGTTGCGAGTTGCGAGTTGCAAGTTGCGAGCACGACACCAAGGAAGTTGCATTTCCTCGCAACTCGCAACTCGATACTCGCAACCAATTAATACTGTCTTCCCTTGATCCTCTTACCCTTGCTGCCGGTGCCGCCGAGGAAACCGCTGTAATTCCGCATCAGCAGGTTGGCTTCGATCCGCTGGATCATGTCCAGCGCCACGCTCACGACGATCAGCAGGCCCGTTCCGCCCAGAAACGCCGATATCCGCGCGTCGATTCCCATGCTGGTCGTCACCATCACCGGCACCACCGCGATGACGCACAAAAATGCCGCCCCCACGTAGGTGATCCGCATCATCACCTTTTCCAGATAATCGGCGGTGCGCTTCCCCGGCCGCAGACCCGGAATGAAGCTGCCATAGTCTCGAAGCTGGGTGGCCATTTCCTTCGGCTGAAACTGCACCGTCGTCCAGAAATACGCGAAGAAGTAAATCATCGCCGCTTCCGTTACCAGGTAAACAAATCTTCCTCGGGAGAATTCATTTTTCAGCCACTCGAGAAAGAAGTGGAGGCCGCCGGTCTGGAACAAGTGATCCGCCACCCACGCGATGATCATGCCCGGAAACAGCATCAGCGACTGGGCGAAAATAATCGGCATCACGCCGCCGTGATTCACGCGCAGCGGCAGATACTGCCGCTGGCCGCCGTAAATCCGCCGCCCGCGCGTCTGCTTCGCCTGCTGAATCGTGATCCGCCGCTGCGCCTGCGTGATCAGGATGGATCCGGCCACGACGAACACGAAACACAACACCAGGAAAATGATCTTGCCCGGCGTGATCTGCCGAACGCCGCTGGCCTGGCCGGTCAGCGTGGTCTGTCGCGCCAGTTCGGCGATCGCGCCCGGCATGCGGGCCACGATCCCCGCCAAAATCACCAGGCTCACCCCGTTGCCCAGCCCATATTCGTCGATCTGTTCGCCCAGCCACATCAGAAAGATGCTTCCCGCCGTCAATGACAACAAGCCCATGAACCAGAAAACGCCCGCATAGGTCCGCTGGAACAGCGGCATCACGATCGGCCGCCCGCTTGGGCCTTGCTGCATGTACGCCAGCAGCATCACCGCCTGGATCATGCACAATGGAACCGTCGCGTATCGGCTCCATTCCTGAATCTTCTTCCTGCCCGTCTCCCCTTCCTTCTGCAATTTCTCCAGCGCCGGAACCACCGTCCCCAGCAACTGGAAAATAATCGACGACGAAATGTACGGCATGATCCCCAGGCTGAAGATCGAACTCTGCGTCAGGCTTCCGCCTGAAAAGATCGACACGTAACTCGCCATCCGGCCCGCCGCGCTCGTGTCGTCCTGGTTCTTCTCGATGTCCTGCATCCTGGCCTGATCCACGCCCGGCAACGGCACCCAGAATCCGATCCGGTAAATCAGCAGCATGAAAAACGTGAACAAAACCTTGTTCCGCAACTCCGGCACCCTGAAGATGTTCAAAAACGACTTGATCATGCTTCACCGCCCGCTCGGAAAAACCATACGCCTTGGAAACATCATAGGCCGGGCATCCCCGGCGGCTAAACGGAATCCGGCTTGGCCGGCTCGGCCTTGGGCGCCTCCGGTTTCGCCTTGGCGGCTTCCGGCTTCTCCTTGGCGGCTTCCGGTTTCTCCTTGGCGGCTTCCGGTTTCTCCTTGGCGGCTTCCGGTTTCGCTTCGGCCGGCTCCTCGGTCGCCACCTTCTTCTTCACCGGCTCCCGTGGAACAAACTTTTTCTTTGGCTTAGGAAATTCAAACGTCTGGCCCTTGATATTCTGCGCCGCTCCGCCCGCCGCCACGATCTTGGCGAATGCCGCCTTGCTGTACCAACCCACCTGCACCGTCAGCTTTTTGCTCAGTTCGCCTTCGCCCAGGATTTTCACCGGCCGCGAACTGTTCGGCACCAGCCCCGCCTCTCGCAACACCGCCGAATCCACCACCGTGCCGTCCTTGAACTCGTTCAAGTCCGACAGATTCACGATGTGAAATCGCCGCTCGAAATCGTAGTTGCTGAATCCGCGCTTGGGGAATCGCCGGAAAATCGGCGTCTGCCCGCCCTCGTGCCCACGCTTGATGTACGTTCCCACGCGGGCCTTGGCGCCCTTGGTGCCCCGGCCCGAAGTCTTGCCGTGACCGCTGCTTTCCCCGCGGCCCTTCCGCGTGCGGTGCGTGTTCCGCGGCGCCCCGGCCGTGATGTCCTGAATCATGCTCATAACTTCCACCCTCAAAAAAGCCCGCAACCTCGGGTTTCCTTGAACCTCATGCCGATACCAATTCGCCCGCGCCCTTCTCCAGCTTCACGTCACGCGTCTGCTCCACCTGTTCCCGGTTCTGAAGCTGTTTCAGCGCGGCAATCGTCGCCTTCACCAGATTCTTCGGGCTGGTTGACCCATACGCCTTGGTCAGAATATCCGTGATCCCCACCAGTTCCACGCATGGCCGCACGCTCTTGCCCGCCGTCACGCCCGTGCCCGGCCGGGCCGGCACCAGAACCACCGTGCTCGCCCCGTACGTGCCCTTGGCCGTGTGTGGAATCGTCGTGCCCTTGAGATTCACTTTGAACATCTGCTTCCGCGCGTCCTTGGTCGCCTTTTCAACGGCCGGCGGCACCTCGTTCGCCTTGCCGTAGCCGATCCCCACGTTCCCTTTGCGATCGCCCGCCACCACCAGTGCCCCAAAGCTGAACGTCCGTCCGCCCTTGACCACTTTCGAGCATCGGTAGATGCGAACGACCGAAGATTCGATCCCGCTTTCATCGCCGCCGCGGTCGCGCCCGCCGCCACGTCCCCTGCCGCCCTCCTGCCGCCCCCGGCGACCCTCGCGCTGCCCCGACCCGCGCGACGGCTCGCGCGCCGTCACCGCCACAGGCGCTTCCGCCGCAGGCGCGGCTTGGGGCGCCGCCGGCGTTTGGGGCACAGGCGCCGCCGACTGCTGATTCTCACCTTGCTTTTCTTGCTCAGCCATATTTCACTCGCTCTATCGCCAAAGCCCGCGGAGCTTGCTCCGCGCGGAATTGCACGACTAAAACAAACCTCAAAACTTCAATCCCCCCTCGCGGGCCGCATCCGCCAGGGCCTTGACCCTTCCATGATACCGCCGCCCGCCCCGGTCGAAGCAAACCGCGGCGATGCCCTTCTCTTTCGCCTTGGCGGCGATGGCAAGCCCGACCTTCTTGGCCGCCGCGACGTTCCCGCCGTTCTTCAGCTCGCCGCCGCGATCCTCGGCTTTGACGCTCGACGCCGCCACCAGCGTCTGGCCCGCATAATCATCGATGATCTGCGCGTAAATGTGCTTGTCGCTGCGGAACACGCTCAGCCGCGGACGTTCGGCCGTCCCGAACGTTCGCGACCGGATCGACCATTTCCGCCGAAGCAGACGCACCTGTTTTTTCTTGTTCTTATCAGCCATCGTCCGATCCTCTACTTCGCGGCCGCGCCGGCGCCGGCGAACGCCTTGCCCGGCTTGATCTTCACCACTTCGCCCTCGTACCGAACGCCCTTGCCCTTGTACGGCTCCGGCTTGCGAACGCGCCGAACGTCGCTGGCAAACTGACCCACCTGTTGCTTGTCCGGTCCCGTCACGTGGATCTTCGCCCCCTCCACTTTCACCATCACGCCCCCCGGGATCGGCACGCTGATCGTATTGGCGTATCCGACCGACAAAACCAGGCTCTTATCTTTTATCTCCGCCTTGTATCCCACGCCCTGCACTTCCAGCGACTTCTTGTACCCATTGGTGACGCCCTCGACCATGTTCGCCAGCAACGACCGCGTCAGTCCGTGCAACGCCTTGCTTTGCCGCTCATCGTCCGGCCGAGTCACCACCAGTTCCTTCTTCGCCGAATCCAACACGACCTTGATGGACGGATGCACGTGTTGCTCCAGCTTTCCCTTCGGTCCTTCTATGCTCACCAAGTGCTCCTGCACCGTGACCTTGGCGGCGCCGATGGGGACAGGTTTTTTTCCAATGCGGCTCATTTTTTGTCCTCAGTCATTGGTCATTTGTCATTTGTCATTTGCAAATGCCTTCCTACAAATGACCAATGACGAATGACCAACGACATTTCTTCAACTTACCGTACACAACAACTCACCGCCGACGTTCTGCTCCCGCGCCTTCCGGTCGCTCATGACGCCCTTGCTGGTGCTGACCACCGCGATGCCCATGCCGTTCAGCACCCTGGGCAGGTCGTCCACGCCGCGGTAAACCCGCCGGCCCGGTTTGGATTGCCGGTCCAACTCGTGGATCACTTTCTCGCCGCTCATCGAGTACTTCAGCTTCAGCCGAATCTGGCCCTGCCGGCCGTCCTCGATCACGTCGAACTGCTCGATGTATCCTTCGTCCTTGAGCACCTGCGCAATGCCGTTGCAGATTTTGCTCAGGGGCACGAGGACCATCCGCCGTCCGACCCGGTTGGCGTTGCGAATCCGCGTCAGCATGTCCGCGATGGGATCTTGATTGTTCATCGCTCTTTTCTTCCTGATTGAGTGCCGGTCTCTACCAGCTCGCCTTCTTCAGCCCGGGAATCTTTCCCGCCAGCGCCAATTCCCGCAGCATGATGCGCGAGACCTTGAACTTCCGCAGCACGCCGCGCGATCGGCCCGTCAATTGACACCGGTTCCGCGAACGCGTCGGGCTGGAATCCCGCGGCAACCTCGCCAACGCCGCGTAATTCTTCTGCTTCTTCAACTGCCATCGAAGCTCCGCGTATTTCTTCACCATCGCCTCGCGCCGCTTCTGCTTCATCACCCAGGCCGTCGTCGCCATAAAAATCCCTATCTAAAAACTAATTCGCCTGCTTGGCGGGTTTCTCTTCCGTCCGGAACGGAAACCCGAACTGCCTCAGCAACTCGCGGCCCTGTTCCGGATTCGGCGCGGTCGTCACCATCGTCACGTTCATCCCCTGCTGAAACTGCACCTCCGCCGCGTTCACTTCCGGAAAAACCGTTTGTTCCGTGAACCCGAAGTTGTAGTTTCCCCCCCGGTCGAATCCGTCCGCCGAAAAGCCCCGGAAGTCCCGAACTCGCGGGATCGCCAGCGTGATCAACCGATCCAGGAACTCGTACATCCGGCTCCCTCGCAACGTCACCTTCAAGCCCGTCTCCTGACCCTCCCGAACCTTGAAGTTCGCCACGCTCTTCTTCGCCTTGCACCGCACCGGCTTCTGTCCGGCGATGATCCCCAACTCCTTTTCCGCCTGCTCGACCTTCGCCTTTTCTCCCGCCGTCGCCAGCTTCCCCACTCCCATCGAGATCACGATCTTGTCCAGCCGCGGCACCGCCAGCGAGTTCTTGTATCCAAATTTCTGCCGAAGCTCCGGAACCACCTTTTCCCGGAAGTGGATCAGCAATCGCGGCGTCGGCGCCGGCTCCTGCGGACCGCTCTCCTCTTCTTGCGCCTGGGGCGCCGCGCCCTTGGGCTTGCGTTCCTTCTTCCCGCCCCCCTCGGGACGCGGACCCTTCGCCTGGCCCTCGTGCTTCTGGCCTTCGTGCTTGCCGCCGCCTTCGGCCTTGGGGCCTTTCTGCTGCTTCTTCTTGTCCTGTTTCTCTTCTGACATATCCAACTCGATGGCTAAACGTTCACTTCTTTCCGACCGTTCCCAGGTCCGTCCCGCTTCCGACCGCGATCCGATGTTTCTTCCCCTCCCGCGTTTCAAACCGCAGCCGCACGCCCTTGCCGGTCGCAGGATCGATCGGCATCACGTTGCTGATGTGGATCGCCGCATCCTTCTGAATCCGCCCGCCCTGCGGGTTCCGCTGCGAAGGCCGAACGTGTTTCCACACCCGATTGATGCCCTCCACCACCACGCGCTGCTTGCCGGTCAGCACGCGCAGCACCCGCCCCGTCTGACCCCTGTCAGCTCCGGCAATCACCATCACCTGGTCTCCCGCTTTAATATGTCGCGGCATATTCGATTCCTAGTTGCGGGTTGCGAGTCGCGAGTTGCCAGTAAATACCTTTGCTCTTGTTTTCACTGGCAACACGCAACTGGCAACTCCATACTTCCTCACACCACTTCCGCCGCCAGCGACACGATCTTCATGAAGTTCTTGTCGCGCAGCTCGCGGGCCACGGCGCCGAAAATTCGCGTGCCTCGCGGATTGTTCTCCTTGTCGATCACCACCGCCGCATTGCGGTCGAACCGCACGTAACTGCCGTCCTCGCGCCGCGTCGGATGCTTCGTCCTGACCACCACGCAGCGGATGATTTCGCCCTGCTTGATGTCGCCCGTCGGCTGCGCCTTCTTCACCGCGCAGATGATCACGTCGCCGACGTGCGCCACCTTCCGCTTGAACTTGCCCTTGCTGCTGCTGCCCCGCAGCACCTTGATGCACATCGCCTGCCGGGCGCCGGTGTTGTCCGCGATGTCCAGGTATGTCTGTTGCTGAATCATGTTAAATAGTTGCGAGTTGCGAGTTGCGAGTTGCAAGTAAATACAAACGCCTTGTCTTCACTCGCAACTCGCAACTAGTAACTCGCAACTTCCTTACCTTTCTTCCGGCGCCTTGCCCGTCATGACTTCCTCCGCCGAGATCTGCACCGCGCGCTCCGGCGCTTTCTGTACGATCCGCAGCAGACGGTGATGCTTGGTCTTGCTCAGGGGCCGGCACTCGGTGATCTCCACCGTGTCGCCTTCCTTGGCCTCGTTCTTCTCATCGTGAGCGTGCAGCACCGTCCGCCGTTTCAGGTATTTGCCGTATTTCGGATGACGGGCCTGGTAATTCACCACGACCTTGATCGTTTTGTGACCCTTGTCGGATGCCACCACGCCGAGGATCTTGCGGAGCAGCGCTCGCTTGGGAGTCTGGACTGTTGTTGCTTCGGACATAATGTTCTCGTTGCCTATTTCGCCTGGGCCGATCCTGCCGGAGCCGGCCCTGCTGCCGGCGCCGCCGTTTTGGCCGCTTCCAATTCACGTTGTCGCAGGACCGTCTTCAGCCGCGCGATCGCCTTTCGGGCTTTGCGAAGCTGGCTGGGGTCCTCGAGCTTTTCCGTCACCGACTGCGTCCGCAGCGTAAACAGATGCTTTTGCTGTTCGGTCAGTTCGTGCTCGACGTGACCCGTCTCTTTCTCTCGGATTTCCTTCATCTTCATAACTGCGCCTTCACTGCTAGGCCACCGCGCGGCGCCGATGCACGAACCGGCACGGAATCGGCATCTTGTGCGCCACCCGCGTCAGCGCCCGCTTGGCCGTCGCCTCGTCCACGCCCGTGATCTCGAACATCATCGTCCCGGGCTTCACCACCGCGCACCAATATTCCGGATCGCCCTTGCCCTTGCCCATGCGCGTTTCCAGCGGCTTTCCCGATACCGGCTTGTGCGGAAAAATCCGGATGAAAACGCGGCCCTCGCGGCGAAGATAGTGGCTGCACGCCACCCGACCCGCCTCGATCTGCCGCGCCGTCACCCACGCCGCCTTCAGCGACTGCAAGCCGTATTCCCCGAACGCCACCGTATTCCCGCGCGTTGCGTTCCCCTTCATCTTGCCGCGATGGCTTTTGCGGAACTTCACTCGCTTGGGCATCATTGCCATAAAACACCTCTCAGAAGTTGCAAGTTACAAGTTGCAAGTCTTGCACTAACAACTTGTCACTTGCACTTCTTTCCTACCTTCTTCCCCGGCGCGGCGCGCCGCCCGGTCGAACGTCCGTCTCCAAAACCTCTTCGCCGTACATCCCGCGATAGACCCAAACCTTCACGCCGATCGCCCCGTACGTCGTGAACGCCACCGCGTAGCCGTAACTCACGTCCGCCTGGAGCGTCGTCAGCGGCACCGAACCGATCGTCGCCTTCTCGTTCCGGGCGATTTCCGCCCCGCCCAGCCGGCCGCTCACGCTGATCCGGATTCCCTTCGCCCCCGCCTGCATCGTCGCATCCATCCGCATCTTCATCACCCGCCGAAAGCTCGCCCGCTTCTTGAGCTGCTCCGCGATCGCCTCCGCCACCAGTTGCGCGTTCAAGTCCGGGTTCTTGATCTCGATCACCTTGATCGGCGCGACCTTCCGCTTGATCAGGTCTTCCAATTCCTCGCGCAGTTTGTCCACCTCGGCGCCCTTCGGGCCGATCACCAAACCCGGCCGCGCCGTCTTCAGCGTCACCGTCACCTCTTCCCGCGTCCGCTCGATGAGGATGTCGCTCACCGCCGCGAACGGCGGCCGGCGATTCAATCGCCCGTCGATGTGCTTGCGGACCTTCTGGTCCTCCACCAGAAAATCCCCGTACGCGGACTTGGGCGCGTACCATCGGCTCTTCCAGTCCTCGGTGATTCCCACGCGAAATCCAATTGGATTGACCTTTTGACCCATACGCGTCCTTCATTTCCTCCGCGGGGGCTTGGCGCCCTCCGCGCGCTCATCCAGCGTCACCACCAGATGGCTCGTACGCTTCAAAATCGAATACGCCTTGCCTCGATCCTTCGGCTGAAACCGCTTGATCACCGGGCCGGGATCGACCCAGCAGTCTCGCACGTACAACGCGTTCCGCGACCGAACGTCCTGCTCCGCCGCGTTCGCCACCGCAGAACGAACCACCTTTTCGATCATCCCGCTGGCCCGTTGCTTGGCGAAGCGAAGCAGGGTGATGGCATCGTCCACGTCCCGTCCGCGGATCAGGTTCATCAGCAACCTGGCCTTCCGCGGCGCGATCCGTGCAAAGCGATGCTTGGCTTCAAATGGCATAATCAACTCCCAAAACCAACCGCATTTACGACGCCGCCGCCGCGGGCGCGGGCGCCGTTCCTCCAGCCGCCGCCGCCGCCGCCGCGGCCGCCGCCTTCTTGCCGCTGTGGCCCTTGAATACCCGCGTCGGCGAGAATTCGCCCAGCTTATGCCCGACCATGTCCTCCTGCACAAACACCTTCAAAAACTTGTTCCCGTTGTGAACCTCAAACGTATGGCCCACGAATTCCGGAATGATCGTGCACGCCCGAGCCCAGGTCTTGATCGGCTGCTTGGCGCGGTTCTCGTTCAGCTTCGACACCTTCCGGAACAGCTTCTCGTCCACGAAAGGGCCTTTCTTTGCGCTTCTGCTCATTTGTAATTTCCTAATTATTCACGGTCTGCGGCCTCTGCTGGTGCGTTCCAAACTTCCGTCGCCGCAGAATCAACTTTTCACTGTTCTTTCTCGGACTCCGCGTGATCCCGCCCTTCGACAGAACGCCCGTCTTGCTCACCGGATGCCGGCCGCCGTTGCTGCGGCCTTCGCCGCCGCCCAGCGGATGGTCGATCGGGTTCATCGCCTTGGCGCGAGTGTGCGGACGAATCCCCATGTGCCGGCTCCGGCCGGCCTTGCCGATGCTCACGTTGATCCAGTCCAGGTTCCCCAGTTGTCCGATGGTGGCCCGGCAAGCGCTTCGCACCCGCCGCATTTCCCCCGACGGCAGAATTATCACCGCCCATTCCCCTTCGCGCGCCCCCAGCCTCCCCACGCCCCCCGCCGACCGAACCAGCTTCCCGCCCTGACCGGGATTCAACTCGATATTGTGGATCTCCAACCCCGTCGGAATATTCGCCAGCGGAAGACAATTCCCCAATTCCGGCGGTGAATCCGACCCGCTCACCACCTTCGCCCCCGGCCTCAGTCCGTTCGGACACAAAATATACGACTTGGTCCCATCCTCATATTTGATCAGCGCGATGTTCACGCTGCGATTGGGATCGTATTCGATCGCCTCCACCAACGCCGTCGCACCGTCCTTGCCGTTCCGCTTGAAGTCGATGAAGCGATACAGCCGCTTGTTCCCGCCGCCACGATGCTTCGCCGTAATCACCCCATGATGGTTCCGGCCGTTGGCGCGAATGCGCCCCACCACCAGCGACGCCTCCGGCTTGAACTTCGTCAGCGCCGCGTTGTAATCCAGCACCGATCCCGCACGCCGGCCCGCCGATGTCGGATTGTAATATTTAATAGCCATGGCTACGTCCTAGTACAGTTCAATCCTCGAATTCTCATCCAGCCTTACGATGGCGCGCTTCCAGTCGCTTGTCTTGGCCATCTTGGCGCGCGACCGCCTCGGTTTGCCCTTGCGGTTCATCGTATGTACGTCCTTCACCTTCACGTTGTAGATCGCCTCGATGGCCCGGCGAATGTCCCCCTTGCTCGCCAGCCGCGCCACCTGGAACGCATACACGTTCCTCGTCTCCTGCAAATGCGTGCTCTTTTCAGTGACCAGCGGCTTGATGATGACGTTCGTGTAATCCATGGTCCAACCTATGCGGTCTTTGCCTATGCCAAAATCTGTTCCAATCCCGCTTTGGTCAAAAGCAGCGTCCGATTCCTCAAAATGTCCCACGCGTTGAGCTGCGATACCGTCGTCACCGTCGTCCGATCCAGGTTCCGGGCCGACCGTTCCAACGCCTCGTCCCGCCCGTTCAACGCCAGCAAACAGCTTCGATCGATTCCCAGCGCCTTGTAAACCTGGGCCATCAGCTTGGTCTTCGGCTCCGCCAGCTTGATTTCAGTCACCACGCGGATGTCGCTGCTCTGGAGCTTGGCGAGAATCGCGCTGTTCCGCGCCAGCCGGCGCACTTTTTTGGGAATCGCCTGCCGCCAGTCCTTGGGCCGCTTTTGCTTGGCATGGCCGCCGCCCTTCTTGATCGGATTGCGGATTCCGCCCGTCCGCGCGTTGCCGGTGCCCTTTTGGCGGAACACTTTCCGCGTCGCGCCCGCCACTTCGCCGCGGGCCAGCGTCCGCACCGTGCCCTGACGCTTGTTCGCGTGATACGCCACCAGCGTCTGTTTCAGAAGGTTCCTGCGGACCGTTCCGCCCAGCTTGGCTTCGTCCACCTGGACGCTCTCCACCTTCTGCCCGGTCTGATCAAATACGGGGACTTCGATCATGACGCCACTTCTTCTTCCTTCTTTTTCAACCTGGCGGTAATTGATTTCCTGACAAAAAGGAGCCCGCCGTTGGGTCCCGGCAAAGCTCCTTTGATCAGCAGCAGATGATGTTCCTTATCCACCCTCATCAGCGGATGGTTCCGCGTGGTGACGCGATCCATGCCCATGTGCCCCGCCATGCGCACGCCCTTCTTCGGCTTGCCGCACTGGCCGCGCCACGTCGCGCGCGACGCGATCGAGCCGGGCGAGCGATGCTTGCGCTCCGTTCCGTGCGAGTTGCACTGACCGCCGAAGTGATGCCTCTTCATCACCCCGGCCGTGCCTTTGCCCTTGCTCGTCCCGATCACGTCCACGAATTGCACTTCGTTGAACAAATCCACGTCCACCTGCGCCCCGGCGGATAGCGTCGTCGCTTCGCTCAGCCGGATTTCCCTGAAATGCCGCTGCGGACCGACCCCCGCCTTGGCCGCGTGGCCGATCAGCGGAAACCGGCTCAGCTTGGCTTTCAGGTCCCCAAACCCAAGCTGCACCGCGTTGTATCCGTCGCTCTCCAACGTCTTCACCTGAGTCACGTGACATGGCCCCGCCTGCACCACGGTCACGGGCACCACCGCGCCCTTCTCGTCGTACACCCGCGTCATCCCGACTTTGGTTCCCAATAATGCCGGCGTCATGGCCGCACCTTTCAAGACAAAAACACACTCGCGACTCGCGGCCCTCCCGGGCGAACGGGTTCTTGGTTGAACCCCGCGGTCTTGACAGCAAAAACGCCCCTTAAATCAGGGGCGTATATCCATTCAAAAAATCAGGCCTTGATCTTCACGAAAACACCGGCCGGCACTACCAGGCGATTCAGCGCTTCCACCGTCCTGGCCGTGGGTTCGAAAATGTCGATCACGCGCTTGTGCGTGCGCATCTCGAACTGCTCCCGGCTCTTTTTATCAATGTGCGGACTCCGCAACACGGTGTACCGTTCGATCCGGGTTGGAATCGGAATCGGCCCGCAAACCCGCGCATTGGTCCGCTTGGCGTGGTCGACAATCTCCCGCGCCGAGGCGTCCAACGCCCGGTGATCGTAGGCTTCCATCCGAATTCGAATCCGATCGCCTTGCATGCTTTGCGCGTTTCCTTCTTGGCGAATCTTCCTGATCATCCCCGCCCGCCGTAACTCACGCCGGCAACCGGGGGAAAGACGAAATAGTCTACTTACGCCCCGCCCGCCGTCAAGCCGCCCGCCACACGATTTTTCCAAACGCCGCGGCTACCGCACCAAGCCGGGGGATGGCCATCCCCCGGTCCCTCTACTTCCCCCTCACCTCCACGCTCTTCGCATGCCCGCCCAGATGCTCCGCCTGGGCCATCGCGATAATGGCATCCGCATCCCCCCGCAGCCCCGAGGCCTCGTATTTCGCCACGCTGGATCGTTTCAAAAACTCATAAACGCTTATCCCGCTGGAAAACCGCGCGGTGGTATTCGTCGGCAAACAATGGCTAGGTCCGGCAACGTAATCCCCCGCCGCCACCGCCGAATACGGACCCACGAACACCGCCCCGGCATTCTTGAGCTTCTTCAACACCGCCCCGTCGTCCCGCGTCTGCAAATTCACGTGCTCCGCCGCGAACCGATCCGCCAGCGCGATCAACTCATCCATCAACTTGCCCACAATGATCGCGCTGTGATCCTTCAGCGCCTTCTCGGCCGCCGCCCGCCGCTCCAGCGACGCCAATTGTTTTTCCAACTCTGTGCGCACCGCCTCGGCCAGGGCCTTGCTCGTGGTGAGCAAAAAACAACTCCCCGGATCGTGTTCCGCCTGCGCCAGCAGATCGGCCGCGATAAACTCCGGCCTTCCCGATTCATCTGCGATCACCAAAATCTCGCTCGGCCCCAAAAATCCGTCGATGCCCACGCACCCCGCCAAAGCCCGCTTGGCCAGTTGCACGTAGATATTCCCCGGCCCGACGATTTTTACCACCCGAGGAATGCTCGCCGTTCCGAACGCCATCGCCGCGATCGCCGCCGCCCCGCCGGCGCGAAATACTTCCGTCAATTTCAATTCATGGCAAGCCGCCAGGACCAGATCGATCTTCCCATACTTGCTCGGCGGCGAGCAGACGACGATCCGTTTCACCCCCGCCACCTGCGCCGGCACGGCCAGCATGATCAAACTCGACGGATACGCCGCCTTCCCACCGGGAAAATAAAGCCCCGCCGATTCCAGCGCCGTAAACCGCATCCCCAATTCCACACCCGGCCGCCGAAGCGGCTGAACGTCCTTGGGCATCACGTGCGACTGATATTCCCTCACCTGCGCGATCGACCGCCGGACCGCCGCCAATTGATCCTTCGGCACCCTTCCGGCCGCCTCGGCCATTTCCTTTTCCGTGACGCGAATCTGTTCGACGGAAAAGTCCGGATCATCGAACTGCCGGCAACTATCCACCACCGCCGCATCCCCGCGCTGCGCGACATCCGCCAATATCTTCTGCACCGCCGCGATCTGCTTCGCCCGCTCGCCCTGGCCCAATGCCAGCGCCACGGGATCGAGCGATAGTTCACGCAGCAGCGATTCAACACGCGCCCGATCTTGCGGATTGCCAAGTTCAAGAACCCGAATCATATCGAGGAAAGGTTATGCCAATCCCAACGAAAACGAAAGACGCCCCCATAAGAACCCCCTCCCCCGAATTCGAAACGCAAATCAGCCCACCTTCTTGTTCGTCGAACGTCGAGGTGGCGGCGAAACAACACGCCGACCTGCGCCCTTGGCGCCTTCCGTATTGCGGTGCAAATCGTCACACATCGCCTTGAGGTCGTGATCAAATTTGGCGGAGTACTTCTGTCTCCATTTTCGCACTTCAGCGACGATTGGATCATTTTTCATGCGATCTCCATCAATTGCTCTGGTGTCACGATTCGAGGAGCCACAATTCCGTAACCGTCACACGTCCGATCAATTCTATCCGCCAGCGCGGCATTGGCCAAATGGCGGCAGTTCCAAGTCAGCAGGAATGACATTCCATGGACCGCGGCAATCGCCACATGCACGGCGTCGGCACGAGCACGAGCCGGTAGTGCCAGTGTCCTCGTGAGTCGGGCCGCCAACTCGTACATCTCTGCGGTTATTGCCAATAGCGGTATGTCCTTCAGAACCTTGAGCCGCGCGGCCGCCGCCGCTTTGTCACCGCCAGAGGCCTCTTCGATAACGAGTTGAGAAATATATAGATCGAACCGGACACGCTCACTCGTCCACCATTGTCGAGTCAACATTTCGTGGGACAATCGCATTACGTCCGGTTTCGGCCGCGCGGTCAGATAGCTGACGATAGTGGTTTCGACGTATAGCGTCTGTTTCATCCGAAGTTTCCGGACTGCGGGCTGCGATCCCCGTTGATCGCAAGCCGTTGCCAACCGGCCAGAGCCCAAATCATTTCGTCACCCAACACGCCGCCAAATGCCCGGCCTTCCCATCCTTCGCTTCCAGCGGCGGAACCTCCCTCGTGCACTTGGCCAGCACCCGGAATTTTTCCCCGCCGCTTTCCACTTCCGTCGTTCCGCCGAAATCCAGCACCCGCAGCGAAATCGTCCCGTTCATTCCCCGCGGCGATAACGTGATCGGCTGACTTGGATCGCCGCCCTTGGCGGCCGCTTCGCGCGTCAATTGGCATCGCGGATGAAACGGACAGCCGCTCGGCGGATCGGCCGGGGACGGAACCTCCCCGCCCAATACGATCCGGTCGCGCTTTCGCCGCGGGTCCGGCTCCGGGGCGGCCGACAACAACGCCGTCGTGTAGGGATGCTTCGGATTAGCGTAGAGTTCCCGCGCCTCCGCCTTTTCCACGATCCGGCCCAGGTACATCACCGCCACTTCGTCCGAGAAATGCTCCACCACCGCCAGGTTGTGGGCGATGAACAGATACGCGATGTTCCGCTCGGCGCGCAGGTCGGCAAGCAGGTTCAGGATCTGGCTCTGAATGGAGACGTCCAGGGCCGACACCGGCTCGTCGCAGACGATGAAATCCGGCGACAGCGCCAGCGCCCGCGCGATGCCGATCCTCTGTCTCTGCCCGCCGGAAAATTCGTGCGGATATTTGCCCGCGTCGTTCTCGTCCAATCCCACCCGCCGCAGCAGCGACGCCACCATCTTCCGTTTCTCCTGGCCGGACGCGATTTTGTGCACCTCGATCGGCTCGCCGATGATGTTTCCCACCCTCATCCGCGGATTCAGGCTGCTCACCGGGTCCTGAAAAATAATCTGCATCCGCCGCCGCAAGCGCCGAAGCGATTCCCCCCGATACGCCAGGAAATCCTCGCCGTTGTACGTCACGCTGCCCGCGGTCGGCGGGATCAGCCGCAGGATCGAGCGTCCCACCGTGGTCTTTCCGCATCCGCTTTCGCCGACAAGCCCCAACGTTTTGCCGGCTTGAACGTCGAAGCTGACGCCGTCGACCGCCTTGACCCATCCCACGGTGCGAGAGAGCACGCCTCGTTTGATGGGGAAATAAGTCCTCAAATCCCGCACCTGCACCAGCGGTCCATTTTGGCTCATCGCGGCACCTCTGCCGCAGCGCGGCGCGAATCGGTGGTCGGCGGCGTCACCGGTTTGGCGGCGAAATTCTCCACGTGATGGCAAGCCGCCCAATGCTTCGCCGCCACCTCGCGCAGCGCCGGCTCCTGCCCCGCGCAAACCGCATCGCCATTCATTCGCGGGCATCGCGGGTGAAACTTGCAACCCGGCGGAAATCGCTCGGGATTCGGCACCGTTCCCGCAATCGCCTCCAGACGCTGGCCCGCGCGCCCCAGTCTCGGCATCGCCCGGAACAGCCCCTCCGTGTACGGATGCCGCGGTGAATCGAACAGATCGTTCACCCCCGTGTATTCCACCACCTTGCTGGCGTACATCACCGCCACCGCATCGGCGTTCTCGGCCACCACGCCCAGATCGTGGGTGATCAGCATCACCGACATCCCCCGCTGCTCCTGAAGTTCCCGCAATAGTTCCAGGATTTGCGCCTGAATCGTCACGTCCAGCGCGGTCGTCGGTTCATCGGCGATGAGCAATTTCGGCCGGCACGACAGCGCCATGGCGATCATCACCCGTTGCCGCATCCCCCCCGACAATCGGTGCGGATACTCATGCAGCCGTTTGCCCGGATCGGCGATGCCCACGTCGCGCATCGCCTGCTCGGCGATCTCGTACGCCTCTTTCGTCCGCACGTTTTGATGCAGTTGCACCGCCTCGACGATCTGTTCGCCCACGGTGAAAACCGGATTGAGCGACGTCATCGGCTCCTGAAAGATCATCGCGATGTCCTTGCCGCGCACCAGCCGCATCTGCTTTTCCGGCAACTCAAGCAAATCCTTCCCCTCGAACAAGACCTGCCCGCCCAGCACCCGCCCCGGCGGGCTGGGAATCAGCCGGAGGATCGACAGCGCCGTCACCGATTTCCCGCATCCGCTTTCCCCCACCAGCGCCATCGTCTGCCCGGGAAAAACCGACAGCGAAACGTTCTGCACCGGCCGAATCTGTCCCCGCTCGGTGTCGAACGCCACGGTCAGGTTGCGAAGTTCCAGCAGCGGCGCGGCCATTATTTCACTCCGTGAAGTTTCGGATCCAGCGCATCCCGCAGCGCATCCCCCAGCGTATTCAGCGCCAGCGATACGATCAGGATCGCCACCGACGCGGCGGCAAATTCCCACCATACTCCGCGCAGCAATTCCAACTTCGAATCGTCGATCATTCTTCCCCAACTTGGCTTGGTCGTGATTCCCAGCCCCAAAAACGCCAGCACCGTTTCCGCCTGCACATACGCCACCGATGACAGGCTGAACGTGATCACCACGATATGAAACGTATTGGGCAGGATATGCCGGAAAAGAATGCGCGGCGATCCCAACCCAAGCGCCCGCGCCGCCACCACGAAATCCTGGTCGCGCAGCTTGATGACTTCCCCGCGGATGAGTCGGCACAACCCCACCCAATCGGTCAGCCCCAGCGCCAAAACCACCGTGGGCAATCCCCCCAGTTTTGCCCCGACCGACGCCAGGACCGATCCGGAATTGACCGTCTGCAAATTTTGAATCACATACGCCATCGCAATCACCAGCAATAACCACGGAATGCTGCTCACCGTCGAATAAAGCCAGGTGATCAGGTCATCCACCCAGCCGCCGAAGAACCCGGCCAGAAGACCCAGCACCGCCCCGATGGAGATGCTGATCGCGCACGTGCAAATCATGATCAGCAGCGCGATGCGCGTCCCATACGCCACGCGCCATAAAACGCTTCGCCCCTCGAAATCCAGTCCCAGCCAGCACGCCGGCGAAATGCTCCGCGTGCCATCCGGGCTCGTCTGGAAAAACGCCGGCGGGGCGAACGTCTTGTCGGCCGAGATCGGCTCCTCGATCTTGCCCTCCATGAACGGCGCGAAGCTCACTATTCCCACCGCGACATAACATCCCACGACAATCAGGCTCGTTAGCGACAGCCGGCTCCCCACCAGCCTGCTCCACGCCTGCCGCCCGATCGATTGCGGCGCCGCATCGGCTCTCGAATTGTCGTCGATCTCAGTCATCTCAGCGTCACCCTCGGGTCAACCAGCGTGTACAGAACGTCCGTCACAATCAGCATCAGCAGATACAACAGCGACGTCACGTAGACGATGAACATAACGACCGGCTGATCCTGCGCATGAATGGCATCCACCAGCAAGTTCCCAAACCCGGGGATTTGGAACAGCCGCTCGAGCAGCAGCGAGCCGACGAAAAGCAGCGGCAGCGTCGCCACCGTATTCGTCAGCACCGGAATCAGCACGTTGCCCAGCACGTGCGTAAACAACGTCTCCCTCGCTCCGACCCCTTTCGCCCGGGCCGTCCGCACGTAATCGGCGTTGATCTCCTCCAGCACCACCGTCCGGTAGAATCGCACTCCATAGCCCAATCCGGCGATGATGCTGGCAATGATTGGCAACGCCGCGAAGTGCAACGCATAGAAAAACCCCGCGCTCCAACCCGCAACCGGAAACCATTGCAGCCAGCCGCCGAATACCCATTGCATCGTCAGATACAGGCTGATCGCCGGAACGCTCAGCCCCACCACCGACAAAAACGTCACCCCATAATCCAGAATCGTCCCCCTCTTCGACGCCACCAGCAACGCCAGCGCCAACTGCAAGCCCAACTCGATGAAAAACGCCGGCACCTGGATCGCCAGCGACACCGGCGCCTTCCGCGCGAACAATCGCCACACCGATTCCTGATACCGCGATGAATTGGCGAAGTGAAACGTCAGGATATTCGTGAACTGCCTCCATTTGGGAACATCCGTTCCCAATTGGTGGCGGATCGCCTGAAGCTGCGCTTCGCTTTTGAATTTCCCCGCGTACACGCGCGCCGGATCGGGCGCCACGATGCAAAACAATAAAAACGTCACCGCCACGATCCCCAGCAGGATCGGAATTGAAAGCAGCAGTTTGCGAAAGATATACGCCAGCATGCGACTTTCACGTCACCTTCGGTTAACGCTCCCCGAGCCGTTTCTCCCGCAGCTTTTCGTCCAAATCCCAGTGCTGGAAAAACCCGTATCCGTAATCCATGGCATGTCCCCCGCTCACCCAGTCATAATGCAGCGCGTAAGATTTCGGATACGCCACGATCAGCCAGGGGCACTCATCCATCACGATCTTTTCCATGCGCATATAAAGCTGCCGGCGCTCGGGCGAGTCCCGCATCACCGCCGCCCGCTCGTAGAGCTTGTCAAACTCGCGGTTCACGAATGCCGTCGAATTCACCCCCATCGCCGGCGCGTTCTTCCCATAAAAAAGCTGCAGAAAATCCTGTTCGTCCGGATAGTCCGCCAGCCATCCGCCGTCGAATAGCTGCGTCTGCCGATTGTCCGTCATTTCCAGCCATCGCGCAAAATCCCGGAACTCCGGCTCCACCCGCACCCCGATCTGACCCATCTGCAACACAAAGTTCTCCGCCATCTGCCGGCTCAACGTGTCCGCATCCCGCATCAAGATGTGCAGCGTCGGGATCGGCCCCCCATTGATCCTCTCCGCCTCCTTCAATTTCTCTCTGGCCGCTTCCAGGTTGAATTGCGCGTACGGATTGATCTCATGGGGATCATACGTCGGAAACCCCGGTGGAATCGGACCGATCCCCGGCGTGCCCCTGCCGTTCCAGAAATTCGCCACGTACGCATCCCGATCGAACGCCATCGACATCGCCTGCCGTAGCGGCTTGTTTTTCCCCAAGATCGGGTCCTGCACGTTAAACCCGATGTACTCCGTCGCCGCTTCGTCCGCCTTGCGAAGGACAATTCCCTTTTTCGCAAGCTCCGGAGTCAACGTCCCCGTCCCCGGCCGGATCGCCTGCCCGAACGACTCCTTCGGAATCCCCGATAGATCGAACAGCCCCTGCGTGAACAGCAGCCACGGCGGAACCTCTTCCTGGAAAAAATCGTATTCCACCCTCTTGATATGCGGCATCCTGTCCGAGCCCGGGATCATCTCATCCGCATCCGGCCTGCCCCGGTAAACCGGGTTCGCCTCCAGAATGATCCGCTGATCGCGCAGGTATTCCGCCACGCAATACGCCCCCGACCCCACCGGATGCAGCCGGAAATCCCGCTTCCAATAATTCACCGCGTCGCGCGAAACGATGCCCGTCCACATCGCCGCCAGATTGTAAATCATCTGCGGGTTCGCCTGCGGCATCACCAGCCGGATCGTGTGTTCGTCCACAATCTGGAACCCCGTCACCGGCCGGTCCCAGTCCACCCCGCCCGGACCAACCCTCTTCGTATAATTCCACCAGTCCTCCAGCCCGACAATCTGATCCTGAAAAACCGCCGAATAAATCGGACTGGCGAGATTGAAATCGCATATCCGTTTGAAAGTATAAATGACATCCCGCGCCGTGATCTCCGGCCCGATCCCATCCGGCCAAACCCTCTTTTGCGGATCGTAAAATCGTATCCCCTTCCGCAGCCGGATCGTCATCTCCCTATTGTCCTTGGAATACTCCGGCATCGCCGCCGCCACCTCCGGAAACAGCGCGTATGGCCTCACCCCATATTCATAATTGTAAAGACACTCGTAAACCTCCCCCAGCAGCGCCGCGCTCGGCTCGTCGCTCGCTTCCGCCGGATCCAGCGACTTCAGCGTCGCCAGTTCCTCCACGTACAAAGTATGCGGATCACGCAGCGGAGTGAATGAAAGTGAAATGCCCACCCCGGCGACGAACAACCCCACCATCGCCAGGTAAATGAAGAAGATCCATTTCGTCTTTCGCATTCGGCGTCACTCGAACGTCCAAAATCCGAAATTCGAAATCCGAATGACGAATCAAGCCCCAATGACGAAGCCCGAAATGAAGACCGTTTCGTCATTCGGATTTCGGGTTTGATTCGTCATTCGGATTTCGAATTTTACCACTACACTTTCGCCCCTTCGCGCTTCGGATCGAACGCGTCCCTCAATCCGTCGCCGACGAAATTCAGCGCCACCAACGTCACGCCCAAAAGCGTACACGGAAACAACAGCAGCCACCAGCACGACGCCACCGGCGCCAGCGCCAATCCCAACCCGTCGCTGGCCAGCGAGCCCCACGTCGGCAGCGGCTTTTGAATCCCGATCCCCAGAAAGCTCAGCAGCGATTCCTGCAATATCGCCTGCGGAACCGTCAGCGTCGCATACACCGTGATCGGTCCGATCAGGTTCGGCAGCAGATGCCGCAGGAAAATCCGATATCCCGGCACCCCCGCCGCCCGCGCCGCTTCCACAAACGGCAACGTCCGCAATGACAGCACCTGCCCCCGGATCACCCGCGCCATCGTCAGCCAGCTCACCAATCCGATCGACAAAAACAACACCACCAGATTCGCCCCCGCGCTCGAATGCAACGCCTTGCCCAGCCCGGACTCCAGCGCGATCTTGAAAAGAATCACCAGCAGGATGTACGGCAGCGCATAAAGCACGTCGACGATCCGCATCAAGAGCGAATCGACCCATCCCCCGCGATACCCGGCCACCAGCCCCACGCTCACCCCCAGCGCCACGCTGATCGCCGCCGCCGCCAGCCCGATCGTCAGGCTGATCACCCCGCCCGCCAGACATTGCCCAAGCAGGCTCTGGCCCAGCATGCTGGTCCCGAACCAAAGCCAGGGGCTGTGCGTTTGCGGCGAAAGAAGCGCCGAATCGGCCCGCTGGCGATCGAAATAAAAATCCGACGAGGAGCGCAGGGTCCAGGGCAAAGAGATCACGCAGATGCCGAGGAGGAGCGCGAGGATGCCGCCGCCGATGGAAATCCGGAGATGTTTGAAAATTCGAAATTCGAAATTCGAATGACGAATCAAATTCGAAATTCGAATGATGAAACGGCCTTTGTTTCGAATTTTGAATTTTGAATTTGATTCGTCATTCGAATTTCGAATTTCGGGTTTCATTGCTGCCTTGCCTCCACCTCAATGCGTGGATCCACCACCGCATACCCAATATCCACCAGCAGATTCAGCGTCAGCAGGAATGCCGCATACACCAGCACGGTTCCCAGAATCAGCGTCTGGTCGCGGTTCTTCACGCCGTTGACGAAATGCTGCCCCAGCCCCGGAATGTTGAAGACGGTCTCGACGACGAACGACCCGGTCATGGCATACGCCGTCGCCGGGCCGAGGTACGTGAACACCGGCAAAAATGCGTTGCGGAACGCGTGTTTCCACACCACCGTCCATCGCGGCAATCCCTTGGCCCGCGCCGTGCGGATGTAATCGTTGCCAAGGGTGTCCAGCATCGAACTGCGCGTCAGGCGGGCGATATAAGCCATCGGCATCATCGCCAGCGCCAGCGCCGGCAGCACGATTTGCCGCAATTCGCCCCATCCGCCGCCGGGAAGCCAGTGCAGCCAATCCGAGAAGATCACGATCAACAACCCCGCCACCACGAACGCGGGCAGACTGACGCCCACCAGCGCCATCCCCAGGCTCAGCACGTCGAGAAGTCCCCCCCGCCGCACCGCCGCCGTCACCCCCGCCGCGCTCCCCCCGATCAACGCGATGAACACCGCCACCAGTCCCAGGGCCATCGACACCGGCAGCGAGCTGCGCAGAATATCGTTGACGCTCCATCCCTCGTACGACAGGCTCGGCCCGAAATCCCCATGTCTGACGATCTGCCAGGGATAATACGTCAAAAATTGTTCCCAGCTCTGGGCATGGAAGCGCAGTTTCAGGTCGTTCTTGGCCGCCTCGCTCAGCGCGCGGTCGTTGTTCTCGTAGGGCGATCCCGGCGCCACCCAAACCAGGCCGAAGGTGATGAGATACACCACCGCCAGGATCACCGGCAACTGCGCGATCCGCCATGCGATAAAACGCGCCATGCGAGCGAGCTCCTCCCTATCAGCTTTCAGCGCACCACCTGCACTGAATTGAACATCAACATCGCGTTCGCCGCCAGCGGAATCCCCTTCGCCTGGGGCCGAATCATGTACGCGTTGACATAGGTGAAGAGCGGAATGATCGGCGCCTCGTTCAGCAGAATGTTTTCCGCGCGCCCAAGCAACCGCAGCCGGCGGCCTTGGTCGGTTTCCCTTTGTGCCTCGGCGCACAGCCGGTCGTACTCGGCATTGCTCCATTTGGCGTCGTTGTCGTCGCTGTCGGATTTGTATTTGTCGCTGAACGTCGTCGGATCGGCATAGTCGCCGTACCAGCTTGCCCGTGCGACGGCGTATTGCTGCGTGTGCAGCATCTGGCCGAACACCTTGACCTCCACGCCTTGAAGGTCCATCTGGATATTGAGGTTATTGAGCCATTGCCGGCGCATGATCTGCGCGACGTCGGCGTGGATTCCGTCGGTGTTGTAGAGGATCGTCAGGTTTGGAAACCCCTGGCCGTTGCGATACCCGGCCTGCGCAAGCAGCTTCCGCGCCTGCTCCGGATCGTAAGCCAATCCCGGCGGCGACGAATACCCCTCGAACACGTTCGGCGGAATGTACGTCCGTGAAGGCGGCTGGCCCAATCTCCCCACGTTCCGCACGATCGGATCGCGGTCGATCGACATCGCCAGCGCCTTCCGCACGCACACGTCCGCCAGCGGATTTTCCCGGCCGTCCGGAAGATTCGGCAGGCAATTCAGCGTGTAAAAATACGTCCCGAACGCCGGGAAAACGTGCAGATCGTCCCGGCCCCCTTTGGCCAGAATCTGCGCCGCCAGGTTCGCATCGACGTCCGACAGCCAATCCGCTTCCCCCCGCTCGTACGTCCGGTACGCCGCCAGACCGTCATCCGCATAAACCTGGTCCACCACCCGGCTCTTCACGTTGGCGCGATTCCAATAGTAATCCGACGCCACCATCCGCAATCGCCGTTTGAAGCTCCATTGCGCCAACCGATACGGGCCGTTGCTCACCAGATTCGGCGGGCGCGTGAAGTCCAGCCGGTAGTGCAAACCGTCGCTTTCCCTGAAGGGCCGCATGGAAGCTTCGTGCATCGGGAAGAACGGCGGAAACGCAAGCAGCGCCGGAAAAAATGGGACGGGGTCGCTCAGCGTCACCACCAGCGTCCGCTCGTCCAGCGCCTTTTCGCCCACGATCGAAAAATCCGGCGCGGGCCGCGTCGTGCCGCCCTTCTCTTTGGCCGCGACGTAATCGGCAAACTCCGACGCGTATTGTTTCGCGCCCCGGACGTAATAATGCAGATAGGTGTATTCCCCCGGCGTTTCCAGGAACCGCCGCCATTCAAACAGAAAATCCCCCGCTTTGACGCGGTCGCCGTTCGTCCACCGCGCCTCCGGCCGGATATGAAGCGTCCAGACCGTCCGCGTTGAATCCACCGTCGCCCGGTCGGCGCATCCCAGGACGGGGGTCAACGTCACCGGGTCCAGAGTATACAACCCCTCCCACAGCGCGTAGGCCACGCGGATGTCCTGCATCCAGCTCATGCCGTTGGGATCGAGGCACTTATTGTCCCCGCGATTGATGAATGCGAAATCCGGCCGCCGTCCCCCCGCATCGTTCGACCAATACACCGCCGCCGCGGCCAGCCCGGCCAGCATCACCGGGATCGTCAGGAGCCGCATCATGGGGACGGTTCACTCGTCGGCGCCGAAGTAGGACCGGATGAAATACTCAGTGCTTGCGGCCGCAGGTTGGTGAAAGCCTGGTTCAGTAGCGCCTGCGGATACACCGCGTCGCACGCCGCTTTGATCGTAGCCCCCGGCATGCCTGGGCTCAGCTTGACGACCTGATCGCAAACCGTTTGCAGTTGTCCATCCCCCAAAACCTGGGCCATATTACTCAACCACTGTCCTTCCTCCCTCAACGCCCCAACCAATTCCGGGTTGGACGCCTGACCCGCCAATGCCGCTCGCTGACCCATCAGCGAAACCAGATCCAGCCCATCCTGCACCGTCCGAATTTGCTGAGCGTTGCTCATCGCGCTCCAACCTTGGATCGGGTTGTCGGATAGCAACCAATACGACGGAAACGTATCGCCCTTCGGAAAAGCCGGAACGTCGGTGGCCTGGTAAATCTTGATCCTTAATTCCAGTAGATTCAGATTTTGGTCGATCAGCGCCGACAGGTTATCCCCTGACGGCATCGAGGGCGGCGCCCACATTTTCGGATTGATGGCACAATACGCCTTGTCGGCGATGAACCCGGCCAGCGGACCGTCCGAATTGGCGGCCACGCCTCCGGCGATCGCCGCCAGAAGTTTGTCCCTCGTCGCCGCCGTGAAATTCGGATTCTGAATCGACGCCTGCACAATTGCCCAGGCCGCCTGCTCACCCACAAATACGACCGCCTGGCATTTGTCCGCCAACAGCTTCTCCACCGTCGGCGCCAGATTCATTTTCGGGGCGTCTAGATTCTTGATCACCAGCCCGATGTTGATTTTTGCATTGACGGGCGGGTCCCCCTGCGACAGCACGTTCATAAACGTCCGATTCAGCGCCTCGGAATATGTGGTCTGATAGGGAGGCCTGGCCGTCGGCGGGTCCTCCGTTATCAGCCACTGCCGAATCATCCCGACCGTCCCCGGATCGGTCGGGTTCTGAACCAGCTTGTTCACCTCGTCGCCGATCTTTTGCGCGATCTCGGCGGAATAAGGCGCCATGTTAAGGTCCGCCTTGGCTTGGGCGGAAATCCCCGGATCGGGCGGCACTCGCGTCACGTCGCCCCGGACCCGCAACGACACAAGCCCCATCACGGCGACAATCCATATTCCACAACGTCGAGTCATGCTAAGGATTCTCCGGCGAGATTCTGGCCAGAAATTGAACCGTAACCGCCGGTAATTTAAGTGTCAAGATTGACCCTGACATAATGACCGCCCAGGGTGCGTGACACTTGCTGCAGAGAATTTCCCCCTCCCCATGTACTCAGGGGGAGGGTTGGGGTGGGGGTCGAACGTCGATTGGCCTACGAAACCCCCACCCCTAGCCCTCCCCCTGAGTACATGGGGAGGGGAAGAACAGGGCGTGCAGAATGTGTCACGCACCCGACCGCCCAACGGTCTAATGTTCATTCGTGGCCGGCATGGGCCATCCTTCTCATTGTCCCCAAGCGTCCCGAGCCGTCGGCACCAGGTAGCTGTCGTAATTATACGCCGGCCCAATATCCGTCCCGATATATCCCGGCACGTCCACCGGCCGCGCCGCCGTCAGACGATGCGGCGCGATCGCCGTGTAAATGTTGTCGCCGCCCAGCCCGCAGTACGGCGTCTTTTCAAAAGAAACGTCCCCCGATGGGTGCAGCACGTTCTGTCCCGCCTGACGGTGGTTGGGCGAATTCCCCTTCGCCAACTCAAACGGCGGCGCATCCCGCGCCGGACCCAATACTCGATCCCCATCGCAATCATATCCCGGATTCTTATCCGCCAGCACGGCGCAGTCCTCCTGTAGGCGGTCGCTGCTGAACGTCAGGTTGAACGCATCGGTGAACGGCGAATCGTAGGAATAACTCAGATTCCGCGGCGAACGGAAGTTCCACCGCATGGAGACGGCCACCGGCGTCCCCAGCGCATCGGTCATCGTGTCGGCCTGGTCCGAAGTGCTCGGACATACGAACCAGGACAGGTCCGTTACGTATCCCCCGCGCACCAGCAGCCACAGCGATGCCGTGATGTCGTTCCCCTTCACGCCACCGTCCGGACCGGTGAAAGCGACGTATCCCCGCGGCTTGTGCGCCGAATCGTAGAACGTCTGGGGCAAGGGCTGAAAACTGGATTCGTTGGCCTTGCCGTATTCCTTCAGCGCCACCCCGATCCGCCACAGGTGCGCCGCGCAATCCGTCCGCCGCGAATCCTCCCGCACCATTTCCATGTACGGAATAATGATCGCCGCCAGAATCGCGATGATCCCGACCGCCACCAGAAACTCGATCAGCGTAAAACCATTCGATTTACGAATTTCGAGCTTCGATTTTTCATCTTCCGCCTTCCTCCTCAATTGCCCGCACGCCGCATCAATGTCCCTTCCCCTGCTCTTGCGCACGTGCGCATTGACTCCGCCGTTCCTCAGGATCGTCTGAAACCGCACGACGTGCTCGGCCTTCGGCCGCTCGAACCCCAACCCCTGGACCTCGTTGTACCTGATGAGGTTCACGTTTGCCCGCAGCGTTTTGCAGATTGCCGCCAGTTGCCGCGCCTGTTCCGGTTTATCGTTCACCCCGTGCAGCAGAATATATTCCAGCGTCACCTCGCGCCCGGTCTGCTCGAAATAATAGCGGGCCGCTTCCAGGATGTCCGCCAGCGGAAAATGCTCCGCCCACGGAATCAGCTCCCGGCGCAACGCTTCCGTCGGCGCGTGCAGCGAGATCGCCAAATTCAGCGGCAACTCCTCCCGCGCAAGCTCGCGCATCCTCGCCGGCACTCCCACCGTCGAGATCGTGATCTTTCTCGCCCCGATGTTGAAACATTCGGGATGATGCAGGATTCGCACCGCGCGCATCACGTTGGCGTAGTTGGCCAGCGGCTCTCCCATCCCCATGAACACCACGTTGGTGATCCGCTCCCGCTTTTGCGCCAGAATCCTGTTCAGCACAAAAATCTGTTCCACGATCCGCTCCGCCCCAAGATTCTGCTTCAATCCATTTATTCCGCTCGCGCAAAATTTGCAGCCCACCGGGCATCCCACTTGTGAACTAATGCACGCAGTCCGCCGGGTTCCATCCGGAATTACCACCGATTCCGCCATCGCTCCCCCGCCCCAATCCACCAGTATCTTCCACGTTCCATCCTCGCTTTTCTGCTGCCGTGTCACTTGCCCAAGCTCAAAATTCATCCCCTCAGCAAGCGCTTGTCTATCGGCTTTCGGCAGGTTGGAAATTGCGCCGGGATCGGTCCTCAGATGGTGGTAAATCCATCGACGAATCTGACGGCCTCTATATTTTGCCCATCCCCACTCGTTCAGCAGGCGCTCCATCTCCTCCGGTGAAAGCGAAAAAAAATGGCTCTTGTCGGAAATCAGCATCGCGTGGTGCATATTATGTAGTGTGGAAGCGAATCGGCAATGGTGGGTAGGTTAAGGAGGCCCAGCATGCATAGCCTCGATCAAGCCGTGAACAGCCCGCTGCAAAAAGTTTCCGGATCAATTTCCGAAAAATCCGCCGGCGAAATTTACTCGGATAAATTTCCCGGCGCGCCTTCGTCCAATATGCCGCAGGCGACTAAAGCCTCCACGCCGACCGATGAAACGCTTCTGGCCGCTTATCGGCACGGCGATCGCTCCAGCTTCTCTCGACTTGTCGAACGCTATCAACGCGAACTGTTCCATTTTCTCATCCGCTTCGTCGGCGACCGCGCCGCCGCCGAGGATTTGTTTCAGGAATCTTTTCTACAGGTTCATCAAAGTTCAAATCAGTTCGATCCCCAGCGCCGATTCCGCCCCTGGCTTTTCACCATCGCCGCCAACAAGGCGCGCGATTATCTCCGCGCCCAGGCCCGACGCCCGGCCAATCAGCTTCAGGCCGCCATCAATCCCGCCAACGACGACAGCGGCGAATTTATCGATCTGATGAAAAATGCCAACGCCGGACCCAGTGCGCCCATGGAGCGGCGGGAACTCCAGGAACAGGTCCAAAAAACGGTCATGGAGATGCCCGCCAACTTCCGGGAAATCCTCTTGCTGTCTTATTTCCATCAATTTTCTTACAAACAAATCGGAGAAATACTTGCAATCCCCCTGGGAACGGTAAAATCTAGGCTGCACGCGGCGGTCGCTTTTTTCGCGGATCGCTGGCGATTGCTGAACCAGGGCACGTTTGATTCGTAGCTACAGGAGCAGGCATCACCGTCAATTGCTGAACCATGCCGCATTGGCGTGATGCAATAACTTGTTGTGCTCCTGGTCGCAGTTCATATATATTTTCTGCTCATGGACTTACGCTCGTGCCGGCCACACGGGTGGTAAATGCGGTCAGGCGGCTGTTCGGTCGCCCCCGAGATCGAGGGGACGTTTATGCAGAAGAAGAAGCTCAACCACGAGGACGGTCAAGCCGTTGATTTGCTTTTGGACCGCCAAACCGCCAGCCCTTCTGACAGCGGAGTCTTTGTGAAATTCGTCGACGTACAACCTCAGCGTATCCAAAAAGTTAAACATATCCTCAAACTACTCAACGAATTGCCCGTTGAGGACCCGCCATCCGATCTGGCTGGACGAACCGTCCGCCGCGTTGTGGACGGCGTGTCCTCCGCTGACGGCTCCACCATTCTGCGCTCGGTGCCCCCAAACCGCCCGGGCAATCAGCAGCCGTTGTCCTGATCACAGAGCCAATGCCTCGGTCAACCTGGCGATTTCCTCTTCGGTATGTTCACAACTCAGCGTCACCCGCAGCCGGCTTGTCCCGCGCGGAACCGTCGGTGGCCGAACCGCCCCCACCAGCAGTTGCCCGTCCAATAGGCGCTGCGACATCTCCATGGCCGCCGACTCCGAACCCACGATGATCGGCACGATGGGCGAATCCCCCTCGGCCACGTCCCGTCCCTTCCCGCGCAGTGCCGCGCGAAACGTCCGCGACAATTCCCTCACCCGATCCTGTCGCCCCGGCTCATCGCGCATCACCCCGATCGCCGCTTCGATGCTCGCCGCCATCGCCGCCGGAACGCTCGTGGAATAGACGTAAGCTCGCCCGAAATTCAAAACGGCCCGGCAGAAATTTTCCTTGCCGCATATCGCGCCCCCCACGCAACCCGCCGCCTTGGAAAACGTCACCACGAAAACGTCCGCCATTTCCGCAAGCCCACGCTCCGCCGCCAATCCCGCGCCGGCCCGCCCGTAAACTCCGCTCGCGTGCGCCTCATCCAGAAGCAACGCAAACGGCCTGGCTCGCTTCAATTGATCCAATCCCGCCAAGTCCGCCTCGTCGCCGTCCATGCTGAAAATCGATTCCGTCACCACCACCTGAAATTGTTTGTCGTCCGCCTCTTCAAGCAATCGCCCGAGCTTGCCCATGTGGTTGTGGGGAAACACGCGCCAAGGCGCACCAGATCCGCGCACCGCATCCACCAGCGATGCGTGAGCCAGCTTGTCGATGAGGAATCGAACCCCGCCTGGGCGCGATCGCCCCAGCGCCGCCAGCGTCTGCACCGCCGCCAGGTTGGCCTGATAGCCGCTGGGAAGCAGCATCGCTCCCTCCGCCGATTTCCACAGCGCGATCGCCGCCTCCGTCGCCGCGTGTTGCGGTGAAAACCCGCTGATCAATCCCGCCGCTCCCGCGCCGGCCCCGAACCTCTCGGCGCCCGCCCGCAAACCGGCCACCACGCGCGGATGATGCGTCAGACCCAGATAATTGTTCGAGCAAAAATTGACGCAAACCCGCCCGTCGATCTCGACATGAACCGCGTCGATCGGCCGCACGACCCGGCGATGCCGAAGCAGCCCCGATTCCGCCAACCGCGACAACTCATCCGCCAAAAGTGCGTCGAACCAGTCCGCCATCAATCCAGCCGCCGGCCTATTCCTCGCCATCGTCCTCGCCGGTGTCGGCAGTATCGGCACCCGCCTCATCATTCGTGGCCGCCCCGGTCATCTTCGCCAGCTTCTGCTTCATCAGCCGTCCGACCTTGAACTTGACCGTTTGCTTCTCCGGAACCTCGACCGGCTCCAGCGTCTTGGGATTCTGGGCCTTTCGCGCTTTGCGGACTTTGGTTTCAAATACACCGAAGTCTCGGAATTCCAGCCGGTTGCCTTTGCCCAACTCATTCACGATCTCGTCAAGAAACTGTTGGACAACCCGTTTTACCTGAACGCGGCGCTGAGCTGCCTGATCAGCGATCCGGTCTATTAATTCCTTCTTCGTGATGGTAGCCATGGCTCCCTCGAGTTGAAGTTAACGCACGATGGGAAACAGACTTAAACTAATATCGCTTGCCGGCAGTCTTAATGCAAGAAGAAAAGCGGCTTGCAACACCCCAATTTGAACCGGAACCGGTTACTTAGTGGTAGGAAATTCCGAAGGTTTCGCTAACTGCCTGGCGTTGATAATCATCTGGATTGCCGCCCCGCCCACGCCACCCGCCCCCAGCAAAATCCGAATACCAGTCATCCGTCTGCAAGGAATAATAGGTGGTTGTCCCGTCCTCAAATCCCGCGAACGCCGCCGGCCCCCGCCCATCCCGCGACAGGTCCATCCGTGGCATCCCCGCCAACACCGGTGGATCGAACGCCAGCGCCGCCGCCGATGCCGGCGAATACGATCTGGCCTGTTGCCCCTGAGCAACGCCAGCCGGCTGCGACGCACATCCCATCAGCGCCATTGCCAGAATCACGATGAACCCAAGCCAACGCATGCCGTTGCCGTTTCAAATCCAGTGCCATGCGCCAATACACCATCCGCCAGCCCCATTATAGTCCCGAGCGATGCCAGCCTTCCGGCCTGTTGCCAAAAATCAACACGCCCCCGTTGTCCCCGCACCACGCGCCGCCCCCGCACAACAGATGCCCCTACCAAAGCCGGCGGAGCTTGCTCCGCCGGGCTCCGCCAAACCCGCCGCGTTCAAATCTGAAAATCCGGCACAATATCTCCCTTGATCCGTGCACGCCGATCTGCCGAACTCACGACCCCTTTTCCCGTATTCATGGATGTCACTTTTTCAGTTCCGAATCGCTCGTCACAAACTGCAATTCCGTCTTCACGCCCGGCTCGGCCGCGACGTTCCGAAATTCAATCCACTCGTTCGCGGTGCGTCTTTCGACCCAGAACTCCTTCAAATCCGCAGGCTCGACATCAGCGAAATGGAATCCTTGTTCATACGAACCCCCCCGCATCCCCAGTTGAACCGGTTGAAACGGAATCGCCACAAGAACATCCCCATTGCTGTTACGCCCACATAAACGCTTATACCCCTCGCCCAAAACATGGTCCCAGCGTGCCTTCGGCCCGCGCAGCCCCACATAAGTTCCCCCGCGCAATGGTTCCGCTTTCGATAAATACACTTCGCCCTTTTTTACACCCAGTTCCTGCGCCGCCGCTCGAACCCCAGTCGGCAACCACGGCCCGGTCGCAAAACTAAAACGCGGATTCATTACTCCCGTCGCGTTCTCGACGCCCATCCCATAAAGAACGTAAACACCGTCGATCACCTTTCCCTGCGAATCGAGCGCAGTCGTATACCACCGATCTGTCATCTCGCTTGCCTCCGATCCATCCCGCGTTTTCAAACCGAACCTCACGACCAGGCCCACGCCCGTGTACTTTGCTTTCGCGGCGTTCCCGCTCGTCTCAAACAGTCGTCTTTGAATTGTGTCATCCTGGTCCAGTTCTACCGCCTCACCGACATGCCTGCTCCTCTCCCATCGTGACTTCGCCAAAATCGGGTGTATATCCGGCGTTCCATCCGGCAACCACCACGTTTGAATCACATGTCCCTGAACCACCCCCAGCACTTCCACCGACACTCCATCCTTCAGCGTCCCCGTGTACGGCTTTATAAGCTCAGCGCTTGGCTCCGTGGTCGGTTTCTCTCCGCGCTCCGCAATCACTACACCCGCCCACACGACCGATACTAGCGCCACCGCCACCACCGCCGCCATCTTCAACATTGCCATCCTCCTTATCGCCATCGCTCCTTTCGCAATCCGCACTGCCGACGCATTGGCATCACTGGTCACTCCCACCACGTTTTCCGCCAGCCCGGTCGGCGCCGCCTGGGCGCTCTCCACCACCATCACCGCCACCACCCCAGCCGCCGGCACGACAAATCCCTTGCGCGCAAAAAGCCCGCGCAGTTTGCGTACTCCCCTCTGCAATCTTTTCTCCACCGCCGCCGCCGAAATTCCCAGCAGTTGTCCTGCCTCGCACGTTGTCTTCCCCTCCAGGTATCGCACCACAATTGCCTGCCGCTCCTTCTCCGCCAGCCGCCCCAACGCCTCGTCCAACACCGCTTGCACCTCCCCGCCCCACACCCCTGTCAATCCTGCTTCCACTTCAGGCCGGACCATGGCTGCCTCCCGTTCGCGCCTCTTGCGTCTGCCCTCCTCCTTCCGCACATTCGCACAACAATATCCCGTGGCTCTATACAGCCACCCCGACAGTGCCCCCGTCCGCCGAATCTGCCCTCCCTGTTGCGACAACAGCAAGAACACCGCCTGCGTTACATCCTCCGCTTCCCGTCCCGGTCCCCCGAGCATGCGCCGCGCCGCTCTGTACACCCAATCCACATGCCGCCGGACCAACTCCCCAAACGCCCTTTGATCCTTTCCCCCAACCCACTGCCCCAGCAATTCCCAATCACTTAACATGCGTGATCCTTTTTGCACTCAGTGTACGCCAAAGCCATTTTTCGGACGCTAAATTCAACAAATAACCCATAACCTCCTTCCCACTCTGTGCAACCAGAAAGGATGTCGAATTGCTTGTTATGGCTTTGTGGTGAGCGCGGATTTGCTGGTCAGCGCGGGAACGGTAGCAGGGGCGACATAAAGGGTCGCCCTGATTTATGTCCTACTTCTGCGCTCTTTCGTCGGCGTAGTTGGCTTTTCTAACATCCCCCCACACGTTTACGCCGCACAGCCTCAAATCTGAAAATCCGGCACGAAATCCCCTTTGATCCGCGCACGCCGATCCCGGTATTTCAGCTTCGGCGGATCGGCGCTCACCTGGTTAAACTTCGGCACGCTGGCCGTGATGAACACGTTGCCCCCGATCGTGCATCCCTCGCCGATGACCGTCTCGCCGCCGAGGATTGTCGCCCCGGAATAGATCGTCACGTTGTCGTGGATCGTCGGATGCCGCTTCTGCCCGCGGAGCAGTTGCCCAAACGCCGGCGCCAATGCTCCCAGCGTCACGCCCTGGTAAATCCTCACGTTATCGCCGATCTCCGTCGTCTCCCCGATCACCACGCCCGTGCCATGATCGATGAAGAATTTCCGGCCTACTTTCGCCCCCGGATGAATGTCGATCCCCGTCAGCCCATGCGCATACTCCGTCATGATGCGCGGCAACAGCGGCACCTGGAGCTTGTAAAACTCGTGCGCCACCCGCTGCACCGTGATCGCCAGCAATCCCGGATAGCAGAAGATCGTCTCATCCGTGCTTTGCGCCGCCGGATCGCCGTCGAACGCCGCCTGCACGTCCTCCGCCAGCATTTCCCGCACCGCCGGCAGCCGATCGAAAAAACTCGACACGATCCGCACCGCTTCCCGATCGCATTCCTCGCACTTATCAGCGTCCCCGTCCGATCCGGGCAGTTGCCGCTTGTATCGCAGGCAGCACCGAACCTGCTCATACAGAAGATCCGTCACCTCGATCAGCAATTCCCCCATCCGATCGCTCACGTTCTGGCTCGTCAGTCCCTGCTGCCCGTAGTAACCTGGATAGATGATCTGCCGCAGCAATTCAATGGCCTGCACAATCTCATCGCGGCTCGGCAGGAACACCCGGTTCAGGTGTTGCATGCGCGGCTCCCCCACGATGCTCTTCACCAGCGCATCGACAACCGAGGGCAGACGTTTATTCAGGTCGTTGCGATCCATGGCGTCAAAATCCGAAACTCGAAATTCGAATGACGAATCAAATTCGAAATTCAAAATTCGAAACAAAAACAAAGGCCGTTTTCTTATTCGAATTTCGAATTTGATTCGAATTTCGAATTTCGAATTTCGGGTTTTCCAGCATATCCCTTGCCATACAACCGGGCAAATCCATAATGCGCCGCCAATGCAATCGGACCTAATGATAGGCATCTCCGGCATGCGCGGCACCGTCGGCGGATCGTTGACGCCGACCGTCGTCTCCCGTATGGCCGCCGCTTTCGCCGCGTTCCTCAAAACCCGACAGCCACCCGCCGCGCGGCCCGTCACGGTCGTCTTTGGCCGCGACACTCGTCCCAGCGGAGCCTGGGTCCGCGACGCCGCCGTCTCCGCCCTCCTCGCCAGCGGCCTGGAAGTCATCGATCTCGACGTCGTTTCCACCCCCGGCGTCGCCATGATGGTTCGACATCTCAACGCCGACGCCGGCGTCATCGCCACCGCTTCCCACAATCCCATCCAATGGAACGGCCTGAAATTCCTCAACCGCGACGCCGTCGCCCCTCCTCCCGCCGACGCTCAGGCCATCGCCGATCTTTACCACGACAATCGCGCCGATTACGCCCTCGTCGAAGATCTCCTCCCCCCTCGCCGCAACACCCAGACCCACGCCCTGCACGTCAAGCGCGTTCTCGATCACGTTGACGTTCTCGGCATCTCATCCCGGCGCTACAAAGTCGTTCTCGACAGCGTCAACGGCGCCGGATGCGTCGCCACCGCCACGCTCCTCGGCAAGCTCGGTTGCCAGCTCGTTCATTTGAATTCCACGCCCGACGGCCGATTTCCGCACGACCCCGAACCGACCGAGAAGAATCTGGTTTCGCTGTCCGATGAAGTTCGCCGCCAACACGCCGCCATCGGCTTCGCGCAGGACCCCGATGCCGACCGCCTCGCCGTCGTCGATGAAAACGGCGTTTACATCGGCGAGGAATATTCCCTGGCGCTGTGCGCCCAATGGATTCTCTCCCGCCGCCCCGGCGTTGCCGTCACCAACCTCTCCTCCAGCCGAATGCTCGACGACATCGCCGCCGCCCACAATAGCCGCGTCCTCCGCACTCCCGTCGGCGAAACCAACGTCGTTCAGGCCATGCTCGCCAACGGCGCGGCCATCGGCGGCGAGGGCAACGGTGGCGTGATCGACCCCCGCATCGTCCCCGGCCGCGACAGCCTCGTCGCCATCGCCTACGTCCTTCAGCTCATGGCCGACTCCAACCTCTCCATCAGCCAGCTTGTCGCTCAAATTCCTCGCTACCAGATCGTCAAGACCAAATTCCCCTGCCGCCGTGAAGATGCCGAGCGTGTCGTCGAGGCCCTTAAATCCCATTTCTCGTCCGAGAAAATCGACACCCAGGATGGCATCCGCGTCGATTTCCCCCTCGCCTGGCTCCACGCCCGCCCCAGCAACACCGAGCCGATCATGCGCATTATTGCTGAAGCTCCCGACCGCCTAAAAGCCGAAAAATTAATTGGCGATGCACAGGCCGTCGTGAATGCCGTTTTGTAGCCTGTTGCATGAAACCGCCAGCCCCTGTTAACCTGAAAGCGGCGTCTATTAGACGAAATAAAACCGCAGCTTCCTGACTCCCTGAAAGGTCATACACCATGCACTTTCCCAGATCACTGATCGCTCGATCCCTCACCGCGGTCGCCATCGCCTTTTTGCTGTGCCTCTTCCTCCCCGCCGCGGCCTCGGCCAATGAAGCCGGGCTCAGAATGCCCGACCTCAACCAGGCCCGGTTCTTCGGCAATTCCATCGGCGGAC